>LWDU01000445.1_pt1 | contig 14117 bp, 10 predicted proteins | sample 727161 | NCBI WGS metagenome assembly LWDU01 (sample SAMN04566230, study PRJNA314399) | hydrothermal vent metagenome | isolation source: deep sea hydrothermal plume seawater | place: Mexico: Gulf of California, Guaymas Basin | collected 2004-07-11 | reverse complement strand
CGATCGCGACCCTCACCGATGTGTAGTCGATGCGCTGGAATTCAGAATAGTGTCGTTTGTTGGTCGGTCAGATCTGACGGCGGTGAGCGGTTCTGTGGATCGCCTGGCTGATCCAAGCCCAGGTGCTTCAGGATTTTCTCGATAACGTCAGGATCTTCTATCGACGCTATGATCCGGACAGGTCCGCCACACTTGGGGAGAATATGCCGTGATACCGAACGAGGTTATGGTGCGCTGCCTTTCACTGGGACACTGTCAGAGCAGAGTGGCAGAATCTGTACCGCAATGGATTCCGCTTTTTTTATTTGCTTGAACTATGCCAGGTTTTTATCTCGAACCACATCAACAATTTTTTGCACCATGGGCTTCATGAAATAGCGTTCGTCAGGTACTAGAGATACCACAATGGCTCTCTCTTGCAGGTATCGCTCGACTACCGGGCCTACTGCTACCACCGTGGTTGCTTGCAAACCCCGGGTGAGCGGAGACACGAAATCGTATCTGTTCGCGACCCGGAACAGCCGCTCTACCTGAGTTTTACTGGTAAAGGCGATCATATCAACCGAGCCATCGGACAGAGCAAGAATTAAGTCTCTCACCTTGCCATCATCCGCATCGTCCGCATAAACGTAGGGCGAGACGGGCTCCACCTCGACCGAACGCGTATTCAAATACGCCATCAACTTTTCGTTTGGATTGCTACCATAGAGTTGCACGCCGATCCGACAACCTTCTATGTTCAATAGTCGTAATGCTTCAATTACACCTTCTGTGGTGGCGGGTTGCGCACCATACTCCGGGCGCAAGGACAGTTGGCGTAATATTCTTGCCGGCTTTGGACCCCGCGAGAGAATTGCGGTACGACCGAGGGCCGACACAAAATTCTCGTGCAACCCGTGCTTGGCTGCAGTTTTCAGAAGCCGGCTTAATCCTTCGCCAGTGAAAAGCACCAAAAGTTTTGGTGGTGAGGCGATAAATTTCCGGAGCCACTCAATGATCGGTTTGGGGTCAGGTGCATCTTTTATCCTAACAAGTGGACATCGCCACACACTAGCACCCCGCCTCTCCAGCAGTCGCGAAAGCACGTCCAGTTGTCGTGATTCCGGAACAACAATAGTTTTAGTATGCAGCATCAACTTCTGCAACTGAGTCTAACGATCCCAGCGCGCACTTGGATGGCCTTGTGAATGAGGCTGTTTGGCTTTGTTCTGATTCAAACCACTGTAGTGAGCTGTGTAACTTGACAACCTCACCAACGATAATCAAGGCAGGTGATGGCGGTTGTGATTTCGCGATGAGTGCTGGAAGCGTATTTAGATCGCCGACAATCACCTGTTGATTTGGTGTCGTGCCTTGTACTACCAGAGCCGCAGGCGTTGTGTCCTTGGCGCCATGCAATTTGAGTTGACGGCAGATTTCTCCCGCGTTGGCCAATCCCATATAAAATACCAGGGTCTGGTTAGATCCGGCAAAGCGAGACCAGTTGATGTCAAGTTTGCCATTTTTTGTATGGCCGGTAACAAAGGTAACACTCTGGGCATAGTCACGATGTGTTAAAGGAATGCCAGCGTACGCCCCACAACCCGTTGCGGCAGTAATTCCCGGTACTATCTGGAAGGGAATTTGCCGGGCAGCTAGTTCTTGCACTTCTTCACCGCCTCTCCCGAAAACAAATGGATCACCACCTTTTAGCCGAACTACTTTTTTACCACTAAGGGCTGCGTCAATCAGAGCCTGGGTTAGTTGTGCCTGTGGTACTGAATGGTGAGACGCAGACTTACCCACATACACCATTTCCGCTTCGCGTCGACAAAGATCGAGTATGGGTTGACCCACAAGGCCATCATAAAAAACGATGTCTGCCTTGTGCAGTAAGCGAGCAGCGCGCAACGTTAATAGGTCCGGGTCGCCTGGTCCGGCGCCGAGCAGATACACCTCACCGGATTCAACGACAGAGGTAGCTCCGGCAATGCGCTGTTCCAATAAAGTTTTCGCGCCTCGCAGATTTCCTGCTAAAGCTAGTTCAAACACTGGGCTTTCCAGTGTCTCTTCCCAGAATCGACGCCGCTCATCAGATGTTTGAAATCGAAGTTTAACGACATTACGAAATGATCCCAGGAGACTCGCGAGTCGACCGTAAGCCGAGGGCACAGCAGCTTCAATTTTTGCTTTGAGTAACCTGGCAAGTACCGGTGAGGAGCCGCTGGTACTGATCGCAATAGTCACTGGTGAGCGATCGACAACGGCTGGAAATACAAAACTACAAAGCTCAGGTTGGTCAACCACGTTTACAGGAATGTGTTTGGAAGTGGCAATTTCAAACACGCTTCGATTTACCAGCGCATGATTGGTCGCGGCTACTATTAACGTTTTTCCGGCCACTTGTTCAGGCTTAAAACATTCCTCGATTAGTTGTAATTGGCCACTATCCGCCAATTTTGAAACCAATTTCCCGGGTTTCGGGGAAACAACCGTTACGACGCCACCTGCCCTGATCAGGTACTGTGCTTTTCGAGCCGCCACTGCGCCGCCGCCAATCACGAGCACGGTTTTGTTTTTAATATTGTATGAAATGGGCAAATACTGCATGTTATTTAGACACCAGCTGACAGTTTCAACCTGGCGTCTGACTCCTTGATAATTTTGTTGAGTTCAGGAATGCAAGAACCGCAGTTGGTGCCTGCCTTTAAGGATTTGCCAATCAGTGATGTGGTAGTGAGCTGCTGGGCGTGAATTGCCTCCAGTAGCACGTTACGCCTTACGGAAAAGCACGCGCAAACCACTTTACCGGCTTCCTGTTCGCCGGGGCCCGGCAGACCAGACAACAGATTTAAACGCGCAGCGTCAGAGATCGAGTCATTATTGAACAAACCACTTAACCAGGTTTTTGAAGGTAACTCAGGTGTTTTGGCAATGAAAATGCAGGCCTGCAGGCGCTCGCCGACTAAAACCGCACACCGATAGAGGCCTCTGGAGTCGTCACGAAATTCCACCCAGGAACCCGTATCGCCAACTATCTCGCGTGCCCACTTATCCCAGGACTCGGGTTGTTCGTGTCCCGCCAACTCATAGCACCAGAACCCATCCCCAGCGCTGCGTGTCCAGTAATCTGTTGTGATCGCAGTGGCAGGTTCACGGATCAGCATGAAGCCGTACCAGGAATAATCGATCTGCCGTATGGAAACAGGCGTAAATTTAAGTTCGGGCTGTTTGGAATATGGGTCAACCTGGGGACTGACAAGTCCACCAACGCCACCATCGGAAGCAAATTGCCCACTCCAGTGCATAGGCACGAACACCTGTCCAATCGCAACTGAATCATTAGACGAAACTCTCACAACCATTGAGCCTCGTGCGTTTTCAATTTTCGCAAGGCAACCGTCGGAGAGTGAAAACGTTTCCACATCGCTTGGGTTTATATCCGCAACCGGTTCACTGACGTGAGTTGCCAGGCGAGCAGACTTTCCCGTACGGGTCATAGTGTGCCATTGATCGCGTACCCGGCCGGTGTTTAATATCAACGGAAAATTTTTACTGATCTTCTCCGCCGGTGGCTCAGGGTAAACGGCAACAAATTGGGCTTTACCACTAGGTGTGAAAAATTGACCGTCGGCAAATAAACGACGAGTTCCTTCCTTTGTGGCAGAAGGCTTCGGCCAATAGGTTGGAGAGAGTTGCTCATACTCTTGGTCAAACAGCTCGGCCAGGCCACTAATGTCGAAATCCCGGGTTCCGGCATTCTCAAACCCTGACAGGCGCGCGTGCTCTCTAAATATGTCGGCACTTTTGTTGTACGTAAAATTTTCCTGAAAACCAAGCCGCTTCGCAACTTCTGCGATAATCCACCAATCGGCTTTGGCTTCACCTGGCGCTGGCATGAACGTGCGCTGCCTGGATATACAGCGTTCCGAATTGGTTACTGTGCCCTCTTTCTCTCCCCAGGCAAGTGCTGGTAATAAAATGTTGGCGTAGTGGTTGGTATCGGTGCTTTCAACACAATCAGAAACCACAACCAATTCACATCGTTCAAGTGCTGACCTGACACGGTTGGCGTCTGGCATACTCACCGCCGGATTGGTGGCCATAATCCAAATGGCCTTAATCTTTCCTTTCGCGAGTTGCTCGAACATATCAACAGCGGTCAACCCAGCCCTGGTCGCAATCGCCGGTGAATCCCAAAATCGGCGCACACGATCAATGTCGTCTTCAGCAAAATCCATGTGGGCTGCCAGTTGATTTGCCAGACCACCAACTTCGCGACCCCCCATAGCATTTGGTTGGCCCGTAATAGAGAAAGGGCCGCAACCGAATTTACCTATCTTTCCAGTTGCCAAGTGTACGTTGATGATGCTGTTAACTTTGTCGGAACCCGAAGTCGACTGATTTACTCCCTGGGAATACACTGTAACGGCACGCCCTGTTTTCAGGAAATGGGAGTAAAAATACCGCACTTGGTCCGCCTCTAAATCACACAGATTTGCTACTGACTCGATATCCACAGCGCTCATACTTGCTGCCTCCATCGCTGCGGCGAAATTTTCTGTGTGGGTATCTGTAAAGGTTCGATCAATGCCGTTGTTTTGCTGCAGAAAGCTGAGCAAACCATTAAATAGAATCGTGTCCGTTCCTGGCTTGATTGGCAGGAACAAATCGGCAATTTCAGCTGTCTGGGTTCGTCGAGGATCTATAACAATAATCTTTTTATTAGGATTGTTGTTTTTAGAGGACAACAGCCGCTGGTACAGAACGGGGTGACACCAGGCGAGATTTGACCCAACCAGCACGACAAGTTCCGCCAATTCGAGATCATCGTAACACCCCGGAACCGTGTCTTTACCAAACGCACGTTTGTGGCCAACAACAGACGATGCCATACACAAGCGAGAGTTCGTATCTATGTTGGCGCCACCAATAAAGCCTTTCATCAGCTTATTGGCCACATAATAGTCTTCTGTTAATAGTTGTCCCGACACATAAAAAGCGACCGAATCCGGCCCATGATTGTCGAGAGTTTGACGAAACCCGTTAGCAACTTTATCAAGCGCACGGTCCCAACTTACCTGCTCATTATTGATTTGTGGGTGCAACAACCTGCCGTCTAAATTTAGCGTGTCTATAAGCATTGATCCTTTAGGACAAATACGACCACGATTTGCAGGATGACTGACGTCGCCTTGAATGTCGTAACGGTTTTCGTCTTTGCGAATCATCACACCACAGCCAACACCGCAGTACGGGCAGGTGCTTAGAATTTGTTGTGAATCATGCATCGGGCAACTGCAGGTAAACCTGGCCTTCCTCTGTCTTAACGCGATAGACAGATGTGCAACCCGTGTCAGGCGCGACAGCCTTGCCGGTTTCCAGATCAATGACTAACTCGTGCAGTGGGCAGGTCACTTTTGTGCCGTGGACGATCCCCTGGGACAATGGCCCCTGTCGGTGCGGGCAGCTGTCTGCCAGAGCAAAACACTGATTGTCGCCCGTTCGAAACAGGGCAACGTCACCGATATTGGTAGTGACTACCCGCGCACCGCGCGCTGGTATTTGATCTAACTTACCTGCTTGAAACCAACTCATGATCCCACTTCCAATCTGATCCGTTGTTCAGAATCAGCGGGATTGGCCGCAATGGGCATAAAGCTCAATGCGCTTTCTTCTTTCGAGTTATCTGCCCACGGGTCCGTTTGACTGTACTTCTGCGAATGCAAAAATTTCGCGTGCAGTTCCATGCGCCTTGTTTGATCTTCTACAATTGCCTCCTTGATAGTGGAAAGCCCGACACGCTCTATCCAGGGTGCGGTGCGCTCCAAATAGTGGCCGTTCTCCCGATAGAGTTGTAAAAAGGCGCCACAATACTCCAACACCTCTGCTTCAGTTTCTACTTTGCAGAGAAAATCGGTTGGTCTGATTTTTATTCCACCATTGCCACCGATGTGTAGTTCATAGCCAGAATCTACACACACAACGCCAAAGTCTTTGATGGTTGATTCAGCACAATTGCGCGGACACCCTGAGACCGCTAACTTGACTTTGTGAGGATGCCAGGAACCCCATGCCATTCGCTCCAACTTGATACCCAGCCCCGTTGAGTCTTGTGTACCAAATCGGCACCACTCACTACCAACACAGGTTTTTACAGTTCGAAGTGCTTTACCGTAGGCATGACCAGAAACCAATCCGGCTGCATTCAGGTCACGCCACACGCCGGGCAGGTCTTGTTTTTTCACTCCCAACAAATCCAATCGCTGACCTCCGGTAAATTTAACGGTGGGAACCTGGTATTTTTCGGCCACCTCGGCGATTGCCTTTAGTTCAGATGGAGAGGTAACCCCGCCCCATATTCGTGGAATTACAGAATAGGTACCGTCTTTTTGAATGTTAGCGTGCGCGCGCTCGTTGATAAAACGGGATTGCTGGTCGTCTTGATATTCACCTGGCCATTGACACAACAAATAGAAATTCAACGCGGGACGGCATTTGGGGCAACCCTCGGGCTCCTTCCAGTTCAGAAAAGCCATAACTGATGGTATGGTTTTAAGATCTTGTTCGCGAATAGCCTTGCGGACTTCGTCATGCGTAAAGTCGGTGCAGGCGCAAATGGATTTTTTGGCAGGTGATGCGGAGTAGTCACCACCCAGGGTATCGGACAACAATTGTTCAACCAAACCCGTACAGGATCCACACGAAGAAGAGGCTTTTGTGTGCAAACGCACATCATCTATTGTGAATAAGTTCTTCGAGATGATTGCATCAGTAATTGTGCCTTTACAAACGCCATTGCAGCCGCAGATTTCTGTGGTCGCCGGTAACAAAGTGATGGTATTAGCGCCCGCCGTGCCAGAATCTCCGACCGTGCTGTGGCCAAAAAGGAGGTTTTCGCGAATGTCAGAGACATCGATACCGTCTCGAATCATCTGGAAAAATCTGGATCCATCTATCGTGTCGCCATAAAGTACTGCACCGACGATTTTCTGATCCTTTAAAAGTAGTTTTTTATAGGAAGATTTAACAGGATCTTGAAATAGCAGCGCTTCCGTGTCGCGATCTCCGACTATGTCACCGGCTGAAAATACGTCAATACCGGTAACCTTTAGTTTGGTCGAGAGCATGGATCCTTCGTACCGGGCAAAGCCCAGCTCCGCGACATGATTGGCTAAAGTTTTTGCTTGTTCGAACAGCGGCGCCACCAGGCCGTAACATGTACCACGGTGCTGCACACATTCACCAACTGCATAAATCCTTGGGTCGTAGGTTTGCATAGTGTCATTAACCACAATACCGCGCTCTGTGTAGATACCTGCCGATTGGGCGAGATCAATGTTGGGGCGAATACCCACGGCCATAACCACCAGGTCGGCGGGTATTTCCCAATCGTCGACAAATGACACCGCCTCTACGCGTTTTTTGCCAATGATGGCCTTGGTCTGCGCCTCCATTTCGAAACGAAGACCCCGTTCCTCCAAACTGGCCTTGAGTAAAGCGGCGGCTGGTTTATCCAATTGCCGTTCCATCAAGCAATCAAGCAAATGCACCACGGTTACGTCCATGCCCTGTTTCTGTAAACCATAGGCCGCCTCCAGGCCCAACAAGCCTCCACCGATCACCACCGCATTGCGAAACTTTTTTGCCGCTGCCAACATGGCGTTTACATCTTCAACATTTCGGTAAGTCACAACACCATCAAGATCCGCACCAGGAATAGGAATCATTATTGGGTGAGAACCAGTGGCGAGAATTAGAACGTCGTAGGGTGCCTTCGTGCCATCATCGGCTGTAACGACTCTACGCAGGCGATCAATTTTGGTAACCAATTTGCCGGTGTGGAGTGTAATTCCCTGTTCTGTATACCAGGCAAGCGAATTGAGCATGATGTCATTCAGAGATTTTTCATCGGCCAGAAGTGGCGATAATAGAATGCGATTATAATTCCCGCACGGCTCCGAGCCGAACACTGTTACTTCATACATGTCCGGAGCCACGCTGAGCAATTCTTCAATCGCGCGCATTCCCGCCATACCGTTTCCAACCAGTACTAATTTCTTTCGCATTTGATTCCGATAATTTAGATTTCTTTGTGTCCTTGCGTAAAACGCAAGTTCCGTGCCAGCGCTCCTGGTGTGTTTATTGCCTTGATTCCTGGGGTATCGGGAAGATCCAACCTGATAGCGCACTAGTTTGGCCGGTGGGCTCTTTCCCATGCTCCATATTGGTGCCTGGCGGGCACACCAGCATTCAAGACACTCCACACTTTTGTGATTTATCCTGTTAAGACCACGCTCGCAATGACTGAAACCACCTGCCTCAACCCACTCATCGGATCATATTTTTCTCTGTTGGCACGGTTCCTGCGAAACCGTTTCCTTTCCACACTATTGAATCAATCCTATGAACCACGACTCGACTGGCAATCGCAGTTTGTTTGCTGCAACTACTGCATTCTTTTTTGGGTTTTCAGCAGTCGCTGTCTTTTCACCTATGGCGTTTCGATTTAGCGAGTTGATGTTTTTAAGCCCTACGGAGCTTGGTCTTTTGATCGCTGCTCCGTCTTTATCCGGGTCACTCTTGCGTATCCCGTTCTCGGCCTGGGTAGACACTACCGGTGGTCGCAAGCCGTTTCTCATATTGTTGTCTCTTTCTATTATCGGAATGGCAGGATTGGTGATTCTGACAACCTTCTACATGGACGGCGAACTCACTCGCGAATTGTATCCTGTAGTACTGATTATCGGTTTGTTGTGCGGCTGTGGAATCGCCACTTTCTCTGTAGGTGCAAGCCAGGTATCTTATTGGTTCCCCCAGAGCAGGCAAGGTCACACACTCGGTATTTACGCAGGCATTGGTAACCTGGCGCCAGGTATTTTCTCTCTGTTATTGCCAATGATGCTTATTCGATGGGATGCGGTCACCGCTTATTCCAGTTGGCTGCTCATGTTGATACTCAGCGTGATTATCTATTACCGGACCGGAAAAAATGCGCCTTACTTCCAGCTTATTTCACAAGGCGCGACCAATGAACAGGCCGTTCACCTGGCGAAAAAGTCTGGTCAGCAACTTTTTCCGGCCAATAACGCAATGCAGGCACTCAGAATTTCAGCCGCGAACCAGAAAACCTGGCTTCTCGTCGCTTTGTATTTTACCTCCTTCGGTGGCTTTATTGCTCTAACCGCATGGCTACCGATCTATTGGCAGCAGCTACATGGAGTGTCACTCGTGACGGCCGGTGCGTTAACCGCTTTGTTTGCCACAATTGCCTCCCTGATACGAGTGTATGGCGGATTAATTGCGGATCGATTTGGTGGCGAGAAGACTGCTGTAGTTGCGCTCCTACTGATGTTCCTGGCGTCATCAACTGTAGCTTTTGCCTACGAATTGTATTTGTCGATTATAGGCATAAGCCTGATCGCGTTGAGCATGGGAATAATAAACGCGGCCGTTTTCAAGCTTGTTCCCAAGGAAATTCCAGAATCCATTGGCGGTGCTGTAGGCTGGGTTGGAGGGTTCGGTGCCTTCGGGGGGTTTATCATCCCCTTGTTAATTGCATTGCCCATTCAGTTTAATGGTGACAACCCAACAAGTTACGCAATTGGGTTCAGCATATTTGCTGTACTTGCACTATCTTCCCTGTTCACCATGTTATGGCAGTTTTATCGAGAGCGTTTCAAATCGGTTGGTGTTATCGCTTTTGCATTGCTGAGGAGGTCTTATTAGTCGACCCACCTAAATCATCACAATAGGCATCGTTAATACTTACATACCCGCGAACAAAGTGGTTTCATTGTCCTCCTCCAATATCGTCGCTATTTTTTCTGTAAATGACAGGCTTGCGTTTCTCTTTAAGGGGTTAGGACGAATAACCACCCTTTTTCGACTTTCAGAAAAGTATTCAGAACCCTGTGGATAGCCTGCCGTCCCCTTCGACTGATCTAGACACATGTTGAGTGATCGAAAACCTGGCGAATTGGCCCACGAATCCAGACTCCGGCCGATCGCGACCCTCACCGATGTGTAGTCGATGCGCTGGAATTCAGAACAGTGTCGTTTGTTGGTCGGTTCTCACTGGGACTGCATTGGGACCGAATGCTAGTCGATAGGTAATGGATGCGCCCACGATCGCACCCATGGCATCGTCCTCGTCTTGAATCAGGTCCAGGTACTGGAATTCCGCATCGCGCACCAAATAACCAGCTTTCTCGAGAAACCGTGAGACACGCTTAGCGATCGCGTGTGCAATAACATCCAGATCTTCGCATGACCACGGAATCGGAACCAGTACATGAAACTTCCAAACAAAATAATCATTACGTTGTTCATTCTTTTCGCTTCAAAACTTGTCTTCGCAAACCCTGTCGAAGCGGTCAAAAACGCAACTCAAGCATGGGCTGACGCTTATAACAGCAGAGTTATAGAAAACATCCTAGCCCACTACTCAGCGGCGGCCGTATTCTGGGGAACCGTTTCTCCAACTCTTCGGGACGAACCATCGGAGGTGCGGGATTATTTTGAAGTTATTGGCCCCGATGCCAGAGTGTTGTTGGGCGATCAAAGACCACGTGTTTTTGACGATATTGCTGTAAACACGGAATATGCAAGGATAATGGGCCCGAACTGACGAGCAAGGCGATGTTCTTTTGGAGCAGAGAAAGATCAATCAAACTGCTATTCATTCAGCCCGGTAAGCCAACGCAGAACGCGTTTGTTGATCATTCAACGGCAAGTTCAGGGAGTACTGTCTCAATCTCCACTGGTTCAAATCATTGGATGATGCGAAGAAGGAGATTGATGCCTGGATCAGTGACGTCGGCGATGACACACATGGTACCGCCGCCTATAGGACATAGCGCAATATCAAGCCGAGCGCGGCCCGTTCAAAGACTCTGTTGAGTCGTTGAGCCTATAATAGGAAGCATATCACTCGATGACTACTACCAGGTGCCCGGAGCAGGTAAATTTCCCCCCACCCACTCAATTTGGTTAAATCGTGGACAACTATCGCACCGAATACATCTCTGGGCATGAGAACATGCAAGAGTTGGAGATTATAAAATGGCAAGACCAGGCACGTACTTTGACACTCTCCCGCCGGAAGCGATTTCTGACGAATTAACACCGCTTGTCCAGGCACTAGGGCTGACAGAAAATTGTCGACAGCTCGCTATGGAGGGATGGACAGTTGTAGAGAACGCTGGCGATGAACAATTTAACAACCAACTGCGAGAGCAGATCCTGCAAGACGCTAAAAGGGGTAGTGCAAGAATGTTGTTGGCGAGGGATCCTGTATATGCACAAGCAGTTCTCAACCCAAAGCTGATGGCGTTGGCCGAATTCTCCGTGGGTCGTGGACATCTAATCAGCCAGGTGGCCGCTAGCGTGCGAAGAAAAGACGAGCCTATGTTGGGGTTACACGCAGATCATAACTGGTTACCGGCACCATTTCCGGAACACAACATGTTACTCACGGCTTGTTGGGCTTGTGATGAATACACGAAGGAAAACGGTGCCACACAGGTGATTCCTGGCAGCGCAAATCTGCGGCGTCACCCCGATGCCGATGAAATTGAAGCAATGGCAGGTGCGGTGCCAATCGAGTGCGGTCCCGGTTCAATCGCGGTCTGGGACGGTAACATTTGGCATTCCAGTGGCGAGCGGACCGCCGAAGGTGAGCGGGTGGTTTGTCACATTACCTATACGCGACTCATGATGCGCCAGGTTGAAGACTATAGAGAACACGACGAACGCCTGATTGAACAACACGGCGCACCCATGGCTGGGTTGTTGGGGCACAACGATGGTCTGTTCAGCAACGATGGCTTTGACTATTCGAAACTCGTCGAAACATTTAACAACGCAAAACGTTGAGAATATGCGAGGTGGGTGAGAATAGGCATCATAAACCACATTTTCCGAGGAACAGTATGTATGGTAATTGCTGAAATTCATTCAAATTTGGATCACAGTGGCGTGATGATCCTCTGGAAAACGGTAAGTCTTGACATAGCTTCTTGTGAGGCAGGCTTTAGCTATTTGGCCTAATAAAAATTCAGCACACACTGGTGTCTAAGTAGATAGAAATTTTCAACAGCACTTGCGCAAAAAAACTGCTGGCAGGCGTTACCGCTTGCAAGGAGTTGCGCCAGGTTAAAAAACCTTTGAAAGATAATCGCCCAGGTGTGTTGAGAACTCAGGCATCGCACCCAGGGTTTTCAGATGAACCGTCGCGAGTGGGTACTCCCGCTCCATATTCTTACTGATCACCGCAAACCCTTGCTGCTTCAGGCTATCTTCAAGCAGTCGTTCCCGCAAAAATTGGCCGACATCACAGACGAAACCTATATCAGCGATCGTCAATTGATCCGACGCTATGTAATCACTGGTCGCAAGTGATCGGTTTATACCTGACAAGTAAAACTCGTAGGCAGACCTCATCCTTTCATGAGTCACCCGCGAGAGTTCGTTGATCGACAGAAGATAGACCTGCGCTTCGCGCGCCAGCACCAAGGCCGCATCAAGGAAACTGTCGACCCTAGAGGCTTCACTACCAGTTTTTCCGTAAAGCCCGTGATCGTTTTCAGCCGCGCGAACCACCGCTCGCAGAATACTGTTTGACTCAAAAATGCCGATACTGCCGTCCTCACTAAAAGCAGCAGGTACCGTCCCGAAAGGGTGCGCCTGAAGAAATGCGTCAGTCTTGTAAAGGGTGCCGCTGAATCCGCGCTTGCTCACTCTCGCATGTGGGCTATCCTCGACGCATTCGTCTGCGTGTAATTCACGGGCATGGAAGTCCCAGAGCCAGTTCTGCAGGTTCGCCGGCTTGTCACCGGCTACCGTCACAATGACGCCGCAAAATTGTGCAGCCACGAGCGCTTTCCAAACGCGTGGATTCGGCAAATAAGAGAATATCTTTATGGTCGCATCTGCCGTCACCAAGTCCCTCCGAAAGTGCGGATCATCGATCTTACCAAATGCCATGTGTCTTTACGCTTGCGTGGCAGACAAAACACGACTATCGAGACTCCAAGTGATCAAAGTCGCTGGCGGCGTGTCGCTCCATCAAACCACTCTTGCTCGCTCGATTAATTTTCCTGCCACGTTTTACCGCGGGACGATTGTGTACCTCTGATGCCCATCTTAGAAGGTGAGTATAGGAATCCACCTGAAGAAACTCCTTGGATTCATAAAGACCCGTTAACACTAGCTGGCCATACCAGCTGTATACCGCCATGTCTGCAATATTGTACTCATCGCCACAAAGAAATTGACGCGCCACTAAGGTGCGATCAAGCACGTCCAACTGACGTTTGATTTCCATGGTGTATCGATTGATGGGGTATTCCCATTTCGCGGGCGCGTAGGCATAGAAGTGACCAAAGCCTCCACCTAAATACGGGGCACTACCCATCTGCCAGAATAACCAGGACAAACATTCCGCACGCCCGGGTCCGTCCATTGGAATAAAGGCTTCAAATTTCTCGGCCAGATACATCATGATCGCACCGGATTCGAATACCCGAGTCCTCGGTGAGGTGCTGTGATCAGCCAAGGCCGGTATCTTTGAATTCGGGTTGAGATCGACGAAACCGCTACTAAATTGATCGCCTTCGCCAATATTGATCAGCCACGCATCATACTCCGCGGTGGTTTTACCGATGGCCAACAGTTCTTCCAGCAATATGGTCACTTTAACCCCGTTAGGTGTCGCCAGCGAGTAAAGCTGCAACGGATGCTCGCCAACTGGAAGTACTTTTTCATGGGTGGCACCAGCGATAGGTCGGTTGATGTTGGCGAACCTGCTTTCCGTTTCCTGCTCCCACTGCCAGACTCTTGGTGGTGTGTAAGTTTTCGAATCAGTCATAGATGTTCGTACTCGAGTAGATTTAAGTTTGCATACTAACAAAAATGCGAACCCTGACATCGAGGACGGTTGTTCGCTTAAAAGCCAAAGCGAGTAAACACCAGGGCCGTTACGCAGCGCCCGTACAGAACAAAGAAAACTATAAGATTCACTCTCAGCATTGGGTACGCCTTCGCGGAGTATAAGTAGAATTAAGCCCGTTTTTGTGTCGGTAGCCAGGCAGGTCTGTCCCTGAAATAGGGGTTTGAATGGAACTCCCGGTGGAAAT
>LWDU01042927.1_pt1 | contig 14128 bp, 18 predicted proteins | sample 727161 | NCBI WGS metagenome assembly LWDU01 (sample SAMN04566230, study PRJNA314399) | hydrothermal vent metagenome | isolation source: deep sea hydrothermal plume seawater | place: Mexico: Gulf of California, Guaymas Basin | collected 2004-07-11 | reverse complement strand
CCACTTAGCTTTTTTGCTTTAACAGGCTCATTAGCGTTGATGGGTGTAATCGTAAATGATTCCTTGGTGATGGTGAGCCACCTTAATTATATTAAAGAAAAGAGTGCCGCTTTAGAAGACAAGATTATTTGGATTGCTAGAGGCTCCAGAGACCGTCTAAGAGCTGTCGTACTAACAACTCTAACGACAATGGCCGGTGTTTTGCCACTTGCTTATGGTGTCGGCGGTACAGATTTATTCCTTCAGCCAATGGTTCTTGCTCTTGGTTATGGATTAATATTTGGAACAGTACTAACCCTAATACTTCTACCTTGCATGTATCTGATGAACTATGACTTTATTAATATGCTCGGAAGAATTAAAACAAAGTACTCTAGAAAGAAAGCAGTTGTATAGTTATTTATTTTGAAGAGCTAAACGGATCAGTTGCTCTGTTGTGAGATCTTTGTCTTCAATTTTTGAAACCATCTTGTTGGCTTCTTTTGTTTTAAAGCCAAGAGACTGAAGTGCTTCAATAGCTTGTTTGGCATTTGGATTACTGCTCTGTCGAAATCCATTGGTTCTGCTATGACTACTGACTAGTTCTACTTTGCTAAGTCTATCTTGTAATTCAACTATGAGCTTCAGTGCAGTCTTTTTACCAATCCCAGGGGTTTTTGCTAAAAGATCTGAGTCTTCAGTGGCAATGCACTCAACAAGAGAGGTTACAGAAAGGTGCGACAATATTGCAAGTGCAACTTTTGGCCCTACACCGTTAACTCTTATTAATTCTCTAAAAATATTTTTTTCATCTTTTGATATAAATCCAAATAGCGTATGAGCATCCTCTTTGATGCTGAGGTGTGTGAAAAGTAAAAGCTCATCATTCGAATTACCCAGCTCATAGAATGTTGACATTGGACAGAGTAATTCATAGCCAATACCACCAACCTCCATAAGGATTTCGGGTGGATTCTTACTAATTATTTGACCTTTAAGATGACCAATCATAGCCAAGGGAACTTGTTAAAGTGTTCTGTCTCAAAAGAACGTATTTGATTTTCATATTGCAATGTTAAACCAATATCATCAAGACCATTAAGAAGTCTACGTTTTCTCTCAGCGTCAACATCAAAATTAAATATCTGGTTCTGTGTTTTAACAGTTTGATCCTCAAGATTGATAGCTATATTACCGCTATATTTAAATAAATCATCAACAATTTCATGACTTAAAACAATCGGAAGAATACCATTTTTAAAGCAATTGTTATAGAATATATCTGCAAAGCTAGGTGCAATAATAGCACGAAATCCAAAATCCTCTAGAGCCCAAGGGGCATGCTCTCTAGAAGAGCCACAACCAAAGTTTCTTCTTGTTAAAAGAATTTGAGCGCCTGAATATTTAGGATTGTTTAAAACAAAGTCAGTATTAATTGGGCGTATTGAATTATCCATTCCAACTTCACCGTGATCTAGATAACGCCATTCATCAAATAAGTTAGGTCCGAAGCCGCTTCTTTTTATTGATTTTAAGAATTGTTTTGGAATGATAGCATCAGTGTCAATATTTGCTCGATCTAGGGGCATAGCAATAGAGCTTAATGAGGTAAATTTTTTCATGAATCTACTCCTGAAAAATGACCTGTAATCGCACTCGCTGCAGCAATAGCTGGGCTAACTAGATGGGTGAATGAGCCTTGGCCTTGTCTGCCTTCAAAATTCCTATTCGAGGTGCTTGCACATCTCTCTCCAGGCTCTAATTTATCTGCATTCATTGCAAGGCACATTGAACATCCGGGCTCTCGCCATTCAAATCCTGCGTCTTTAAAAATTTGATCGAGACCTTCAGCTTCAGCCTGCTGTTTGACGAGCCCAGAACCTGGTACGACAAGTGCAAGTTTTATATTGTCAGCAATTTTTTTACCTTTGGCAACTGAAGCTGCTATGCGCAAGTCTTCAATCCTTGAGTTTGTGCAGGAACCTATAAAAACTTTATCTATTGCAACTGAACTTAATGAAGTATTGGGTTCTAGTTGAATATATTTTAGTGCGTTACGAATACTTTCCGCTTTTACTTGGTCTTTTTCTTTTTCTGGGTCAGGTGTTGAACCATTTATATCAACCACCATTTCAGGTGATGTACCCCAAGTTACTTGAGGTTTAATTATGCTTGCGTCTATTACAATTGATTCATCAAAATGTGCATCATCATCGCTATGTAACGTCTTCCAATACTCTAAAGCTAAGTCCCAATTCTTATCTATAGGTGCAAAAGGTCTCCCCTTAACGTAATCAACGGTCTTATCATCTACTGCAACTATTCCAACCTTTGCTCCTGCTTCAATTGACATATTACATAGGGTCATCCTGCCTTCTATACTCATAGATTGAATAGCAGTACCACAAAACTCAATTGCAAATCCAGTTCCACCCGCAGTACCAATTTTTCCAATTACATATAGTGCCAGATCTTTAGCACTAATATTGTCACCTAAATCACCATTAAATTCAATTTTCATATTTTTAGCTTTGTTCTGCCATAGGCAACCTGTTGCAAGAACATGCTCGACTTCTGAGGTGCCAATACCAAAAGCTAAGGCACCTAGGGCGCCATGTGTTGTTGTATGGGAATCGCCACATACAATACTCATTCCTGGAAGTGTTACACCTTGCTCAGGACCAATAACATGAACAATACCTTGACGAATGTCATTCATTTGGATTTCATTAATATCGAAGGTTTTACAATTCTTATCTAAGGTTTCAACTTGAAGCCTAGAGACGGGATCGGTAATACTGCTTACACCACTTGATCTCTCAGTTGTTGGCACATTATGATCAGGCACTGCTAAGTTTGACTTGTTACGCCATAGTTTTCTTCCTGAAAGTGTAAGACCTTCAAAAGCCTGGGGCGAAGTGACTTCATGAATGAGCTGGCGATCAATATATATAAGAGTTGCACCATCCTGTTCTCGAACTATATGAGCACTCATTAGTTTGTCGTAAAGTGTTTCAGCCATTATTACTAAGTAATACTTGATAAAATGACTATTTTACATTTCTAACTCAACCTCAATTATAGAAATATATTAACAAGTATCTATATTGCTAGGAGGTTGTTTGATATTTAAATTTAATGGTTAAGGTTTTATAGTTTATGTGTGGTATTTGTGGTCAGCTTAGATTTGATGGAGACACGCCTTCTTCAGAATCTTTAGACAATATGATGAACAAGCTTGCAAGAAGAGGGCCAGATTCAAATGGAAAGTGGCTTGAGGGTAAGATTGGTTTTGGACATCAACGATTAAGTATTATTGATTTGTCAAGGTCTGGCTCTCAGCCAATGATAGATAATCTTCTAAAATTGACTTTAGTATTTAACGGTACAATTTATAACTATAAACAACTCCGTTCAAGATTAATTAGTAAGGGCTATTCATTTTTTTCGAGTTCTGATACTGAAGTCATCATTAAGGCATATCATTACTGGGGAGAGGATTGTGTTAATCACTTAGATGGTATGTTTGCTTTTGCAATTTGGGATAAACCCTCCAAGAAACTTTTTATCGCTAGAGATAGAATGGGCATTAAGCCTCTTTACTATAATTTAACTAATAAAGCTTTTACTTTTGCTTCAAACTCACAAGCATTATTAACTCAAGGTCTTGATAAAAGTGTAAACCCTATTGCTTTACAACAACAACTATCTCTTCATGGTGTTGTTCCAGCTCCAAATACTATTATTAATGGAATTAAGAAATTAAAACCTGGTACATATATTGTATTAAGTGAAAAAGGAGATATAAAGGAACAAACCTATTGGCATCCTAGCGCAACTAGGCCTGAAGGTAATGTTTCAGAGGAAGATTATATTGCTAGAACTCATGAACTGCTTACTGCAGCAGTAACTAAAAGGATGGATGCTTCAGATGTTCCTATAGGTGTTTTACTATCTGGAGGTTTAGATTCTTCACTTATTGTTGCGTTACTTAAAGAAGCAGGTCATAGAGATATTCGTACTTTTTCTATTGGATTTGAAGATATTAATGATGAGTCTGGGAGTGAGTTTGAGTATTCAGATCAAGTAGTATCTAAATTTAAAACTGATCATAAAAAGTATCTATTAAGCAATCAAGAGGTATTGCCTAGATTGTCAGAAGCAGTAATGAATATGTCTGAGCCAATGGTTGGACAAGATGCAATAGCCTTTTACTTGCTCTCTGAACAGGTCTCAAAACATTCTAAAGTTGTTTTATCTGGGCAAGGCGCAGATGAAGCTTTTGCTGGTTATTTTTGGTATCCTAGAATGGCTAAAGAGCATGGCGATGAAATTGAAAGCTTTTCCAAGCACTATGTTGATAGACCTCACGATGAGTATTTGCAAACTGTCATGCCAATTTATCAAGGAGAAAACCATACTCATAAATGGTTAAGTAAGGAATTTTTAAAGCCAGGCGCAGACTCTTTTATAGACAAAGTATTTCGTACTGATATTACAAGATTGGTTGTTGATGACCCTGTAAAACGAGTAGATAATATGACTATGGCATGGGGTCTTGAGGCAAGGGTTCCCTTTATGGATACTGAGCTTGTGGAGTGGGCTTTGAAAATACCACCCTCTCTGAAAATGAGAGAAGAGGGAAAGTATCCCCTCAAGAAAATTGCACGAGAACTTTTACCTAGCTCAGTAATTGATCGAAAGAAGGGTTATTTTCCAATGCCAGCATTGAAGTATATTCAGGGTGATTTCTTGGAATTTATGTCTGATATACTTTTGTCTAGCTCTTGTCTTAATAGGGGAATTTTTGATCAGAAATATATTAATAAGGTGATTAATTCCCCGAGAGATTATATGACTTCATTAAATGGCTCAAGGTTGTGGCATTTAGCATTGCTTGAGTTTTGGATGCAAATTAATGTAGATAGTTAAGTTATGGAAAAAATTGTAATATATACAGATGGTGGATGTCGAGGTAACCCAGGAATTGGGGGGTGGGGAGTGTGGCTTCGCTATAAAGATCATGACAAAAAACTAAAAGGATCTGAGTTAAATACAACCAACAATAAAATGGAGCTTACTGCATCAATTAGAGCTTTAGAAGTTCTTAAGTCAAGTGACATTATCGTTGATTTGTATACTGATTCAAAGTATGTTATTCAAGGTATTAATGAGTGGATTGATGGCTGGAAAGCAAAGGGTTGGAAAACTGCTAATAAAAAACCAGTAAAAAATGTTGATCTCTGGAAACGTTTAGATACTCTCAATCAAGAGTTTTCGGTAAATTGGCATTGGGTTAAAGGGCATAGTGATGACCCAGGAAATGACATGGCTGACCTTCTAGCAAACCAGGCGATGGATGAAATTAGTTAGTATTTACTAACTCGGGGTGTTCAAGATAGTCTAGCTCTGTTTGGCTGAAGTTTGATAAAAGTCTTGCTTCAGTGTTAAAAGGTCCTCGCAAATTTGAACCGATATGTTTTTTAATCAATGAATCAAATGTTTTGATTGAATCTATATCTCTCTCACTGCATAGATTTTGATACCAGTAGTTCCCAATCTTTACATGTCCAATTTCATCACGAAAAATAATATCCAAAATTCCAACCATTTCATTAGTGACATCTAATCCGCGAGCTTCCAGGACTCTCGGAACTAGAGCCATTCTGGATAAAACATCATAGTCAGTGTCGACAGTCATTTGCCATAAACCATTATGGGCATCAAAGTCACCATAATCATAACCAAGCGTTTGAAGATACTCTCTTAAAAGAGAAAAATGTATTGTCTCTTCAGTAGCAACCTTTATCCAATCAATATAAAACTGAATGGGCATCTCCTGAAATCTATATATCGCATCTAAAGCCAAATTAATCGAATTAAACTCAATATGACAGATGGCATGAATATTTTTTATCATCCCAAGTTCTGACCGGTCACGCTTCGGAGAACCTTTAAAGTTAACTAAATTCGGTTTTATAGGCCTACCAGGAATTAATATCTTTTTAATAGTGAATTTAGAATTAACATTATTATTTGAAATATGATAATTCAATAACTCGTTTGTTAAACGAATTTTTTCATCGATCTCGTTGCACATAAGAGCTTCATAGGCTAGCTTAAAGAGTGACATAAGATCCTGAAGATAAATTACCTAAATTCCATTGATCAATACTTGTTCGTATTAGTCTTAAGGTGGGGAAGCCAACGCTCGCAGTCATTCTTCTAACTTGACGATTTTTGCCTTCAATAATTGAAAGCTCAATCCATGATGTGGGAATGTTTTTTCTAACTCTAATCGGAGGCGATCTTGTCCAAAGCCAACTTGGCTCTTCAATTTTTTTAACAGTTGCAGGCTTAGTAATTCCATCTTTAAGCTTAACACCCTTCTCAAGAGTATTGATTGCAGTATCATTAATTTCACCTTCGACCTGAACAACATAGGTTTTGGTTTTGTTATATTTTGGGTGAGATATTTTATTTTGGAGCTTCCCGTCATCAGTCAATATAACCAAACCTTCAGAATCTTTGTCAAGCCTTCCCACTTGTTTTTTCATCTCCACTGAATTGACAAATAACACCAAAAGGTTTGTTTAGAGCAATAATTTTAGCCATAAATATATTTTGCTCTTGCAACAAAGGCATCCAATTGTGAATTGGCTATGCTTTTAAAGATAGGAGAAAGTGCCATATCAATGACCATTGATTTAAATTTAAATTGAAGAGTTAAGTGGACTTTTGAAGCATTTTCACCAAGAGTTTCAAAGCGCCATTCGCCTGAGAGTTCATCAAAAGGACCATCAAGTAACTGCATTTCTATGGATTTATAAGGAGTTAAAGTATTTAGTGTTGAAAATGACTGTTTAAGGCCTCCTTGATTAATCTGAACTGAGGCAGTGATTTGATCGTCAGATTGATTTAAAATAGAGGAGGAATCACACCAGTTTAAGAATTGAGAGTAGTCATCGATATTATTAACTAGCTCAAACATCTGCTGAGGTGTGTATGGAACAATCGCACTTTTTGAAATATGATGCATGGCAAAAAATAAAAAAGATAATTCAAATACTATTGCTCTAAATAAAAAAGCAAGGCATGACTATTTTATCGAACAAAGCTTAGAAGCTGGCCTAAGTTTACAGGGATGGGAAGTCAAAAGCCTTAGGGATAATAAAGTGCAAATAAAAGAAAGCTATGTCATCTATAAAAACAATGAGCTCTTTCTTTTTGGTGCACATATATCGCCGCTTAATTCGGCCTCAAGTCATGTAGAATGTGATCCAATAAGAACCAGAAAATTATTACTAAACAGAATCGAAATTAATCGCTTGCGAGAAAAAATAACTCAGAAAGGTGCTACAGTTGTTCCTTTAAAAATGTACTGGGCAAGAGGTCGAGTGAAATTAGAGATTGGAGTAGCAAAAGGAAAAAAAGCTCATGACAAGCGTCAAGATATCAAAGAAAGGGATTGGAAGTTGGAAAAAGCGAGGGCATTGAAGGATAGTAATCGTTAAATTACAAAATTATTTTGTAATTATTTTCAAATAACTTTATTTTGATAGTACAATGAATCTCAGATACAGCGTTGGAGGCAGATGGTTTCTTTTGATTCTTTCCTCCTGAAAAGGTGTAAAAGTTGACCTCTTTCGCTTTATCTTTTTTGTTTAACAAACTTTTATTGGAGAGAATTAAAATGAATAAATCAGAATTAATTGATGCAATCGCGTCAGGTGCTAACTTGTCAAAAGCTGATGCTGCAAGAGCATTGAATGCGACTACTGGTGCCATTACTTCAGCAATGGCTAGTGGTGGCGGTGTTCAACTTACTGGATTTGGTAGCTTTGTTGTTAGAAGTCGCGCAGCTCGTACTGGCCGTAATCCACAAACAGGGGAAACTATCCAAATTAAAGCTTCTAATGTGGCAGCATTTAAAGCTGGTAAAGCATTGAAAGAAGCTTGTAATTAATACAGTTTTACAGAAAGTTAAATTAAGGCGCTTAGGCGCCTTTTTTTATAATTCATAGAAAATTAAATGACTAAATTTACTCCATACTGGTGGGATGATCAGCCACAATTCGAAAATAATAATAAATTACCTTCTAGCGCAGATGTTGTAATTGTTGGAGCGGGTTACACGGGTTTAAGTGCTGCACTTACTTTATCTAAAGCAGGTAAAAACGTAATAGTTCTTGATTCTGAAGTTATTGGATTTGGCGCTAGTACAAGAAATGGAGGGATGTTAGGATCTGGTCATAAGGTTTCATCTGAAGAAGCGGTTCAAAAATATAGCACAGAAATTGCAGCTCAATTACATAAGGAAGCTAATGCCTCTCTTGCTTTTACAACTAACTTGATTAAAGAAAATAATATTGATTGTGAATTACAAATATGCGGAAGATTAAGAACCTCATGGTTGCCTCAGGATCAAATTAATATGTCAAAAAACTTAAAAAAATTAAAAGCTATCGAGCACTTCAATTCACATATGATAGAACCTGAATTGATGTCTGAATCCATAGAAACTGATTTATATTTTGGAGGGCAATTTTATCAAGACCATGGAGCTGTCCAGCCCCGTAAATTTCATTATGGGTTATTAAATCTTGCCATAAATGCAGGGGCAAAGGTTTTTGGAAGTAGGCCAGTAATCCAAGTTAATAAAATATCTAAATCACGTGAACCTACATTTGATGTTTTAACTTCAACCTCATCGATTCAGTGTCAGCAGGTTCTCATGGCAACTAATGGCTATACTCGATCAAACCTTTCAAGATATTTATCTCGTCGTGTATTGCCTGTACCAAGCTTTATTATAACAACGGTTGATATTGGTAAAGATAAGGTGCAGTCTCTTTTGCCAGGAGGTCACTGTATGGTTGAAACTCGAAAGCGCTATTGTTATTATCGGGCAACTCCATGTGGCAGAAGAATAATGCTAGGAACTCGAGCAGCTATGCATGCAATGAAGGCTGAAGAAGCATTGCCTACTCTCAGAAAGATGTTGACTGAAATTTTCCCTTCACTAGTTGATGTTGATATTAGTCATTGTTGGACAGGCTTTACTGGGTTTAGTTTTAGTCAACTGCCAAATCTTAATAGTAATAAAGGGATTTATTCTGCACTTGGCTATTGCGGAAATGGAGTTGCGATGGCTCCTTACTTGGGACATAAAGCCGCACTTAAAATATTAAATCCCAATCAAAGGGCTACTGTTTTTGAGCAAACACCTTTAGAAACAAGGCCTTACTATTTTGGTAAGCCATGGTTTTTGCCAATAGCTAGTGCTTATTTTAGAGGATTTGATTTATTTGATTATTATCGTCGAAAAAGATCTTTAAAGAAAATTTAGCACATTGAATTTTTTTTAACTTAGTAATTGAGTATTGTATTTTTTATCTCTAAAGCTAAGAAATATTCAACTGCATGGTAAAATACCCGCTTTTTTAAATAATTGGAGATTATCCATGGAGCAAACTTTATCAATAATTAAACCAGATGCAGTAGCTAAAAATGTAATTGGTGAAATTTACTCTCGTTTTGAGAATGCGGGTTTTAAAATTGTTGCGTCAAAAATGATACATTTGGATAATGCAATGGCTAGTGGATTCTATGCTGTTCACCAAGAAAGACCTTTTTTTAATGATCTAGTAACTTTTATGACGTCTGGACCTGTAATGGTTCAAGTACTTGAGGGTGATAATGCAGTTGCGAAGCATCGTGAAATAATGGGCGCTACTAATCCAAAAGAGGCAGATGCTGGAACTATTAGAGCTGACTTTGCTGAATCTTTGGATGAAAATGCAGTGCATGGCTCTGATTCACGAGAAAATGCAGAAATTGAAATTGCCTATTTCTTTGGCGATGATGGTGTTTGTCCGAGAACTAGATAATCATACTAAAGAGAAACTTTTCTTATGCTAGAAAAACAAAACTTATTAGGATTTACCCAAAATAAGCTTAAGAAGTTTTTTTCTGACTTAAACGAAAAGCCATTTCGCACAAAACAAATTATGCAATGGATTTATCACCAAGGTGCCTCTGACTTTGGTGACATGCATAATTTTTCTAAGGACTTAAGGCAAAAGCTCCAAGCAATAGCTTCTATTGACTTACCTGAAGTGGCTTCCATGAGTCACTCAAAGGATGGCGTTATTAAGTGGGTTATTAAGCTTGGTGAAGAAAATCATATTGAAACAGTTTATATACCTCAAAAAGATAGAGGTACCTTATGTATATCTTCACAAGTTGGCTGCGCTCTAGCGTGTACTTTTTGCTCAACAGGATATCAAGGTTTTAATCGTAATCTCAAAAATCATGAGATTATTGCTCAGGTATTAATTGCTCAAAAGCATTTACAAGAAAAAGATAAACGTATTTCTAATGTAGTATTTATGGGGATGGGTGAGCCTTTGCTTAATGAATCGCCGGTTTATGATGCGTGCGAGATATTATTAGATGATTGGGCTTTTGGGCTTTCTAGAAGAAGGGTTACTGTTTCTTCTTCCGGAATTGTACCTGCATTAATCAGAATGTCAGATAAAGTTCCAGTCAGCTTAGCTATCTCTTTGCATGCACCTAACGATGAATTAAGGGATATACTTGTTCCAATTAATCAAAAATACCCTATAAAAGAGCTGATGAAGGCTTGTCATTATTACTTAAATGCAGGAACTCAGGAAAGACATGTAATGTTTGAGTATGTGATGCTTGAAGGGGTTAATGATTCTATCGAACATGCTCGTTCACTCTCGAAGTTACTAAACTTTTGGTTTCAAGGTGAGTCGGCTAAGGTCAACTTAATTCCTTTCAATCCTTTTCCAGAAACTAAATATAAAACCTCAAAAGATACTACTATTGATAAGTTTCAAGACATTTTATATCGATCAGGAATTCGAACAACCACGAGAAGAACAAGAGGTGATGATGTTGATGCTGCCTGTGGTCAACTAGCTGGAAAAGTATTAGATAAGAGTAGAAGAAATGTTGGAAGGCATCAATTACTATCCTAAAAAGAAAAAACGCTTACGAGGAAAGCTGTTATGGTTTCTTTTGTTTTTTTTAATTTTTAGTGGTATCTGGTATTATTTTCAGGATATAGAAATCGGTAAAAATAAATCAAGCTCAATCATAATTAGTCAGCCAAATAATTTTGAAGAAAGAATAGACTTGAAAAAGAAACTGAAAGATTGGATGAAATAATAAGTACTTATGAAGCAAATACACAAAATTAATAGAAGAGTTTCTAGACAAATATTCGTCGGCGATGTTGCTATAGGCGGTACTGCACCTATTAGCGTCCAAAGCATGACAAATACAGATACCTGTGATGTTAATTCTACGGTTTCACAAATCCTTTCTCTTGAGAAGGCAGGTGCTGATCTAGTCAGGGTTTCAATACCTACAATGGAAGCTGCTGAGGCTTTTAAAAAAATCAAAAAAAACGTTAATATTCCTTTAATTACTGATATTCATTTTGATTATAAGATTGCCTTAAAGGTTGCCAAATATGGCGCAGACTGCCTTCGAATCAATCCAGGAAATATTGGTAAAGAAGACCGAATAAGAGAGGTTGTTGCTTCTGCAAAAGACAACGGTAGAGAAGGATTTACAGAAAAAATATACCGAACCCACTCCAGAGGCAATGGTAGAGTCCGCATTTAGGCATATTGATATTCTAGATAGGCTTAACTTTGATAACTATAAGGTCTCCCTTAAGGCTTCGGAAGTTTTTATGACTGTATTTGCATATCGTCAATTAGCTTCTCAGATAGATAATCCACTTCATTTAGGCATTACCGAGGCTGGCTCATTTAGATCTGGTACTGTCAAATCATCAATTGGAATGGGCCTACTTTTAAGTGAAGGTATTGGTGATACGATAAGAGTCTCACTAGCATCCGACCCTGTTGATGAGGTAAAGGTTGGTTTCGATATTTTAAAATCACTTCACTTAAGAAAGAAAGGGGTTAATTTGATTGCTTGTCCTTCGTGCTCAAGACAAAAGTTTGATAGGCGCGCTTAGAAGATATTACTGAATCGATCGATGTTGCTGTTATTGGCTGTGTAGTTAATGGGCCAGGTGAGGCTAAAGGGGTTAGTGTTGGTGTTACAGGTGGCTCTCCAAATTTACTTTATATAGATGGTAAAACTGACAGTAAAGTTGAGAATGAATCACTGGTTGATACTCTTGAGGCTAATATTAGGAAGCGTATTCCTATTTCAAACGTTTAATTCTCTTGAATGCTTTATATTTGTATATTGTAATAATTGAAAAATACCCTAATATTGCAGACACAATAGAGACAATTATTCCTCCAATCCATAAGGCTAATGTGGCAACACCTAAATTATCCATTAAATAGCCAAATGAAAATTCAAAATCTGGATCTATTTCAATTCCCATAATGGACGCACCTAATTTGTAAGTGAAGTAATAAATCGGAACAATCGTAATTGGGTTATTTACCCAAACCATAAACATTGATAGTAGAATGTTTGCAGAAAATAAAACCGCAAGAATTGCCGCTAAAAGGGTATGTGCTGGCATTGGCAGGAAGGCGCAAAAAAGTCCAATAGCAAAAGCTTTAGCGATCGTTCTCTTATTCCATTTCCAAAGCTCTGGGTCAGTTAGATATTTACTTAACCAACCTAAATTAATATTTTCACGCTTAGGAGTGTATTTTTTTAGTGTTTCTTTCACTTTAACTACTTCCAGCTTTGACGATATGCATAGCATCTAGGCCATAAAGTTCATAAAGCTCATTTTGTGATCCATGCTCAGTAATACGATCTGGTACACCTAGAATGCTTAGTGGTGTTCTAATTTTTTCTCTCTGTAATAATTCATTTATTGCACTACCAGCACCACCAGTAACAGTGTTGTCCTCTATTGATATTAATTTTTTATTAGTGTTTGCAATTTTGATTATTAAATCTTCATCTAGTGGCTTAATAAATCTCATGTCGATAACGGTTGCGTCAAGCTCATTACCTGCCTTGATAGAAGGTTCCAGCATATTGCCAAATGCAAAAATTGCAATATCTTTTCCATTTCTAATAATGTTGGCTTTTCCAATTTCAATTACTTCATCAGTTTTGAATTCTTCAATATGAGACTTTCCTCTAGGAAATCTTACACAGACTGGCCCATTTAGATTATGAGCTGCATTTAGAGCTTTATACATTTCAAGAGATGAACTTGGTGCCATAATAACAATATTAGGTATGCACCTTAAAAAGCTTAAATCAAAAATTCCTGCATGAGTAGCGCCATCGGCGCCAACAAGTCCGGCACGATCAATTGCAAAAAGGACATTTAAGTTTTGTAAAGCAATGTCATGTATAAATTGATCATAACCACGCTGTAGGAAAGTGGAGTATATTGCTACAACAGGTTTCAAACCTTTAGTAGCCATTCCACCAGCTAGTGTGACTGCATGTTGTTCAGCAATTGCTACATCAAAAAAGCGCTCTGGAAACATTGTCGAAAATTCAACCATTCCTGATCCTTCTGACATTGCTGGGGTAATTCCTATTAATCTCTCATCATTAACGGCAGTATTACAAAGCCAATCACCAAAGACTTTGCTGTAACTTGGAAAATTATTATTAGAGTTCGATGGAGGTGAAATGCCATGATACTTCAAAGGGTTTTGTTCTGCTGCTTCTACTCCATGACCTTTTTTAGTCATGATATGAAGGATTCGAGGTTTATCGATGTTTTTTAGGTTTTGGAGAGTCTTGATGAGTATGCAATACCTAACTCCTCAAAAAGTGTACCAGGGAGAAGCATACCTTTAAGATGCTCTTCGGAGCGTTTCGCAAATTTTTGAATTCGAGGAAGGCTTTCTAGGAACTCCAAAGATTTTAACTTCATGGTTGAATAAATCTTTCCAGAGATAAGTCTTGTTAGGTATTTGCTTAGAGCGCCAACATTTTTTGAAATAGACATGTCATTATCATTAAGAACGATAAGTAGATTTGCATCGGTGTCTCCTGCATGATTTAAGGCTTCAAAAGACATACCGCCTGTTAATGCTCCGTCTCCAATCACTGCAATGGAGGTATTAGAGTTTTGCTGTAATTTATTTGCAATTGCAATTCCTAGAGCTGCACTTATTGAAGTTGATGAATGGCCTGCGCCAAATGC
>LWDU01036248.1_pt1 | contig 14129 bp, 12 predicted proteins | sample 727161 | NCBI WGS metagenome assembly LWDU01 (sample SAMN04566230, study PRJNA314399) | hydrothermal vent metagenome | isolation source: deep sea hydrothermal plume seawater | place: Mexico: Gulf of California, Guaymas Basin | collected 2004-07-11 | reverse complement strand
CCTACGAATGTCGGAAGATCGGCATCGCTTTGAGCCAGCCTCACGGCACGGGAAAGTTCGGTTTTGGTCATTGGTGGCATCCGGTTTTGTGTTTGGTTTTCAGTCCTATAAGGTGCGAGGCAACAAATTAGAGTGCGGGTCAGTATTCGCTTGGCAGAAGCAAGACCGAACTGCTGCGATCCGCTTCTGTGATCACCCAAACCTTGCCTTTTCCCACTTTGTAAGCCGAGATCAGTCGGTTAGGTACACAGTTCATCCAGTGCCTGTGTCAGCGCGAAATAGGGGCCGCTTTGCTGAAAGACATCGTGTTTCCCCGCAATGAAGTAACCGAACCGGCGGGTGATCGGTCGGTAAAGTTCCCGGACGAGTGCTGTCTTGCCGACTCCGGAATAGCCCGCCACCAGGACCAGTTCGGCAGGGCCGTCGCAGGCCTGATCGCACTGCTGATACAGCGTATCCAGTTCCGACTGTCGGCCGTAGATGCGAACGGGAAACTGCAGCCTGTCTGAAGTGTCGTGCGTGGCCAGTGGAAAGTCGGGAACACTACCGATTGACAGGAAGTCGTCATGACACTTTTTGAGATCAAAGAGTAAGCCGCTGGCAGTCTGATACCGATCGTCCGGGCTCTTCCGGAGCAACTTTGCGACAATGTCCGCGAATGCTGCGGGAACGTCCTCTCGAAGGTCCGTCAGCAGCGGTGCTTCACGAGCGATCTGGGCGTGCAGAAGTCCAGGTGCATCATTGTCTTCGAAGGGAACGCGTCCTGTCGCCAGTTCGAATAACACGACCCCGACAGAATATAGATCGCTGCGGCGATCGACCGGGCGATTCATGCGACCTGTCTGTTCAGGAGACAGATAGGCCAGACTGCCTTCGATTCGGTTGACGGCGGTCAGGGAGGGAATATCCAATAGCCGTGACGAGGCACTGCCCAATCCGCTTAATCTGACAGACCGTTTGGCAGCATCATAAAACATGTGCCGCGGCTCGATCGACCGGTGTGTCATCCCCATCCTGTGCAGCGTCTCAACTGCGGACAGGATGGTACAACTGATGGACAGAAACTCGTCGACGGCCAGCACGTCTTTGGCAGGCCGACAACTCAGCGGAGCGTCACCGGCATCCTCCATGACCAGAACCGGGCCAAGCTCGCTTTCCCAATACTCAACCACGGGCACGATGTCACCATGGCGGATGGTTTGACTGGTCTCAAACTCATCCCTCAGCTGAGCAATCGCCGCCGGATGCTGCTCCGGCAGTTCAATTCGCTTCAGCAGAACGGGATGATTGTCCGCTGTACGCCGCCCTCGAGAGAGACAGACGGGGCTGCATTGCCAAAGTTCCTGGCCCCATTCAAACCGCTCGTTCGCCATCGAACCCTCATCCCAATCTGTTCTCAAGTCTCGATCCTGGGGTAGACGAAGTCGCCGAACTTTGGAGGACATAGAGAAAAACCACCAAACTCCGGCGAGTTCGGCTACGGACAACCCCTGTTCATAGAGTTGACCACGCACTGGAGTTGGATCGAGTTTTTTCCGGCACGGCATTTCTGCGGACGAGGGACTTCTACGAAGAGGCGTATCTGGCCACAAGTGAAATCAACTTCTTATGGTCAAATGGCTTGCTCATGAAGTCATTGCAGCCGGACTTGATGCACTTATCTCTGTCGGTACTCATGGCGTGGGCGGTCAGTGCCACGATTGAGCCGGTGTAACCTGCCAGTCGCAGCTGGCTGGTGGCCAGGTACCCGTCCAGAACCGGCATCTGCATGTCCATCAGGATCAAGTCGAACGGAGCCCCGTCGTCTCTCGCCGCGAGGGCCAGGTCGTGGGCGATCCTGCCGTTCCCCGCCAGAGTAACATCGCCTCCGGCTTTCCTGAGCAGGACCGCAATGAGTCGCTGAGTGTCCACGCCGTCTTCGGCAACCAGCACTCGGCCGTTGAGAACGGGACTGGCTGGCTTTCCAGCCGGCTTCACTTCGGCGAGACCCGGAATTGGATTGTCCAGAAACTTCACGCCGTCCAGTGGTCCGGTTGAAATGTTTACGGTGAACGTGCTGCCCTTGCCGTGAGTACTCTTGACCGTAATGTCGCCACCCAGCATGTCAGCCAACCGTTTGCAGATCGACAACCCTAAGCCTGTCCCACCGAACTCGCGTGTTGTGGAGCTGTCTGCCTGCTGGAATGCCTGAAACAGCAAGGTGATCTGATCGTCGGTGATTCCGATGCCCGTGTCGACTACGTCGATCCGAAATTTCGGCTCGTCTGCATCGGATTCCTGTAGATGAGCCACCAGACGAACCTTGCCCGTCGCCGTAAACTTGATGGCGTTGCCAATGAGATTGATGAGGATATGGCGCAATCGGGTCGGATCAGTGTGAATGCTCTCGGGCATCATTCCGTCGAACTCAACTTCCAGAGGCAGATTTTTTGCGTCGGCGCGGACACGCATCAACGCGATGACCTCAAACAGAATCTGGCACGGCGAGCACTGAATCTTCTCGACCTCCAGCTTTCCGGCTTCGATCCTGGACAGATCCAGAATGTCATTGATGACTTCAATGAGATGCTCACCGTTTCGTTTGATGGTCGTGGCCGCTTCCAGCTGCTGCTGGTTCAACGAACCATCCATCAGCATTTCCGAGAAACCCAGGATCGCCGTCATTGGTGTGCGGATTTCATGGCTCATGTTGGCCAGATTGGCATTCTTAGCCTGCTTTTCGGCCCGTCGTCGCTCTGTGATGTCCACAAAGGCGACGTAGACGCTCGACCAATTTGGAGAATTCGGATCAACGAACATTCGCAGCATCACATTTCTTTTGTCACCTTGAAGAGTCAGCACGACGGAATCGGTCGTCAATGCTGTCTGTCCGTTGGCCAGGGCGATCAATTCGCTGCAGAACGCACAAGAGGGGTCATGGATGAATGTACGAGGCAACGACGTGATCAGTTCCTGCTTGTTGACGGCAGAGTGCAGCGTGACGGCGGCCAGATTCACATCCAGAATCTTCACCAGGTTGGCGCAGTCGGCCACTGCTTGTGCGTCGTTCTCGAAGTGTTCACGGAAGTCCTCGACGCCCTCGTCACGCAGAACGGCAATTCGCTGTTTGACAGCAGAAAAATCTTCGTGCCAAAGACAGACCGGAGAATTATCAAAGAGCAGCCGAAGATTCTCTTCGCTTTCCGACAGCTCCTTCGTTCGTTTCGCCACGGCTTCTTCCAGGTCATTGGCGTAGCGTGCAAATTGCGACCGATTGGCGCGATGCACTTCGCGAACGAGTTCGCCGGGATCACCGGCCTTTTCCAGGTACGCAAACGCACCGCGGTTGACAGCGTCCCTGGCAGATTCAAATTCACCGTGGGCAGTGTTGATGATGACGCGGATATTGCTTCCGGAATCGCGAAACTGTTTGAGAAGTTGTGTACCCTGCATGTCCGGCAGTTCCAGATCCACGACCGCGATGTCGAACTGCTGCTGCTGCACGTGGTGCAGGGCCTCGGCTGCAGTGGTACATCCCGTGACTGCGAAACCCTCTTCTTCCAGAATCGCGGTCAGTGTGAACAGCAACGCCGAACTGTCCTCAACCAACAGCAGTCGGGAAAGCCGTGCGCGCTCCAGCGGAACGGCAGCACCTGCATCATTCGTCTCTCTCGTCGACTCCGAACTCATTCTTTATCCTGTATGTTTTTCTTCAGGCGATTGGACGCCTGCTGGTTGGTGATTTGATCCAGCATGTTGATGACATCATCCAGATTGATAGGCTTTAGGATGGTGGTATAGGCCGTGCATCGGAGTGCATCGGAGTGCATCGTCGGCGATCGAAGTGGAGACTTCGTCCTGATCGGAAATCATAATGACCGCGGCGTGTGGAATGACTTTCTTGATGGCCTGGTAGAGTTCGAGTCCTTTCATGGCAAGCAGATTCGCTTCGATAAAAATCAAGTCGAACTGAATCTGTTCCGCGAGTTCCAGCGCATCCTGAGCGTTGCCAGTCAGCGTGACCCGGTATCTCTGCTGTTTTAGTCTGTCCTTAAGCGTGAGGTAAATGGCCTCATCGTTCTCCACGATCAAAATTGCCGTGTCCCTGACCTCACCGTCCAGCCTGACGACCATTTCGATATCCAGAGGCTTGGCCAGAAACGCGATCGCCCCTTGTTCCAGGGCCGTCGTCTTTGCGTCTTCCATGGTGTAAGCGCTCATCATGATGACGCGGACGTCTTCCTGGTGTTGTCGAATCTGCCGAAATGTCTCGACTCCATCGATTCCAGGCATTCGCACATCAAGCAGGATGACTCGGTAGCCCTTTTCCGAACACAGTCTTACAGCTTCATGGCCGCTGGCGGCCATGTCGACGTCATAACCCTGATCCAGCTTAATGTCGGCCAGCGGAATACGCATATTCCGTTCGTCATCGACGACAAGAACTCGTTCGGCCGTAGTTTCGGTCATGACTGCCTCCTTACGCCTTCCCTTGCGTGTGCGTTGAACAGCGTAGTTTAATACAAGAACGGTGGCCAGTGCCAACGCTCTGGTGCAATTCGATGGTTGTCGTGTCCCCGTTGAGAGTCTTTTGCCATTGACAACTGGTCATTCCTCAACCCCAGGTGTCCCCGGTTTTGGTGGAAAACAAAGGCTTCAGGAACCATTGCCGTGTTCCGGGACGGCCCGATCGCAATTTCATCGTTTACCCGCAATTTCATTGAGGCACCCCTGAAAAGGCGTTCGTGTTGTTGTAACGAATTGCGATCTATGTGGCGGCAGGGATGCCGCCTCATAGATCGTGCAACGGCAGTAATTTCCCGGTGGGGTATTGCCATCAGGGCACTGTGGTTTACCACGTAACAGATCCTGCTTTGACGCAGGTTGCCAAAACGCAACGTAGGATTCTGTGTTATAGCGGGTAACCGCCTCAATCTGATTTGACCGGGGTTCGCCTGCACAAGGGTAGAGATTACCCCGGAACGCATTGTTGACGCTTCGGATGATCGATAGCCGACGTAATTCGTGTCGAACCGACAGCGGATTCAAGAAGGGCAAATGATGAAAGCAACGATTGCCAGAAAAATGGGGGCCGGCTTCGGCGTTCTGTTGTGCCTCGTGGCAACGCTGGCCATCGTTGTTCTGTTTCAACCTGCGCGATATCAATCGCCAATTTACCTTCGTGATTGAGCATGACGCACCGGTGATTGCCAACGCCAGACAACTGTTGACTCTGGTTGTTGATATGGAAACCGGGCAGCGGGGCTACGTCATCACCGGCAATCAGGATTTTCTGGAACCTTATCACGTTGCACGTGGCAAGTTTACGGATCTGATCGCTGTCGAAAAGGTACTCGTCAGTGATAACCGGTCACAGGTCACGCGGCTGCAGAATATTGAGGCGTCTCTGCAACAATGGCAAATCAAGGCCGCCAATCCAGAGATCGCCATGCGCCGGAGGATCCTTGATGCAGGAGCCGGCAGCACGAATCTGCAGGACATGCTGAGCCTCGGGGTAGGCAAAGACATCCTGGATCAGATTCGCATCGTTGCCGCTGAGATGGAGCAGCAATTCCGAGTTGACGGCAATATGCATGGGGTCATCCTGCTGAAATCGATACAAAAATGCATGGTCGACCAGGAAACCGGGGAACGAGGATTTCTGATTACCGGCAAAGAGGAATTTCTGGAACCGTATTATGAAGGCCGGAGAGAGTTGCAGCATGGATTTGCGGGTTTGCGAAGTCTGGTCGCCGGCGCTCACGATCGAGAAGCGACCGTCTTTGATCTGAGTGAATTGGATCGGTTAACCACCAGGCGAATCAAGGAAGTGATCGCTAATCGATTGTCGAGAGATAAATCAGGAACACAGTTCAAAAAAACCTTCCAATTCAAAACTATCCCACTAGAGGAGAACTCCCTCGTGAGTAATACCAATACGAAATCCAAGGCCGACGGATCAGATTCAGCAGCACTCAAGTCCGAGCTGGAGGCAGTCAACGACGAACTTTCGCTCAGCAAGTCGATGAGTGAGAACTCTCCGATCAACATTCTGATGACGGAATTCGCATCATCCACCGGCCAGCAGGCCCCGGTCACGACGGTCACGACGGCCGCAACGTCAGCTGACCAGACAGGCCAACCGGCCCAGCCACCCGCACAGGCAGCGCCCTCGGAATCCGCCACGCCAAAGAAAGCGGCCGGTAGCCCGACTTCCGGTGACACGAAAAAGAAGCCCACAGAAACTCTGCGGGTCGATATCGAACGGCTTGACCAATTGATGAATCTGGCCGGGGAACTGGTGATCAGCAAAGCTCGATTTTCGCAGATCGAGGAAGGACTGAAGGGCACGACGATGTCCCGACAGTCGGTCAATGCCATGGCTGACGTGTTCTTAACACTGGACAGACTGACCAGCGATATTGAAGTTGCGGAAGGGAAAGAAGAAGCACACCTCAGTCCGGAGGTGCTGCGAAATCACATGCGGCGATTGCGGGCTGATCTCGAGTACGTCGACAACGGAATGAAAAAATTTAATGCGGCGAATGCCCTGATCATCGATTTGGGCGACACCGTGCACCAGCTGGACCGCGTCGCCGATGGCATCCAGAAAACCGTCATGGACACTCGAATGGTGCCCGTTGGTCCACTGTTTCGACGGTTCAAACGAGTCATTCGGGATATTTCACACGGCAATGGAAAAGACATTCGTCTGGTGATCAACGGTGAAAACACCGAGCTGGACAAACGGATGATCGATGAGCTGGGGGGTCCGCTCATTCATATGATTCGCAACTGTGCAGATCACGGCATTGAGTCTCCCGACGATCGTGAGGCCGTCGGTAAGCCACGGCAGGGCACAGTGACTCTGGACGCCTATCATCGTAGCAACAGCATTCTGGTTGAAATCACCGACGACGGAAAAGGACTGGCCGCCGATAAGATCAGAACCAAGGCGATCGAAAAGGGATCATTTCCGAACTGGATGCAGATAAGCTGACACAGCATCAGATCTTACAGCTGATCTGGGAACCGGGGCTCAGCACTGCGGAAAAAATTACAGAAGTGTCCGGTCGCGGCATGGGCATGGACATCGTTCGCGCCAAGATCGAAGACCTTAACGGGACTGTCGAACTGGACAGCACTGTGGGAGAGGGCACCACCATCAGCATTAAGCTGCCGCTGACACTGGCGATTCTGCCCAGTCTGCTGGTGGTGATTGAAGGCGACGTGATTGCGATGCCGGTTGAGTCGGTTTCGGAAATCGTGCCTCTTAGACCAGACAACATGTCCAGCGTCCATGGCATGCAGACGGCGGACGTCCGCGGTCGTGTGGTGTCCGTTGTTCACCTTGCAGAATTGTTCAGCTGGAGTCAGCCGGTCGGCCAGGACGCAGGTCTCGCGGATGAAAAATCGCTGGTCATTATTACTTGTGACGGTCGCGAACTGGGTCTGATTGTGGATCGACTGCTGGGCGAACAGGACATCGTCATCAAGTCGATGGCTGAAAACTATAGAAACGTTGATGGCATCGCCGGTGCCAGTATTCTGGGTGACGGAAGCGTCTCGCTTATTCTGGACGTCGTCGCCGTGCTGGAGATGTCTACCCGAGCCCGGCGAATGAAGGTCGCGTAACGCGTAATAGAAAGCTATTTAATGACACAGACGACTGAAGATCAAAAACTGGCGGTTCTGAACCAGCTGTTTACCTCGGCTACTCAGAATGCCTCCATTGCGATGTCTCGCTGGACCAGCGGGCAGATCACGCTTTCGCTGGACGAAGTCAGCGAAGTGCAGCTGGACTCGCTGCCTACGGCACTGGATATCGGCGATGACCTGCTGACGATGGTTGTGCTGACACTGGACGGTGAAATGGGCGGCCAGTTGATCCTGACGTTTGACGACACCAATGGTCGGCAACTGGCGGCATCTTTACTGAATCGCGACCTGAACACCGAACCGGAATGGAGCGCCCTTGAGCAGTCCGCGCTCATGGAAACCGGAAATATCCTGGGGTGTGCCTACCTGCGATCACTGGCCGAAGTCATTGATACGGAACTGGTGCCGTCGCCGCCGTACTTCGTGCAGGACTACGGTGCCAGTGTTCTGGAGCAGGCGGTCATGACTCAGGCCATGGTCAGTGATCGGGCATTGATCTGCCGCACGAGTTTTCGGCGACAGGGCGAAGTGCTCAGTTGGGACGTCTTTTTCGTGCCGACAGAGAGTCTGCTGACACGACTGGAAAATGCATTTGTGGCCATCCAGTGATTGGGGCCGGTTACTTCAATCACACAGGGAATCTGAAATTATTGAGCCAGCGGAAATAATTGAGGCCCAACACTAATGAACGCAGCCACACTTGATAGAAAACCGCCCACTGTGGGCATGTCTCAAATCGTGTTTCTTGAGCAGCCTGAAACGGCGCATTCCGTTTTTGGATCCTGCATTGCCCTGACGCTGTTTCATGCACGCATGAAATTAGGCGCGATCGCACACATTGTGCTGCCGCGGTCATCCGGCCGAGAGGGCCAGCCCGGGAAATTTGCCGACACGGCTATCCCCTATATGTTGACTCAGCTGACGGCCCGAGGTGCAAGGGGTTCGGGACTGGTGCCCAAGCTGTGCGGAGGCGCATCGATGTTCGGCGGCGGCCCGATTCAGATCGGTGAGGAAAACGTCACTGCCGTGGAAGCGCTGCTTAAGGAAGCAAGAATTCCCATCGTGGGCAGGCATCTGGGCGGTAAAAAGGGGCGACGGGTTACCTTTGATTGTGCGACTGGTGATGCCACCATTGAAATTGTGGGGCAGCCCGCCGAAGTGATTTGAACTTTAAGAACAAAATTCGTCAGCACGTTTCCGGAAGGTATGAGGCAATGTCCAAAACACTGTTAGTCACAGACGACGCCCTGATTATTCGTGAGATGATTAAGGATGCCGCCATAAAGTGCGGCTGGGAGATCGTCGGCGAAGCCACCAACGGTCAGGAAGCCATCGAGCAGTACAAAGAGTGCCAGCCCGATGCCATGACACTGGACATGGTCATGCCGGAATATGACGGATTGCATGCACTGCGTGGGATTCTGGAACAGGATCCGGACGCCAATGTACTGGTGGTCAGTGCACTGGATCAGCAGCAGGTGCTGAAGGATGCGATCAGACTTGGCGCCAGCGATTTTATCGTCAAGCCATTTGACAATGATTGTCTGACGGGAGCTCTCGACAAGCTTGTGCTCTCAAATTAGTCGCAGTCGGCAGGACTGACTCAGATCTGCCGTGTTCAGTGTCTGCAGCACAATCGGTATGTTGCCAACGTTGTTCAATCAGAACTATTCCAGCTCTATTCAGATCGAGGTGAATCGTGGCGAGCGTCGGAAACATCCTGTTGGAAAAAGACATCCTGCAGGAAAGCGGAACCAACGAAGTCGAGATTCTTGTGTTTCACGTGGGCGACTATGCGCTCGGCATTAACGTGGCCAAAGTCCGCGAAGTCCTGCCTGCGCAGAAAATCACGCGGCTACCGAAAGCCCACCGTTCGATTGTCGGGTGTTTTACGTTGCGGGACAGCGTCGTGCCCTGCGTGTCGCTGCACAAGCACCTTGACGAAAAAGCCACCCACGCGCCTAACGAAGCCACGATTATCCTGACGGAGTTCAATCAGTATCAGACGGCGTTCGTGGTCGATTCTGTTGACAGGATTCACCGTGTCAGCTGGGAGCATGTTCTGGCGGCGCCCAGCGTGGTTACGCAGTCGGCCACGCCCGTTACAGCCGTGACGACGATTAATGAACGGCTCATCACGATGCTGGACTTCGAAATGATCGCCGATCAGGTTTCGGAACAGGCGAATCGGGCGGGGGGCATTGCCAACCCTCAGAATCTGCCTCGTCACGAACTGCAGATCCTGCTGGCAGACGATTCCGCCACTGTTCGCCAGGCCATGACGGAAACCCTGCGTGGCAGCGGATATACGAACCTGACGACATTCGAAAACGGTGAAGAAGCATGGACGTGGATCCAGCGACGCCTGCAGGAAACGGGTGATGTCAATCAGGTTGCTGACCTGCTGGTCAGCGACGTGGAAATGCCACAGATTGGTGGTTTTCACCTGACCAGAAATATCAAGGAGCATCCCGAACTGCGGAAACTGTATGTGCTGCTGTTCTCGTCGATTATGACAGAGGACAATCGGAATAAAGGAGCTGCCGTCCAGGCGGATGCGATGATCACAAAGCCTGAGCTGCATCGAGTTGTTGATGTGGCGGACGAGTTGCTGAGGACGCGATCACGTCCGCCCAGCGAAATTGCGGGGGGCCATGAATCAGCGCGGGCAGTGGCTTCAAATGACGCCCCGGCAGCGACCGTTGCCGCTGAAACCAATGTGTCGCCGACCACTGAGTCATCCCCGGTCCCTGGACAACGTCACTGGGTCACGTTCCGCAACGAACTGAATGATCGCGTCGAACACCTGACGGAACTGTGTCAGCTGGCGTCGAACGAGATCGTTGACAAAGACGTGGTCAACGATTCACTGCGGTCATTGCATTCCATCAAATCGGCGGCGATGGCGATTGCCGTGCAGCAGGTTGCCGGCGTCACACACGTGACAGAAGGAAAAGTGTCTGACCATCGCGACAATAAGGGTCCGTGGCCCGGTGCCGAACTGGAAAAGTACGTCGCCTGGCTTAAAGAGCTGGTGGATCCGATGAACGATGAAAATGAAGTACAGACAATTCTGGCCAGGGCGGATGCTCTGACCGTCGAGATTGCGGGAGCCTCTGATCTTTAGCCACCTGTGTCTGCTCGCCAACGGCGAAACAAAGCACAGAATGATTTCACATTTACAGTGACCAGGGTCACTGACTTCGATCGGTAACGGATGACAGTTTCGAAGATAAAGAGAATCGCCGGTTACGCCGCCACCTTGTCGCCCGCATGGGGCGCATGCGTGGCCTGCCGCAGAAGCTGGGGCAGATGCTGAGCTTCTCACTGGGCCACGAAGAACAGGCCGTCGATCAATATGCCACGTTGCAGCAGGGTGCGGAGCCGTTGGCACTGGAAGTTGTCCGCCCCGTCATGGAGGCCGCATGGGGCTGTCCGCTGGAAGACGTTCTGTCCGACATCGACCCGGCGGCCTACGCGGCGTCACTGGGGCAGGTGCACCGGACGACATTGCGGGATGGTCGGGCGGTCGCGATCAAAGTGCAGTATCCCGGCATCCGCGACACTGTCATGGCCGACCTGAAGATGCTGGGCTGGCTGGGCACTCCTTTTGGAAACCTGCGTCAGGGATTCGATCTGACGGCCTACCGTGAGACCATTCTGCACGACCTTGAACGAGAGCTTGATTATGAGTGCGAGGCAAAACAGCAGCGCGCGTTTGCCGCGTGGGCGGCCTACGATCAGTTTCTGATCGTGCCCTCTGTGATTGATCATCTGAGTACTGCGAATGTACTGGTCACCGAATGGCAGGAGGGAGATCACTGGAACGACGTCTGCGCAAACTGGAACGATACCCAAAAACGCAGCCTTGCGAATGTCATGTTGCAGTTCTTCCTCGGCGGCATCTTCCAGCACGGAAGGATGCAGGCGGACTGGCATCCGGGAAACTTCCGCTTTTGTACTCACGGCAATAAGGCTCGGTTGCTGCTGTATGATTTTGGCTGTGTCTTTGAACCATCTGAAGTTGAACAGCTGGGACTGGCCAGACTGATTCAGGCCACGATTGACCGCAGCGAGTCACCGTGGCCCCTGTTTCTGACGCTGGGATTTGACCGGGAATTCCTTGAGCCGCTGGCCGGAAAGCTGCCAGCACTGTGTCGCGTGCTGTTTGAACCGTTTTGCTGCGAGTATCCGTATGACGTCACGGATTGGAACCTGGCAGAACGCGTCAGTGATATTCTGGGGGACGACCGCTGGAATTTTCGCATTGCCGGGCCCGCTCGTCTGGTGTTCCTGCTGCGTGCCTTTCATGGCCTCGCCTGGTATCTCAGAGGGCTGGGGACACCGATTTTCTGGCAAAAGGCCTTTACGTCCTGTGTGGGCGGTCTGTCCGGTGACATGGCGGACCTGCAGATTCTGCCGGAGAATGCGTCAAAATGTGACTTCCACAGCATGGCTCGCCATTTGAAAATCCGTGTGATTGAAGATGGGCGAACAAAAGTTGAACTGACGCAATACGCGTCCACGATTGAACATCTTGACGAATTACTGGATGAAGAGGTAAAACGGCGGATTAACGAGCAGAAAATCGACTTGAAACAGATCGTCTCAGACGTACGCAGGCAGGGTTATCTACCCACCTCGGTATTTCGTCTGACCGAAGGAACCAGACAAATCGATGTGTGGCTGGAGTAACTGAGTTGCAGCACGGACTGCTGTCACTGCGGAACATTCGCAGATCGGGAAAGTTACCGTTCGCTGCGTGAATCACATTTGCACGGAGGACATCTTGATGGATTTTCCAGGCCTGGATGGCTTCCTGGGCAACCGCGGGTCGTTGATGCTGGACGTCGTCTTTCTGGCGATGTTTGCGGTTGTGCCCGTCATGGGCTGGAGTATTTATCAGGTCAAGTGTCGGCAGCGTTACGTGCTTCACATGCGCGTTCAGTTGGCGCTGGGACTGGTGCTGCTGTTCGCAGTGACGTTGTTTGAAATCGACATGCGAGTCAATGGATGGCGACTACGTGCCGCGGCATCCCCTTATTATTCTGAGAATCTGGCGGAAGGACTGGTCAACTGGTCTCTGTGGATTCACCTTGTATTTGCCATTTCTTCATTTGTGCTGTGGGTGTTTGTCATTGTTCAGGCGTTGCGAAAGCTGCCGCGACCGCCACGGCCGAACGAGTACGGGCCGCAACACAAATTCTGGGCACGGATCGCTGCGGTGGACATGTGTCTGACGGCGGTGACCGGATGGGTTTTCTACTGGCTGGCATTCGTCGCGAGTTAATGACAGAAACCCTGCGGAGTCGTGTTTACGGTTGATTCCTGACTGTGTCTGTTGATTCACCAGTTGTCTGTTGTGTTTTTGATGCGAAACCAGGTTTCGTTCTGCAACTCCAAAACGGGAAAGCAAAATGAGCGGTTAACGCCGAATGGTACTGCATATTGATGATGATCCACAGATTCTGGAGATCGTGGGGCAGCGTTTGAGATTGCGGGGCATCGAAGTTCTTTCTCTGTCGGGACCAGAGAACGCCATTGAAACACTGTTGTGCACCGGGTGCCGGGTGCCGTGTGGTGTTGCTGGATATCGAAATGCCAGGCGCAAATGGCCTTGACGTTCTCAAGGAAATCAAGAAATACGATGGCGGTATTCAGGTGGTGATGCTCACCGGTCTGGTGACGATGGATTCTGCGCTACGTGCGTTCCGTTTGGGAGCTGCAACCTGTCTGTTTAAACCCATCAATGAATTTGACCGGTTAATCGCTGCTCTGGACGCGGCGTTTGAAACACTGGACCGCTGGAAGCACGTCCTGAAAGAACTCTGTGATCGCAAGACAGAAGAATCCGGCATCGTGGCGTCGTAGGGCACAGTGACTTCACGTCTTCTGACGTTAAACAGGAAATCACGAGCGAACACCAAATTATGGCTGACGACACTGAAGACTTTGATGAGGATGATGAGTTACTCGCGGCGTTTGTCGATGAGTCTCTGGAATTGCTGCAGGAACTGCCTGCGTCGCTGGAATCGTACAAGGCCGATCCGGGCGATACCGAACAGATCAATTCCATCTTCCGCGCCGTGCATTCGATCAAGGGCAATGCTGGTTTCTTTGGCCTTGCGGGCATCAAGCAGTTTGCTCATTCGCTGGAAAATACCCTGGATGAAGTCCGTGGGGGAACAATGGTACTGGACGAACGACTGGCTCGATCTCTGATCGAGGGCTTTGATATTCTGGATGGCCTGCTGAATCAGGCGCTGCAGGGGCAGGTTGGCGAACTGGGGAGTCGGGAACAACAGCTGCTTAAGGAAATTGCTGACCTGACGGCCAGCTCAGAACCCCCTGTCGCTGACCTGGATGTGCTGGTCAAAGAGGTCCTGGCACTGGCCGACGAAATGGCAGACGCGGACAGCCCGGATGTGGAGCCGTGGGTGGAACGGCTTCGAGCGTTATGTCCTGAGAGTCTTACACTGAACGAAGAGCAG
>LWDU01040863.1_pt1 | contig 14131 bp, 11 predicted proteins | sample 727161 | NCBI WGS metagenome assembly LWDU01 (sample SAMN04566230, study PRJNA314399) | hydrothermal vent metagenome | isolation source: deep sea hydrothermal plume seawater | place: Mexico: Gulf of California, Guaymas Basin | collected 2004-07-11 | reverse complement strand
CTCTTGCGACGAAAGGGTGGCGTCGGAGACGATCGCGAACAGGTTCTTCTGTGACTCAAGGGCCGCAGAAGTGGTGTCCTCGTCGATTCCGGAGGCGCGCATGATGGCCTCATTCTGCATCACGAGCAGCTTGTCACCTCGCACGCCGGTGCCGGCCAACAGGACGGCGAAAGCCACGTCGTCCCGTTGTGTCGCCACGATCGGCGCGATGATTCCCCCCTCGCTATGCCCGATCAGCCCGATCTTGTCGGGGGCAATACGAGCGTGGCGCTGGAGAAAATCAATCCCCGCCCCCACGTCACCCGCGAAATCAAAGGAGGTCGCTGCCCCAGAGGCCTCGCCTCTTGAGGAACCACCCACTCCTCGATCGTCCACTCGCAGGACGGCGATGCCCGCTCGCGTCAGGTGATCCGCGATCACCCAAAAGGGCTTGTGCTCGAAGATCTCTTCGTTGCGATCCTGCCCGCCCGAGCCCGTGATCAGAATGGCCGCGGGAAAGGGGCCTTCGCCCTTGGGCAGTGTGAGCGTCCCCGCCAAGGTGACGCCGCCGGTGGGGTTCTCGTATTCAACTTCTTCGCTCTCATAGGGGAAGGGGCCCTTTGGTTCCTGGGGACGCGGCCGCTTCGTGGGCTCGGCCACGCCTTTCAGGGAGACTTCGAAGACCTGGCCGCCCTGCCTGAACTCCCCATCAAGGGTGGCCCCATCCACAGAGGGCGACACAGCAAATGTGGTTCCGATGGCACCCAGGTGGACCAATACGGACCTCTCGCCGGCGTAGTCCACGCGGCCGATCGGGTACTGAGCAGGCGACTGATCCGGACTGACCATGTAGCCCGTCAAGAACGCGCCCGAGCCCTGTTCAACCATCAAGACCAGACGCAAATCCACAACCCCTACCTTGAGAACCCCTTCCCATGAACCGATGAGCTGCTTGGCCAGTTCAGCGGGCAGGGCCGGAGGAGGCGGTTGGCGCTCGCAGCGCACGGGCGTCTCACTACCACGCTGTTTCCAGGATCCAATCAGCTCGGAGCCCGATTCGTCGAGGTTGGCCTCCATGGTAGCTCCCGCGACCTCTGACTGAATGAGCAGCCGTTTTCCATCCCATTCCACCGTGTCCCAAGGAAGGCCAAAGGAGAGTTGCGCGGGCGTGTCGACCGATCCCCGCCAACCACCCTGCCCATCGGCCACGAAGTGCAACACGATTTCCAAAGAGCGTTCAGGAGTGGCGATTTCCCCCTTCCAGACGCCGCCTAGGCTTGACGCGCCGTCCTGAGCGGACAAGGGCATGAGCAACGTCAGGGTGGCCAGGATTCGCATGGGTAACTTGTGCATGGATGGATCTTCTGGGAGGATCGCTGACTTGTCGAGCAAAACTCTCTGCCAATTGTAAGGGCTCGCTCCACGCAGCCAAGGAGTCCGGAGTACCCTGCCTGCGTGAAATACTCCATGAAATCCGTGTGCCTTGGTGCCCTCGCCCTGCTCGCCTCCCCTGCATGCTCAGATGCCACAAGCGAACCACTAGACCTTGACCTGACGAATTTTCGCGTCCTTGAAGGCACCGTGGTTGGCGGCGGACAGGTCGACGTGGACCAGTTCCACGCCATGGCCGAGGATGGGTACTCCCTGGTGGTCAACCTGCGCAGCGAAGCCGAGTCGTTCCCTGAAAACGAAGGAGAATTGGCCCAGGCGGCAGGCATGAACTATCTGCACATCCCCCTGGGTGGAGGTGATCTGGTGGGAGCCCACGCAGTCCAATTGGCAGCAGCCCTCGACACCCACGGTGACGGGAACGTCCTGATCCACTGCGCAAGCGGTAACCGGGTCGGCGCTCTCTGGGGCTTGCACGTGGCGCTGCGCGATGGACTGGGCGCCGATGAAGGTGTCCAGGCCGCCCGTGACGCTGGTATGCGAAGCGAGGGCCTCGCGGACTGTGTCCGCGCGGCCCTCAGCAAGTAGTTAGTCCGCTCTGGCGCCTCACACGCCGGATGAACCTTCTCAGGCGCTCAGCAAGATCCTTGCTTGCTCCGGATCGATGGTGGACCGCAGCCGCACCATGACGTTGGAGTGGATCTGGCACACGCGGCTCTCCGTCAGCTGCAGGATCTCTCCGATCTCTCGCATGGTCTGGCCGGCCTTGTAGTACTGCAGGATGATGAAGCGTTCCCGATCGGTCAGAGAGCGCGTGATGAAGCTCAGCACGTCGGCCTCGTTCAGCACCTCGGTGGGCTCGACGGCCTTCTTGTTCTGGAGAGTGTGGGCCATTTGCTCGCCGCTCCCGTCCGGACCGGACCACTTGCCGGAGAGGGACACCATGCGGGTCGCCTCGGAACGGGAAAGGCGTCGGCGAAGTTCGGCCTCGTCGCAATCCAGGCGGGTGGCCAGCTCTCCCTCAGTGGGTTCCCGTCCATATTCCTCACCCAGGTCCTTCAGGGCTCGGTCGATCTTGCTCGCTTGAAGCCGCACCTGACGGGGCACCCAGTCCTCCGATCGAAGCTGGTCCAGGATGGACCCACGGATGCGAGTCGAGCAGTAGCTCTTGAAGCGCACCCCGCGGTCGGGGTCGAAGCGTCCGATGGCGTCCATCAACCCGAACACGCCCGAGCTGACCAGGTCATCGAGCTCCACGGAGCTCGGCATGGTCCGCAGGAGCTTCAGGGCGATGATCCGCACGAGGGGCAAGTACTTCTCCATCAGCGCGTTGCGCACCTGGGTCTTGCCCTCCTCGTCCTGACGCTCTCCTGCGTCGAGGTACAAGTCCCACAGGCTGTCGGTATCTAGAGCAACTAGCTCAGATGAGGAAAGCGAGGCGCACCCCTTACCTGCCAAGGGGTGCACCTCTTTCTCTCCCTCTGAAACTCCCCGGCTTTCCGAACGGCTGGAACGAGAAGTAGCCTCTATGGGTGCTGAGCACTCAAACCTAGCCCCCTCAGGCTCGGTCGGGCTTGCCTCTCGGCCGCTGTCGCCGGCGGAAATCTCCGGGGAGCCAAGGTCGGCTTCAATACTGCGATCTCTCTCCGACCTGTGGTTGTTGTCCGTGATCATCATGCTCCCTTTATCGTGCTTTCAGACTTGGTGGACAAGTTGTGGCGCACAAGCGCCGGCTTGGAAGAACCTACCCCTGAAATCCAAATCGAAGGGAACCATCAGTTCGACCCCGCTCGATTCAGATCATCGCTTGGAAACTGCACGACTCCCTCAACAGGGTCTTTGACCCGTTGGGTTTCCCACGCGCACAGAGCCTCAACCGGAAGAGCCCGGGTGTAGTGGTAGCCCTGCACGCCTTGGCAACCGATGGCTTGCAGGATCTTGGCCGTCTCAGCATCCTCGACGCCTTCGGCCAGGGAGTGCAAGCCCAGGCCGCGGGCCAGCTCGACCATTGCCTTGACGATAACGCGCGCATCTGCATCGTCCTTCAATTTGGAGATGAACGAGCGATCGATCTTGAGCTCCTCGAAGGGCAGTTCGTACAGGTGCTGCATGGAGCTGAAGCCCGTCCCAAAATCGTCAATCGAGAGGTGAAAGCCCTTGAGCCGAAAGCGCACCAGAATGTCGATGTAGCGGACCGGATCCCGCATGGCCTCGCTCTCGGTGATCTCCAACATCACACGATCGGGGTCGATGCCCGCTGCACGGGTCCATTGCTCGAGACGGTCCGGGTACTCCAGATCCTCGAAGAGAACCGGTGAGTAGTTCACACACAGACTCGCATCGCCCCACCAGGGCTCGATGGACGCGAGCGACTTCTGAACGACCACTCGGGTCAGCTCCCCCATCAGGCCCGCCTCGACGGCCAAGGGGATGAAGGTACTGGGGGGCACATCCCCCAACAGTGAGCTATGCCAGCGCGCCAAGGCCTCGTAGCCCGTGGTCTTGCCCGTCGACAAGCTCACCTTGGGCTGAAAGTGAACGTCCATCTCTCCGCACTCCAAGGCCACCGCCAGCTCGTCCGCGGTGGGATTGCGGCTCTTGGTGGCAACCTGCAGGGGGCGCAGAAGGCCTTGGAGGATGGTCAATTCCATGGGCTTGGAGGCGGGCTCGATCATTGCCAGGCCCAACTCGTCACCGAGTCGCCTGGCGGATTCAAGGACCTCCTTGGCCGTCCCGGACATCAGGCAGACCTCTGCCTCACATCCTGCCGCAGCCAAGCGGCGCAGGACCTCCACCCCGTCCACTTCCGGCATGTTCAAGTCCAGGAGGACGAGACCCGTTCTCCCCCGCACGTCAAAGACATGAGCGTTCGAGGCCTCATTGACACATTCGGACACGATGTGCATCTTGTCCGCGACCTTCTCGATCAGCCTGCAGATACGCTCGTCGTCATCGACGATCAGAAGTTTCGCCATGGACCGGGTCATTTCTCCACCGCTGTTCGAGGCTCTGGTTTCGGAAATAGTCATCATGTGGGAGGGGAATTGAGCTTGGAATGGGAGGGGATGGTGGGGGACGGACAGTTGCTCCTGCTTGAACGCTAGACTCGCCTGCATACCCGCTAGTGTCAACGCTGGCACTGCATGGGTATGGGTTGGAAATACCAATGCGGATTCGCTTCAGCGGCCCATACCTTTCACTAACCGGGGACTAGAGTGTATTCTCCACGGGTGGTCCTTCAGCCGCCCACCTACGGGGACAACGATCGGTGTTATGCTCGGCACGCCTCCCCCTGGAAACGATCATGCCCCCTCAAGAACCTGCATCTCCGCCGCCCACCGGCACCCAGTCCACCGTGTATGTCGTGGACGATGACGAGCGCATCCGACGTCTGGTCGGCCGCTTGCTCGACGACGTCGGAATTGCGCATCAAGCGTTCTCTGATGCGGAGTCCTTCCTGGAGGAGTTCGTCCCTGGCTCCCCGGGCTGTCTCCTGCTTGACGTACGCATGCCCGGGATGGGAGGGCGCGTACTGCAAGACACGCTCATAGAGCGGGACATCAATCTGCCTATCCTGTTCATGACTGGTTACGGGGAAGTCTCCGTAGCCGTCGAAGCCCTGCACCATGGTGCCGTGGACTTCCTGGAGAAGCCCCTGAGCCCGCAGCAGCTCATCGATCGGGTCCAGGTCGCCCTGAACGAGGACAATGAGCGCCGCGGCCGTGACTCCGTGCGCGAAGAACACGCCTCGATCATGTCCCAGTTGACTGAGCGGGAGATGGAGGTCGTCGAGATGCTCCTCGAAGGCAAGACCAACAAGCAGATCGCCTACAAGCTCTCCGTCTCATCCCAAGCCATCGACGCCCGCCGGCTGAATGCCATGAAGAAGCTGGGAGTTGCCTCCGTGGCTGAATTGGTGGCCTTGGTGCTTCGTATCCGCAACAGTTGAACGGGAGCCGGGTGCCAGAGAGACATCCGCTCCAAGCTCCTCCAGATCCCGACTTCTGGACTCGATGAGTTCGGCCCGCCCGGCTACCCTGTTCGGGTGCCTGCCTCCCCCACCGACGAGCAGTTGATCAAGCGCTGGCAGGATGAGCCCGCGCCGGTACTGCCGTTGTTGCACGCCTTCAACGAACGAGACGGGCACATCTCCCGCGAGGGCTTGGAGGCCATCTCCGCGGGGCTGCGCATCCCCTTGGCAAATCTGCACGGGAGCGTGACTTTCTATCACCACATTTCTGGCGAACCGGAGTCCAGGGATAGGCCGCGGGTCTGCATGGGCCCCATCTGCCGTCTGAATGGGTCGGAGCAGTTGCTCCACGACCTAGAAGGTGCAGAGCCCATGGCATGTGCCGGACGGTGCGACGACCCCATCCCCGTACTGCAGGCGGACCGCGCCCTCGTGGGGCTTTCCGGGGACAAGCTGCAGCAGGCCCCCTCGCCGCTGCCCCCTCTCAATCCTGGTGGCCTCGAAGAATGCTGCTTGGCAAGCGTCCGCGAACCTGATCGCGCCACCTGTTCAGGCTACATGCGCACGGGCGGCTACGCGGCCTTGGCCAAGGCGCGCGAGATGGAGCCCGAAGAGATCCTGCAAGTGCTCGAAGACTCGGGCCTGGCGGGCCGTGGGGGCGCAGGTTTTCCCACAGCGACGAAGTGGCGGGCCGTGCGCGATGCCCAAGGCGGGCCGAAGACTCTGGTCTGTAATGCGGACGAGGGCGAACCCGGCTGCTTCAAGGACCGCGTACTCCTCGACCACGACCCCCATGCGATTCTGGAAGGCATGGCCATCGCGGGACTGGCCACAGGGGCAGCGCGTGGCTTTATCTATCTGCGCTACGAGTATCCGCAGACCCTGGCCATCCTGGAGCGCGCACTGGAGGAAGCCAAAGAGCACCTGGACGGATTCGAGTTTTGCGTGCGGCGCGGCGCGGGCGCCTACATCTGTGGCGAGGAGACCTCCCTATTGAACAGCCTGGAGGGGGAGCACCCCTTCCCTCGCAACCGCCCGCCCTTTCCCGTCACCCATGGGTTTGAGCAGACGCCCACGGTGGTCAATAACGTGGAGACGCTGGCCAGCGTCGCCCCCATCCTCGCCCGCGGAGCCGAGTGGTACGCGGGCCTGGGGCTCGGAGAACATCGGGGCACGAAGCTCATCAGCTTGTCAGGGGACGTGCTGAGGCCGGGGAACTACGAGGTCCCCATGGGCTTCCCGCTCAAGACTCTGCTGTTCGATTGGGCCGGGGTGCCAGAGGGTCGCAAGGTTCAGGCCGTGACCATGGCCGGTCTTTCGGGCGGCTTCCTGGGAGCCGCCGATCTTGATGTCACCCTCGATGAAGCCTGCCTGCGGGCCAAGGGCTCCTTCCTGGGTGCCGGTGGCATCATGGTCTTCGACGACAGGCGGGACATGTTCGAGATCGCGCGCCAATCCATGGAGTTCTTCGCCAGCGAGGCCTGTGGCAAGTGCTTCCCGTGCCGCATTGGCACCGAGCGTCTGACAGAGCGACTCAGTGAGCCCTCAGGAGCCCTGGCTCCTGAGGCGTGGACCGAAGAGGTGCGAGCCATCGGCTACACCATGATCGAGCTCAGCGCCTGCGGCCTGGGCAAGTCCGCGCCCTTGATCACTGAAAGCCTTCTACGCCTCTTCCCCGAGGAGGTCAGCGCCAAGCTGGAAGCACGATGAGCCTGGACCTCACGCTCGACGGTCAAGTTGTTCCCTTCCAGGAGGGTGAAACTCTGTACGAGGTGGCCAGCCGCCACGGCGACAAGATCCCGACCCTGTGCTACGACAAGCGACTCGATCCCCTCGGGGCCTGTCGGCTTTGCGTTGTGGAGGTAGAGGGCGCCAACGGGCCCCTGGCCTCCTGCACAACACCCGCCCGGGCGGGCATGGCCGTGCGAACGGTCACGGAGGACCTCGAGCGCCACCGCAAGACCCTGGTGGATCTGGTGCTCTCGGAAAACCCCAAGGGTGCCGAGATCGACCCTCTGCGCGGTCTGGCCTCCCAGGAGCTCGCCCAGCTCTCCGTGCGCTACGGATCCGACGGCACGCGCTTCGCCGGAGCCACTTCGGGACACTCACGTTTCGACGATCCCAATCCCATGATCCTGAGGGACTACGATAACTGCATCAGCTGCTATCGCTGCGTGCGTGTGTGTGCGGAGCAGGAAGGCGACTACGCCATCAGTATCACTGGGCGTGGATTCGGCACCCAGATAAGCGCCGAGTTCGACGTGGATCTGGAGGACAGCGACTGCACCTTCTGCGGCCAGTGCATACAGACCTGCCCGACCGGAGCCCTGGGCGACCTACGCGCCCTGCAGCACGCCGATCTGCCCGAGCCCATCACCGCCACGCGCTCGATCTGCCCCTACTGCGGCGTGGGCTGCAGCTTGGACCTGCTCACCAAGGGCGAGACCTTGGTGGGAGTACAGCCCGCCATGGACGGTCCCGCCAACGAAGGTGCCCTGTGCATCAAGGGCCAGTTCGCCTGGGAGTGGGTGCAGCACCCCGACCGGCTGACGGAACCGCTGGTGCGCAAGGACGGCGAGCTGGTTCCAGCCACCTGGGAGGAGGCCCTCGACCGCGCGGCAGCGGGCTTCGCCCAGGCTGGCGCCGAGCACGGACGGCGGTCGGTTTACGCCGTTGCCTCCGGCCGTGCACCCCATGAGTCGGCCTACTCGGTACAGAAATTCATCCGAGTCAATTTCGGTACGAATCAGATCGATAATTGCAGCCGTGCCTGACACGCCCCCACGGTGGCCGGTCTGGCCGCCACACTCGGACGGGGCGCGATGTCCAACCCTCTGGCCGACATGGACAAGCCGGACGTCATCTTCTGTATCGGCACGAACATGACGGAGACCCACCCGGTGGCCGCCACCCGCCTCAAGCAGGCTCAGGCCAAGGGTGCCATCCTCATCGTGGCGGACCCACGGCATATCCCCCTTGCCCGACGCGCGGACATTCATCTGCCACTCCGGGTGGGATCGGACGTGGCCCTCTTGGGCGCAATGGCCCACGTGATTGCCGAGAGAGGTCTCATGGATGAGAGCTTCATCGCCGAGCGCACGGAGGGCTGGGATTCCGTCCGCGAGCACCTGAAGAGCTTCACGCCTGAGTGGGCTGAAGGAATTACAGGTGTGCCCGCGGCCTTGATCGAGCAGGCAGCCGTGCTCTACGCACAAGCTGATCGCGGCGCCATCTACTACACCCTCGGCATCACCGAGCACATCTCCGGGGTGGACAACGTGCAGAGCTTGTCCAATCTGGCCTTGATGACGGGCAACTTGGGCCGTGAGGGAACGGGCATCAATCCCATGCGGGGCCAGAACAACATCCAGGGAGCCGGAGACTGCGGCGCCCTGCCCGGCAACTACCCCGGCTTCCAGCCCGTCACCGACCCGGCCATGCAGGCCAAGTTTGAAGAGGCCTGGGGCACGAAAGTGGATCTGGAGCCCGGCATGACCAAAGTGCGGGCCCTGGAGCACGCCGGAGAGAAGATCTTCGCCATGCTCATCTGCGGTGAGAACACCCTGATCTCCGACCCGGACTACGACCATTGCGAGCGCGCTCTGGGGCGACTCGACCATCTCGTGGTTGTCGACATCTTCAAGACCGAGACCGCGGAGTTGGCAGACGTTGTCCTGCCCGCTTCTGCGTGGGCCGAGACCGATGGTGTCTTCACCAACACAGAACGCCGGCCCCAACGGGTGCGCGCTGCCGTTCCCGCCCAGGGTCAGGCGCGCCCAGATTGGTGGATCCTGGCGGAGATTTCCAAGCGCCTGGGTAGTGACCAGTTCGAATACAACTCGGCCGCCGAGGTATTCAACGAACTCTGCTCCCTCTCTCCGCTCTATGCGGGGCTCGATTGGGACCGGATCGACGCGGGACGCTACCAGTGGCCGGTCCCCGAAGCCGATCACCCGGGCACTCCGATGCTGCACGTGGGTGAGTTCCCCAGAGGCAAGGGGCTCTTCAAAACCCCCGCCTACAGAGACCCGGCCGAGGTGGTAAACGAGGACTATCCGGTCTGGCTCACCACGGGTCGGAGGCTGGAGCATTACCACACACGCACCATGAGCGGCCGCTCGACGGGGACCGAGTATCTCCTGAACGAGGAGACCCTGGAGGTCCATCCGGCTGACGTGCAGGCCTGGGGCCTGGAGCACGGCGGCATGGCGCGCATGTCGAGCCCGCGGGGGAGCGTCCTGGTGCGCGTGGCCAGCGACGACACATCGCCTCCGGGCACGGTGTTCTGCAGCTTCAGCTTCAGCGAGGTGCCCATAAACAAGCTGACGGGCTCAGGCTACGACCCGATCACCGACACCGCCGAGCTGAAGGTCTGTCCCGTGCGAGTCGAACCCGTTTCGGGCTAGTGGCCCACCCGGGATTAGAGGATGGCGACACCGCATGGTGTCGCTCGCCTGGTCTGTTCTGGCTATGCTGGAGCCATGAATCTACTCGCTCCCTGTTCCACCGCCCTTGCCCTCTGCGCCGGGCTCACGCCACTCCAAGATCCCACGCGTGACTTCATCGCCGGCCAGGTCCAGGTCGAGGAAAAGACCTACCCCTACGTACTCCTTCCTCCGTCCCAAATTGTGGAGGGCGAACGCTACCCGCTGGTTGTCTTCCTACACGGCATCGGTGAACGGGGAAGCGACAACGAACTTCAAAAAGAACACTTCCCCAAGCGCATGGCAGCCGCGGCCTACTCCGAGCGGTTCCCCTGTTTCGTGCTCGCTCCTCAATGCCCCAAGGACCAGCGTTGGGCAAATGTTCGCGAGTTGGATAGTGGCCGGCGGATTCAGGAACCCGACCCCACGGGAGCCATGCAGGGGGCGATCGCGGCCTTGGCTGAGGTGGTCCGTACGCAGCCCATCGACATGCAACGCATTGCTCTGACAGGCCTGTCCATGGGAGGCTCCGGTGCCTGGGATCTGGCCACACGCCACCCGGGCTGGTTCTCCGCGGCAGCCCCGGTTTGCGGCGGAGGAGATCCCGAAACCGTCGTCCGTCTGGCCGGCCTCCCAGTCATGGTGTGGCACGGTGCGAAGGACACGGTCGTCCCCACCAAACGCTCTCGCGAGATGGTCGAGGCCCTACGCAAATTGAAGCACCCGGTGGAGTACACGGAGTTGCCCGGAGTCCACCACGACGCCTGGAACCACGCCTATGCCCCGGATGGCTGCCTGGAGAACCTGATCGGGGCTCGCCGCGACCCCGAAATTATCCAAGAGGAGACGGTTCGTCTCCTGGCGCGGGCCCTCGCTCCCGACGAGCGCGTAGCGTTCTTGGGGGATTCCATCACCCAGGCTGGCAATCGGCCAGGCGGTTACGTCGACCGTATCCGGGCCGTGTTCAAAGAGGAGCGCCCCGACGTAGGCGTCATCCCCGCAGGAATCAGCGGCCACAAGGTCCCCGACCTGCTCAAGCGCTTCGAAGCGGACGTGATCCAGAAGGGCGCGACCCTCGTGTTCATCTATATCGGCATCAACGACGTCTGGCACTCTCAGAGCGGAAAGGGCACATCCCCCGAGGATTTTGAGAGTGGTCTGCACCAGTTGATCGACACCTTGGAAGCCTCCGGAGCCCAAGTTGTCCTGGCCACTCCCAGCGTGATCGGGGAGAAGCCGGCTGGAGAGAACAACCTGGACGCGATGCTCGAATCCTATGCGGCCATTTCGCGCCGGGTAGCCGCGACGCAAGGGGTCACGCTGTGTGATCTGCACACGGCCTTCGACAGCTACCTGAAGATCTTCAACCCTACAGGGGTAGCCAAGTCGGTGCTCACCAGCGATGGAGTTCACCTGAACGCTGCGGGAAACGTCTTCTTGGCGACCGAGGCCGCCCGAGCTCTGCGTCAGGCAGTCCTGGCGCGGGACTAGGGGGCGGTGAGAGGAACTTCAGGCACAACGAGTCGCACGCATCCGCAGCAATAGACTCGGGTAGACTTCCGGTAAGCCCAACCTTGCGCCAGGCAGATCCATGCTCTCGAACCACCCCCTACTGGTCCTTGCCTTCCTGGCGGCATGCAGCCCCACCGAGCAGGCCCAGGAAGGGTCGCCAGAGACGGCCACAACCGTCGAACTTCCGGCGTATCGCGGCGTGGTTCTCGTCACGATAGACACCCTGCGCGCAGACCATGTCAGCTTGCATGGGTATCTGCGGGAGACGACGCCCTTCCTCGATGAGCTGGCCGAGCGCAGCGTCGTCTTCGAGAACGCCCAGGCCTCCATGCCGTTCACCGGCCCGAGCCACTCCTCCATATTGACGGGCCTGCATCCTTTTCAGCACAAGGTGATGGTCAACGGCCAGTCACTCAGCCCCAAGATCCCCAACGTGGCGATGGCTTTCCGGGACGCCGGATACCGAACGAGCGCCTTCGTGAGCACTAGTTTCCTGAGGAGCGTCACAAAGAGCTTCGACGAGGTCTCCCTGGGCAAGCGGACCGGGCGCGCAACCGTCAAGCAAGCCGTGCAGTGGGCCGAGGAGCTTGAGCCCGGAACGCCATTCTTCATGTGGGTGCACCTGTTCAACGTGCACGAGTGGGAGGTGGAGAAGCTCAAGAAGGAGCGACGCCCCGAACTCGCGGAGGGGTCTTTCCCGCTGGACCCCGATGCCTGGTACGACTACCTAGCCAGGCACCACGGTTGGCCGATGGTGCAAGCCACCGACCCGTTTCCGGAGTTCAGCTGGGATTCCAACGGCAGGGTCATCACCAGCCGAGAGATCCTGCTGGAGACCGTCGACCTCTATGACGCTCGGGTCCAGTACGTAGACGCGTCCGTGCGCCTGCTCTTCAACAAGCTAGGTCAGGTGATCGGTGAGGATCCCGCCCTATGGCTCATCACGTCCGATCATGGGGAAGGGCTGGGCAGCCACAACTACAAGGGCCATAGCGGCAAGATATTCCAGGAGCAGCTTCACGTGCCCCTGTTGGTTTTCCAGCAGCCGGCTCTCACGCCGCGCCGGGTCTCAGGTGTGGTCTCGCTGGTGGACGTCGCCCCCACCCTGACGGCCGGATTGGACCCGCAGCCACCCGCTTGGGAGAGCCTCAGCTTGTGGCCTCTTATCCTGGGGGAACAGTCAGGATTCTCGCGGCCAGCCTTTGCCCAGCGCAGCCCCGTGGGCTCTGCAGGTGACGTATTTGCCCTTATCCATGAGGGCCAAAAGTACCTCTACCGCGCCAAGCACCAAGATGCCTTCTACGACCTGACCACCGATCCACAGGAGCTGAGTAGCAACATCGATGCCCCTGATGCGGAAGCCACTCGCTCCATGCTACACGCCCAACTCAAGGCCCTCGACTGGAGCGTCGGCGGCCAGGACACGGACATCAGCGACCTGCCGGAGGATATTCTCCAAGAACTGAAGGCCCTCGGATACGTCGAGTAGCCACCAGGAAGGTGGTGCGATGGCCGTCGAACATACTCGTCCCCGTGCCGGCGATCTGGATCTTGATGTGGATGCGCTCGGCCGGCCTGGACAATGGAGAGTGACCCCCGAGGGCCAGGCAGGTCAGGGCAAGTGGGTGAATGATCCGCATCGTTCGGGTCAGGCCCTCAGCTGGAGTGAAGAAACCCAGGCCTGGCTCCTGGGGCCACCGGCTGCTCGACCACCTGGAGGCCTGTTCCTAACCCACGCTGGACGCGCGAGGTTCGCAAGAGTTCCGATCCTGATCGACCTAGCGCATCAGATCCAGCAGCGCCTCGCCGAACGCGTGGCCCATGCGATTGAACCAGATGGCGCTGCCCAGGTAGTGGTAGGCATGGTCGGAGCCGACCTTCTCCCACTCCTCCACGTTATCGCGCCAGGTTGGATAGAGGGCCTCGGCAGCCTTGTCGACCAACACATCCGTGCGCACGGCTCGTACGTTTCCGCGGAACTCGCTCACCTTCTCCATGGCAAGTTGCGCCTCTTGGACGGCGAGCATGGGTCCCTTGGCAGGCTTGGACTGGTTCTGCCCCATCACCCCGATCACGAATGGCAACTTGGGGGCCTTCAATTCCCGCCGCACGTCCTTAATGAAGTGCTCCATGTTCGAGGCGTACTCCACTTCGGCGCCCTCGTATTGGTCATTCCAGCCCTGAAACCAGACGAAGCCTGCGAGTTCGGGAGACTTGCCCTTCAACGCCGGAAACAGGGAGTCCATCTCGGCGAGAGTGCTCTGCACTTCCTTCATCATGTTGCGGTAGGAGCTGCCGTACTCCGCGCGGATGCCCTCCAAAGTCGGCATGGGGTCATCGCGGTTGTTCTTCTCGTTGTTCTTCTGGGTCCTCTCGGTCTTCTTCACAAGCTCGGCCTGGATGCGCTCCTCGGGAATGCCGGCACTCGGTGACCGGAACAGCTTGAACAGCGAGTGTCCGCCCCAGGCCGGCTTGATCAAAAGTACAGGCTCGTCAAATGCGTCTCCCAGGACGGTCCCGAGCTCAAGCTCCACGCCTGTCCGGTTTGGTGAGCCGTAGCCGATGGTCAGCCCGCCGTGGCGGTTCAGGTACTTGATGAAGACATCATCGCGGGTGATCCACTGGTCGTCCTTGCGCAGGTGCGCGAAGAGATCGGCGGTCTTCTCGTCCTTGGCCTGATACTCAAGCAGCTTGTTCTGCGCCTTGCCCTCCATGTTGGACTGCCCCGCGAGGATGAAGACCTTGACGCGACCATCCGCCAGAGTGGGACCGACGAGAAGAACGATGCCCACGAGGAGCCAGGAGAGGATGCGTGTGTTCATGGGGAGTGACCTGGAACAGCCTGCTCCCGTACCCG
>LWDU01036420.1_pt1 | contig 14133 bp, 10 predicted proteins | sample 727161 | NCBI WGS metagenome assembly LWDU01 (sample SAMN04566230, study PRJNA314399) | hydrothermal vent metagenome | isolation source: deep sea hydrothermal plume seawater | place: Mexico: Gulf of California, Guaymas Basin | collected 2004-07-11 | reverse complement strand
CGGGCTTCTGTGTGCGCTGCTGCTGGAAGGTTACTCTTCCCGGACCAGGTACAGAATTCGTCCGCAGGCCCGACACAACAGAAACTCGCTCATGTTCATCCGCACGATATCCTGAGAAGTCGCGCCTGTGTTGCACGCTGTACAGAACCCATCTTCCACAATTGCCAGAGCTGCCGGCCCCATGGCATCACGCAGCCGTTGGTAAGTGAGCCGCGATTCTCCTGCCGGAATCACTGCATCGGCCTCTGCGATCTCCCCTGTCAATCGCTCGATGTCGCTCTTCAGACCAGGTTCAACCGACCTGGCCTCAGCCGTGATGTCCGCCGTTTTCTGTTCAAGATCGGACACCTCCTGTGTGCGTCGTTTCAGCTCGTCAGTGGCTTCATCAAGCTGACTCAGCAGACTTAGAATCTGGTCCTCAAGTTCTGCGTCGGCGGCCTTCGCAGATGCCATCTGAGCCTGAATAATGTCGTATTCTTTGTTGGAACTTGCCTCGTTCAGACGCAACGTCAGTTTGGTGACTTCAGCTTCCCGGCTCTTCAGGTTCAGTGAACTCTGATCGACCGATTTTTTCAACAGCTGAATCTGTTCCTTCTGATCCGTACACGCCAGTCCCGCCGCCGCGACTTTCTTTTCTGAGACAGCGATTATCCTGGGACCATGTGCAAGCGCCTGCTCCGCGTCGTCAAGCTGCTGCAACAGCCCGTGCAAATGGTGATACCCCTGAGACGTCTTTGTGGTCATGAACAGTTGCTCCGAACGGAATTTTGCGGGAATTGGTCGCCAATGTGATTGTGATGGATCAATAAACAGCCGATTCGCCAATGACAGGAATCCTGATTCTATGAAGCCCCGTCTTGATTCTCTACAAAGAAGGCCATGTTAAAATCTTTTGGAAAAACAACCATCTGTTTTCTGCTCATGTTTTCAGTGTCCAACGGAAGCAGCCCAACGGCTGCCGAGCATTAGCGTAAGACTGAGTTGAGGGCATGCCCGCGTTCACGACGTTTTCCTGGCAGCCGGGACAGCAACCGATTCGAGCCGCTGGTGAGAACTGCCCGGACTGATCGAGAAATAAACGATATGAAAACCGGAAAAATCTTTCTGGTAGGAGCCGGCCCGGGCGACCCAGGGCTGTTGACACTGCGGGGCAAAGACGTCCTGTCCTGCGCGGATCTTGTGTTGTACGACGGATTAGCCAATCCACTTCTGCTGCGTCTGGCAGATTGTCCGTGTGAAAGAACTGCGAGAACTCAGGTCGGCGCCAGCCGCATTGTGCCTCAACAGGAAATCAACGAACGCCTGATCAAGGAAGCTCGCGATGGAAAGAACGTCGTTCGATTGAAAGGTGGGGACCCGTTTATCTTTGGCCGCGGCAGTGAAGAGGTGGCAGCCCTGGAAGCCGCCGGCATTCCGTTCGAAGTGATTCCAGGAATTACGGCCGCGACAGCTGCCGGCGAATATGCCGGCTTTTCGTTCACCCACCGGGACATCGCGTCGGCCGTCGCTTTTGTAACGGGGCATGAAGATCCGTCACGTGAAGCGCCTCGACTGGACTACAACGCACTGGCTGCGTTTCCTGGAACACTTGTTTTTTACATGGGACTGGGTCGTGTTCAGGATATCTGCACACAATTGATCCGCGAAGGAAAACCGGAGCACACGCCGGCGGCCGTTGTCTGTCAGGCGTCGTTGCCGCAGCAGCAGGTTGTGACTTCCACGCTGGCTGAGCTGCCCGCTGCCGTGGCAGGGTCCGGTCTGCGACCGCCTTCTTTGATTGTCATTGGCGAATGCGTGAATTTACGACGCGCCTGTTCATGGTTCGAGGAACGTTCGCTGTTCGGCCAACGGATCGGCATTACGCGACCGGACCACCAGAGCGACGACATTGCCGGCAGGATCGTGGCTCTGTCCGGCCAGCCCGTCATGATGCCGTTGATCGAAATCCGTGCCATGGACGAAGCACAGGCGGCGACGGCCGATAAGGTTCTGACCCGGCTTGGCGACTACCAATGGCTGATCTTCACAAGCGTCAACGGAGTCGCGGCGTTCTTTGACCGTTTGTGGCAGACGGGGCGCGATGTGCGGCGGACAGGCCACATGCAAATCGCTGCCATCGGTTCTTCCACCGCGGCCGCCCTGGAAGCGCGTTGCCTGCGAGCCGACGTTGTTCCGGATTCCTTTCGTGCCGAAGCGCTGGCGAAGTCGCTGAGTCCGCATGTGAAGGGACAGCGTGTCCTGTGGGCCAGGGCAAGTCGTGGCCGTGATGTACTGCCCCAGGCGCTCACCGCTGCCGGAGCAACGGTCGACGAGGTGGTTGTCTACCGCAATGACGACGTCGCACAATTCGATGCTGAGGTCGTTGATTTGGTACGATCCGGTTCGCTGGACTGGGTGGGGCTCAGCAGCCCATCCGTCGCTCGACAGTTCGCCAGGCTGCTGGCTGTCCACCAGATTGCTAAGGAATCGCTGCATACGAAAGTCGCGACGATCAGCCCGGTCACGAGTGCTGCCGCGACGGCAGAGGGGCTGGCCGTTGCGGTCGAAGCCACGACCTACACGTGGGATGGCATCATCGACGCGATCGTAAAATCGACAACACTCCGCTGAGGACTACAGATGTACGGGGATGAATCGCTCAAATTCACCAGCAGCCGGAGCGGGTGAATCGCGCCAGGGAATTTCCTCATCAGCGGTAGAATACTTCTGCACGGCCGCTTTGAATTGCCTGACGATCGCCGTCAGTACGTCCCGTTCCGACGCTCCCTTGACCACAATGCCGTCCAGATTGGCGACTCGGCCCGACAACTGGCCATCGTCGGCTTTGGTAAGGATCACGTGACAACTGAAGACAGGAACGGGATTGCAGTCGCTTTCCGAAATCAGCGGCAGTGGACTGGGGACTTTTTCCACGAGTTAACTCCGATTTGCACGCATGTTGGGAACGATCAGCATAGGGGAAACGCACAGATCCGTGCGATCGCTGGAAGTATCGTGCGACGTCGCCGCATTGAAATCTGTGTGATCGTCAGCAGCTCCGACAGCAAACTGTTTGACCGAGCTGACTTTCCGATAGAATAGCGAAGTGTACCCGTTTCGGTCCACACCGTCAGCAAGGCCACGACTGATCCGAAATGTACGGTGTGCAAGACAATATTACTCCTCACTTCGCGAAGCCACGCCATCATGCGAAAGCTACTTCTGTGCCTGACACTTCCGTTATTGTTGCCATGCTGTCTGCGGGCCGATAATTCGGATCTGGCGACCATGCGCGAAAAAGCGATCCGTTTCCTCCGCCTGACGCAGAACACGGATGGGTCGTGGACGGAAAACAGGATGGTCGGCGTCACAGGCCTGGTCACCACTTCGCTGTTACGGTCCGGACTTCCTGCGGAACATCCGCTTGTAGCGGCCGGGCTGCAGAACCTGCTGAGCCACAAACGGGCGGATGGCGGGTTCTATGCGGACGGCAGCGTGCATCGGAACTATGAAACGTGTATCACGGTCCTCGCCCTGTCAGCAGCCAACGACAGTGGCCGTTTTGACGAACACATCAAAAAGGCACAGGGATTTCTGCGTGATCTTCAGTGGGACAAAGGTGAAGGCATCGAATCGTCAGACCCGGCTTTTGGTGGTGGCGGCTACGGCAGCCACGAGCGCCCCGACCTTTCCAACACACAGTTCATGCTGGAAGCATTCAAAAAATCAGGTATGAAAAAAGACGATCCTGCCATGCAGAGAATTCTGATGTTCCTGTCGCGAACACAGAATCTTGAAGGTTTCGGTAACGACACAATCTTCGCGGGTAAAATCGGAGACGGCGGCTTTTACTACACACCTGCGGCTGGCGGCGATTCGAAAGCCGGCGTCACCGAAAACGGCGGTCTGAGATCATACGGCAGCATGACCTATGCCGGATTGAAAAGTCTGATTTACGCCGGCCTGGATAAAAAGGATGAACGCATCCAGGCCGCGACGGCCTGGATCAGGAAAAACTACACACTCGCCGAAAACCCGGGCATGGGGCGCCAGGGCCTGTACTACTACTTCCACACATTCGCAAAAACGATGGATGTGATTGATGAAGACAGTTTCCAGGACGCAGCGGGCAACACTCATGACTGGAAAGCCGAACTGATCGAACGGCTTGCCGGACTGCAGCAACCCAACGGCAAGTGGACCAATCCAGCCGACCGTTGGTACGAAGGTGACCCGAATCTGGTGACGGCATACTGCCTGATGGCGTTGAGCCACTGCGACTAGTGCATTTTACTTGTTGTCGTAGCGGAAGCCGCCAGGGCTTTCGACCTGTCACTGCCGAAATTCCTGGCGAATTCCGCTACGGAACGACCGCGTGATTTTGAAAACTGCTGTAGTGCTTCGCCAAGTCCTGACTTTGGGGTCGCCGAAGTCGCCGGACATTGGACGACAAAGAGAGAAACCTCCAAACTCTGGCGAGTTCGGCTACGGAACAACCCCTGTTTTTAGACTTGACCACGCACTCGAACAGTTTACTTTTTCTGGTAAACTGTTCTGGCTCGTGGGCAGGCGGGAACACGTCCTTCGCGGCCACAAGTCAGCGTCAGACGCTGTAAACCCTGACGCCGCCGCTGATGATCATGCGGATACACCGGTTCGAACCGCTGGCCGAAGAATCGGTCAGCGACTTTACGATGTGGATAGGGCCGATTCCGATTCGGTGGCAGGCCGTCCATTCCAACGTGTCCGCTTCCGGCTTTACGGATACACAGTCTTCAGGCCCCATGAAGTCGTGGATTCACACTCATTCGTTTGCAGCCACAGATGAAAACACAACAGAAGTTCACGAACACGTTGAATTCGAACATTTCGGCGGCCTGCGAGGAATCCGATCTCGAATATTGTTCCCTCAGTTCGCGCTGCTGGCGTTGTTCACGATGCGGAAATTGATCACTCGGCGAGAGATATCCCAAAGAATGGGCCAACGCAGCAATCAGTCGTAAACCAGCACGACGACGATCGTCACCGTTGAGCTTCCGAAAGTCGGCACGATTCAATGCGGACATGCTTCGGAGATACTGACTGCCCGAAGCTGTCGCATTCCGATATCGACTTTAATCCGTCAAATCAGGTCGCCACAGACCGCACCAACCAGCACTGCTGCTGTGGTGCGTTGTTATTCCGCAGCGATCAGAATGCGATTCTCGACTTTTCGCACACCCGGTCTGAGCCGTATCAGGTTGGCCGCCAGCCGCCGAGTGGCCGCATTATTGACGGCACCGTCCAGAACGGCCACACCGCCGTTGGAGACGCTCACGGAAACGCTTCGAAACTCCGGACGTTGAAGAGCAACGCGATTGATCGCAAAGCCGGAATCCGGTGCAAGACTGGAACCGCCAGTCGACGCGGGATAGCTAAACGCGATTCTCAAAGATGTGGGCACGCTGCGAGGCGTGCCGGTCTGCTGGTTTCCGCCTGTTGGCACACTGGCTTCTGCCAGAGCACGAAATAATCGATTGGCATTGCTGTCGGTCGCAACAGCACCGCCGACAAAGTTGCCCGTGTTGTTGCCACCGATGAATGTTTCTCGGGCATTACCGCCAGCAGCACCGCCGTCCTGACCGCCGGCGTCGAGCCCCTGTGTCGTGCGTCCACCGATTCCTTCTGTAGTGCCACCACCAGCCGTTGCAGTACCCTGTCCAGCGCCCGCCGCCGTGCCGCCGCCTGTCGCGCCACCACCAATCTGATCCAATTGAGCCGTCGCCTCGGCAGAAAACAGAACAACTGCCAGGAACGTGAGGTTAAGAAAGAGGTGTCTTGTCTGCACGGGAATCCATCCTTCGCTTAGAACTGTCGGTCCGTTGTGGCAGGCACGTAAAAGCAGCAATCCATCATATCCGCTAATGGACGTCCACTACATGGAATATCGCAATATTCGCCATTGCGATCCTGACGAAACGGCGAGAACAGCGATGGCCAGTCGGAGATTCGCAGATTCCGTCACTGAAATCGTTTCAGCTGGCGCAGAGGGCATAGAAAGTATCAGAAAGTCTCTTGTTTGCCCGATGTGGACCTGATGTGAGCAGGCTACCGGTGAAGTAGTTTGCTCCGATGGTTCCGGCAGTTCAGGCCGATATCTGCTGGCGGAGGATACGAGTGACGAAGCCTTCACTGTGCGCATTGCCGTTAAGTTGAGACTCGTGGCCACAAGTCTGGTCTTGCTGTAAACTGGCTTGCTGCATCGCCAACGACATCATTCCACAAACCACGTCGCGAATCCATACATGGGAACAGGTGAAATAGCCGCCCTGGCCGCTGCTGCATTCTGGGCGGCGGCAAGCCTGTGGTACGGAAAAACGAATCTCTCCGCGTGGGGGATGAACCTTGGCAAGAATGTGCTTGCCAGTCTGATCCTGCTTGTGCAGCTGTATGTGATGTCTTCGCTGACTCACGCGGACATGTTTCAGGCAGATTCCCACGCATGGTCATGGCTCAGCCTGAGTGGCGTTGTTGGCATCATGATCGGCGACACGTGTTACTTTCGCAGCCTTCAGATTCTGGGTCCCCGAAAGGCACTCATCGTTTCCACGACGGCTCCGATTTTTGGGGCCATCCTTGGCTACTTACTGCTTGACGAAGCCGTAACCGTCACGATTGCTGTCGGCATCCTTGTGACAACCGCCGCAGTTGCGTGGGTTGTGTCCGACGGACGTTCTACCGACGAAGCCCCAGGACTCTTCCCCGGATCCACCTTCACAGGAGTCGCCGTCGGCATTCTTGGGGCCATTTGTCAGGCCGTTGGAGCAGTCTGTTCAAAGATCGGGATGCAGTCCTGTGAGCCCATCGAAGCGGCCCTGATTCGGTTGGCCGTTTCGGCCGTCGGCGCTTTTGTTGTCGTTGCAGCTCTGGGGCAAGTGAAGTCTGTGATCACCAAACTTGCAGACGTCAGCTTACTGCGGCGGTTCGTGCCAGCCGTGATTACCGGAACGTGGCTGGGAATCTGGCTTTGCCAGGTGGCCTTCAAACACGCAACCGTGTCTGTCGCCATCACTCTGCTGGCAACGACTCCGTTGTTTGTCATACCGTTGGTTCGAATTTTCTATGGCCATCGTGTATCCGGTGTGGCCGTGGCTGGCACAGTTCTGGCGATTTTCGGTGTTTACCTGGTGGTGTCGTAGCACTTCGCATGTTTCACAGCTGCAGCAAGTTTCTTCTTTCCACAAAAATCGTGGCCATAAGGCGTTACGCCATGATAGTCTGGAAGAAAATGGCTGGCATGAGGATGAGTTTCCGTCTGGTTGTAACAAGTGGTTTCAATACCAGCACGCAGCGCCAGCAAGTGAGTTACCGCTCTGGTTTTCTGACGAGTTTGGTTCACTCGCTCGCGCGTCGTACTTGTATTTTGTGGTCTTGAAACCACTTCCGGTGTTCCGTTCCGTTTCGTGCTCATTGAGAGTCGTCATGCTGATGTTCATTCGCGTCGTTGCCCTACTTTTAATCCCCGCAGTTTCAACGGCCGTGGATCAGTCGTCCGACCATGAGGTGGGATTGCGAAAAAACGTTCCGGACGTCTGGGCGTTGCAGCACGCGACGGTCGTGGTCCGCCCTGGTGAGATCGTCAACGATGCGACCGTTGTTGTTCGCGACGGCAAGATCACTTCGGTGACATCAGCTGGTACACCGCCGGCTGACGCACGATTGATTGATCTGACCGGGAAAACAATCTACGCCGGATTCATCGACGCCTATTCGGAAGTCAAGCTGTCGGCAGACCATCTCAGCAGGACGGCTGACCACTGGAACGCGAACGTGACGCCACAGCTGTCCGTCACACAGCAACTTGTGACGAGCTCGGAAAATGAAGAACTTCGGAAACAGGGTGTCGTCGCTCAGCTTCGTGCACCGTCAACGGGCGTTGTTCGCGGCCAGAGTGCTGTTGTTTCGACGGGATCGGGTGATCCCAATTCGTCGATTCTCAGCCACGACGTGGCGCAGCACCTTGAATTGACTGTCAGCAAACGAGACAAAGAAAATTATCCCGGATCGCCAATGGGTGCTGTAGCACTTGCCCGGCAGACGATCTACGACGCTCAGTGGTACCGCGACGCATGGAACGCGGCGAACGCTCACCCGGAACTGCCGCGTCCCGAACGCAACGACGCTCTGAACGCACTGCAGTCCGCTTTGAGCGGCCAGCAGCCAATTGTTGTCGAAACATCGAACGAGCTGTTTTTTCTGCGAGCCGAGCGGTTTGCCAACGAATTCGGACTGAATCTGATCGTCCGTGGCAGTGGGCATGAATACCGTCGACTGGATGAAATCGCCGCGACCAATCGCTTCGTGATCCTGCCCCTGAACTTTTCACGACCACCCAACGTCAGCACGGCAGAGGCTGCTGAAAACGTCACTCTGGAGTCATTGCTGCATTGGGACATCGCTCCGGAGAACCCCGCTCGCGTCGCGGCCGCCGGTATGACCTTCGCCTTCACGACCGACAGGTTGTCGTCAACCAACGATTTTCTCAAGCAACTCCGCAAGGCCGTCACCAGAGGGCTTGCCAAAGACTCGGCACTAAAAGCTCTGACGCTGACTCCGGCAACTCTGTTCGGCCTGGCCGACCAACTGGGGACAGTTGAACCTGGCAAGCTGGCCAGCTTTGTCATCACTGACGGCGACGTCTTCGACCGGAAGACGAAAGTGGTCGAAACGTGGGTGGCGGGCGAACGCTTCGAACACTCTCCACAACCACAGAGTGATCTCACCGGCATGTACGAGGTGCGTCTGCAGAAGACGTCACCATTTGCGCAGAAGTTATACGTCGAACTGAAACGGGACGGAAAAAAGTCCAGCGGACGGGTATCGCGGTCCCCAATCAAAAAGTCTGCCGACGGGGACAAAGAATCGCCAAAAGATGCCGACGACAAAAAGCAGGAGACGGAAAAAGACATCGTCGGTCTGAAACATGTCCTGCTGCGTGACTTCACCGCCTCAGGGCAGTTTGAGGCCGAAGAATTTGGTGGCAAGGGTGCGGCCCGCATAACGCTGGTCTTCAGCGAAACACCGTCCGAGTCAAAGAAGGTCGCCGTGGCATTCGGCAAGGTCGTCTGGCCAACAGGTGAATCGTCGACGGCATCCGTGTTTCGAATCAGTCGGATCGATGATTCCGACAGCAAAGAAGAATCCGATGACAAAGTAAAACCATCTGCACCAGCGTCGTATGCTGTCAACTATCCGCTCGGAGCATTCGGACGGACGAAAAAAACGACGGCGGTGGGGCCAACCGCATTCATCAACGCCACGATCTGGACGTGCGGTCCGAAAGGCGTGATCAAAAACGGCACGATCCTGATCGACGGCGGACGCGTCATCGGCGTTGGACGAAGGTTACTGGTCCCTGACAACGCCACAATCGTCGACCTTCATGGCCAGCACATCACGCCCGGCATCATCGACTGTCACTCGCACATGGCCACCGATGGAGGCGTCAACGAATCGACTCAGGCAATCACGTGCGAAGTGCGGATCGGCGACTTCATCGACTGCGATGACATTTCGATCTACCGGCAATTGGCTGGGGGTGTGACCACGTCCAACATTCTGCACGGGTCCGCCAATCCGATTGGCGGTCAGAATCAGGTGATCAAACTACGCTGGGGATCTACCCCCGAGCAAATGAAATTCGCGGAAGCACCGGCCGGAGTTAAGTTCGCCCTGGGCGAAAACGTCAAACAAAGCAACTGGGGCGATGAGTACAAATCTCGTTATCCACAGACACGCATGGGCGTGGAACAGATTTTCCGCGACTCACTTCGAGCCGCTCAGGAATATGCGGCACGCATGGAATCATGGCAGAAAAGCCGTCAGGGACTGCCACCCCGGCGAGATCTGGAACTCGACGCGCTGAGTGAAATTGTCGCTGGTGATCGCTGGATTCATTGTCACAGCTACCGGCAGGACGAAATACTCGCGCTGATTCGGGTTCTGGACGATTACCAGATTACCATCGGCACGTTCCAACACATTCTGGAAGGCTACAAAGTCGCCGACGCGATGGCGCAGCACGGCGCGATGGGTTCCGCGTTCGCTGACTGGTGGGCTTACAAATTTGAAGTGTACGACGCCATTCCCTATGCCGGCGCAATCATGCATCGAGCGGGCGTCGTGGTGTCCTTCAATTCCGATGACGCGGAACTGGCCACTCACCTGAATCAGGAAGCCGCCAAGGCCGTGAAATACGGAGGAGTTTCGCCGGTGGAAGCGTTGAAGTTCGTGACGTTGAATCCCGCCAAACAGCTGCGAATCGATCAACACGTCGGCTCTCTGGAAGTTGGCAAACACGCCGACCTTGTTGTCTGGAACGGACCACCACTTTCGAACTTCAGTCGTTGCGAACAAACATGGATCGACGGCGCTGTGTACTTTGATCGCGATCAGGACGAAGCTCACCGACAGAGCATTGCTGAAATGCGAAATACATTGATCCAGAAAATTCTGACGTCGGGCGAAAAGATGCGCGGTGTTGGAGAAGACGATGATGACCCGTCAGCGCTGTGGCCTCGTCATGACGAGTTCTGTCATGCTCACGGCCACGACGAACACGAACACGGTATTTCCGAATCCCATTGAAAACGTGCAATGACTAATACGACAGAATTCACAGGAGAGTCCCGGTCTTTGCCAAAGACCGGGACTCTGGCCGCACCCCGATTGCTGCTGTGTCTGACCCTCACGATGGTAATCGCGCCGGCAACGGCCCGCGCCGGAGATGAAGTTCCAGGTGCACCACAGACACGACCGATCGCTTTGACAAATTGCCACGTGCACCCGCTCGTCGGTCCAGGGATCAAAAAAGGCACTGTCCTCTTCGACAACGGGCGTATCACGGCAATTGGTCGCGAAGTGCCGCTGCCGAAGAACACCGAAGTGATTGATCTGAAAGGACAGCACGTCTATCCCGGACTGATCGAAGCCTATTCTCAGATCGGCCTGGAAGAAATTTCAGCCGTACGAGCCAGTCGAGACTATTCCGAAACGGGCAGCATCAACCCCAACGTTCGAGCCAACGTCAGCGTGAACCCTGACAGCGAACTGATTCCGGTCACGCGAGCAAACGGTGTCCTGATTGCCGTTTCCGCACCCACCGGTGGACGCGTCAGCGGTGTTTCCTCCGTGATGCAACTGGACGGCTGGACGTATGAAGACATGACTCTGAAGGCAGCTGCGGCGATGGTCGTTAACTGGCCGACACCTCCGTCGACCGGCGAGAGTTCAGGGCTGAAAGTTCTGCGGAAATTATTTGACGACGCTCGAGCGTACAAGGCCGCTCGCAACGCTGACACCGGCACACAACAGTTTGATATTCGTCTGGATGCGATGCTTCCGGTCATTGCCGGTGACCTGCCCCTGCTGGTGATCGCAAAAAAAACACGGCAGATTCAGGCGGCCGTTGCCTTCGCGGTGGAACAGAAAATCCGACTGATCATCTTCGGTGGTCACGACGCCGAATCCTGTGCCGCACTGCTGAAGAAACATGATGTCCCGGTCATTATCGATTCGGTTCACCGCAAACCTGTGCGGCGGTACGAAGCGTACGACGTGGCGTACACTCTGCCGGCGCGATTGAGCAAAGCAGGCGTAAAGTTCTGTATCTCCGGCTCGGGCCGAAACGAAACGTCAAACCTCAGAAACCTGCCCTATCATGCCGCTACGGCCGCAGCTCATGGCTTACGTCGCGACGAAGCCCTGCGGTCAATCACACTTTATCCGGCGCAGATTCTTGGGATTTCTGATCGGGTGGGCTCGCTGGGACCGGGCAAAGACGCAACACTGATCGTCACGACGGGGGATCCACTGGAAACCGACACTCACGTCACCCGGGCATTCGTGCAGGGCCGCAGTGTACAACTCACCAGCCGCCACACTCGACTGCGCGATAAGTACCTCGAAAAATATCGCCAGCAGAAGTAAGGCGAGTAAGACAAAACATTCACTTTGCCAAAGTGTCTGCAGTGACCAGATCCACCGGCGTTTCCTTATCGCTGGGTGTGCTGCCGGAGTCTATTGCCTCCAGCGCATATTCAATGCCGAAGACCGCCAGTTGGCCGCCATGCTGATCGGCGGTGGCCTGAATTTCTCCGTCGCGGATCGCCTGTTGTACGGCGGTGATGTTGTCGAAGCCCACCACCTTGACGGTCGCCAGTCGCCCGGCCGCTTTCACCGCCGCCAATGCCCCCAGTGCCATGCTGTCGTTACACGCCAGGATGGCCTTCAATTCCGGCTGAGCGGTCAGCATTCCCGAGGCTGTCTGATTGGCCAGACTCATCTCCCACTTGGCCGACTGCGAATCGACAATGTTGATGTTGGCGGCTTTCATCGCTTCTTCGAAACCGAGTTTTCGCTGTTGCCCGTTGAACGATGTTGGCAGGCCCTCAAGAACGGCAACTTTGTCGCCAGCCTGCAACGTCGACGCCAGATGATCGCCGACTTTTCGTGCTCCCGCTTTGTTGTCGGGACCAACAAACGGAATTGACAGCCCGCTGGCTGACAACACTGCCGCGTCCAGCTTGTTGTCGATATTGATAACGACGATTCCCGCTGCGGTGGCCTGCTGCAGCACAGGAACCAGAGCCTTTGAATCAGCCGGGGCAATTACGATGGCGTCCACCTGCTGAGCGATCATTTGTTCGACAAGGGAGACCTGACCACTCAGGTCGGTTTCGTCCTTGATGCCGTTAACGATCAGTTGGTATTTGTCCGAGTTGGCCGCCTGATGATTTTCTGCTCCCTTGGCCATGGTGGAGAAAAATTCATTCGCCAATGATTTCATCACCAGCGCAATTCGCGGACTGGACGCGGAAGCCGCGACATCAGGCGAAGATCCGGAAGACGGTGCAGGTGCGTCGTTGCAACCAGCGACGACAATGGCTGCGAGGGCGAAGACCAGCGTGTGACCGGTGACGATCCTGTTCATGAAACACGTCCGACAAGGGGTATAGTTTGCGAAACAGGAAACAATCTACACAGACGACGACACGACTGCCATGAGGTCATCCCGAAGAGGCCGAAGGGGGTGCAGTCACGGATTGTGGTGGGTGGCCCATCTGGGGCTGGACTGAGTTTGCGAAGGAGAATCAAACCGGCACTGCCGGCCCCGGGGTTTCACTCGTACCTCGCTCCAACCCCGGCCACACTCTTCAACTTCAGAACCATTCATGATTACACCCGCCAACGGGCGCCACCAGCAATAACGCGTCGCTCAACTGCGTACGCTATTCGTTTTCCCTGTGCAGTTTCACCATGGTGGTGACCACCGCATCCAGTGTTCCGACAACAACCAGACAGCGAAACGAATAATCTCCCGGTTCAACACGATCGCTGTCGCGCACTCGAAAGACGCAATTCCATTTGACGACCTTTGGGCGAACAAATCGCCAGCGACCGTATCCCGCTTTCGCGAAGCCCGGCAGCGGCTGTTGCGGTGTATAGATGCCCATCGCGTGTGAGCCGGACTGAGTCGCCAGGATAACAGGCATCGACTGTTCACCCGGACCGTCAGACAGCGGTTTCACATTTCCGCTGGCAGGATTGAACGTGTAGAAGCTACTGAATTCTTCCGGCATGTATCCGGTCAAGGCTTCAAACTGAGCGTAACGATGATGCTCGTTGACAGGCAGGCTGAACGTCACGTCGTACTGCAGCACATTCGGCATGTCGCGGTAGCCGATGGTCACTCGTTTCGTCAGCAAATGATTGGATAATTCCGTTTTGTTCTTCGCGGGATTGCCCGCCGACTTTTCTCCCGGACGAAGCCAGAATGCCATCTGGCTGGTCGTCTGCAGCGTGTTGCCTGCAGCGATCAGGCGCAGCAGGCGACTGGATGAAGTTGGACCGGCACCGTCAAACCGCGACCCAGCCTCTGTGGGATTAAAGGTCTCGCTGATCATCTTCGAGCCGGCATCGAAATTTGAAGCAGACTGCAATTGCCGCCCATGGTCGTGACTGTCGATGAATTCCTGCCCGGCCCACGTCAGTGAGTGGATCGCTCCGGCCAGCCGTGAGGTCGTGGTAATCACGATTTCCGAATCGGCGTATGGTGCGTGAATGACGGCATCACCAGGTGGCCGTGGATCCTGTCCAAAAGAGACGCAACACAGG
>LWDU01040543.1_pt1 | contig 14135 bp, 17 predicted proteins | sample 727161 | NCBI WGS metagenome assembly LWDU01 (sample SAMN04566230, study PRJNA314399) | hydrothermal vent metagenome | isolation source: deep sea hydrothermal plume seawater | place: Mexico: Gulf of California, Guaymas Basin | collected 2004-07-11 | reverse complement strand
CACGCTTTCCGATTATGCAAACTTGGTTACCGACAACAACCAGCAAAATGAGCTCAATGCCGAAGCGTTCAAGATTCTGCGGCAAGCCATCGACAAAAAAGTCCCACAGTTTGAATCTCTGCTGATGCCCTTGGCTAGTAAATTCCAGCTTCAGATCAGTCAACTGTCTGCCAACAACGACTTCTCCGGCGCCGAAAAACTCTTGGCAGAGTTAAATTCCGTTATTGAGAGCTTGGAGCAAGACGTACCAATTAGGAAATCGCTAGAGCGAACGACGGCCAGCATCGAAAGCCGATTGGCTGCCGCGCGGAAGCACTTCGAATTGATAGGAAAGCGAGCGTTCCCTCTGGAGGTGGTCTCTTGGGTTAATGGGGGAAAGTCGTCATCCTCGACTTTTGGGCCGTCTGGTGTGGTCCGTGCATTGCGACTTTTCCGCACTTACGAGAATGGCACGAAAAATACGCCGAAAAAGGACTCGTCATCATCGGTGTTACACGCTACTACAATTACGGATGGGATGCGGAAGCAAAAAGGGCCTCTCGGCAGAACGCGATTTCTCAAAGCGACGAAGAAAAGGCGATGGTCGAATTTGCCGTCCATCACGAATTGAAACACCGCTTTGCAATTCACCCTTCCGGGAGCGAGTTTTCAAAGCTCTACGGAGTACGAGGTATTCCACAAGCCGTTGTGATCGATCGCGAGGGAAAGATCCGCATGATCAAAGTCGGCTCGGGAAGCAAGAACTCGGATGCGATTGACGAATCGCGACGTAACCATCACGTCGCCAACCCTCTTCTCAAGACGGTCGGTGAACCGTCACCGCGTTCGTGTCGGTTCACTGACGGTTGGGTAGTGCTGCGACGATGACAACAATCGTCTCGCCGTTTTTGGCAGGAAGTTTCGTTCGACGAACTCGGGGTCGTAGCGAGTCCAGGTCTCTCGAAATGCGGTAGAGCGGACTTCTCGCATGACCCCACCGTCGAACCATCGAGTGACGTACTCGCCTCGACGCCAGTCGTAATGAGGGAATTGTGCGTCTCGTTTCAGCGGACGCCAGTCCCGAATTTGGAACCGCTTGTCGTATTCATTCCACTCGTAGAAAATGGTCTGATCGAGAACGTGCCGCCCGTTGTCGTAGTAGTGGTTCACCTCAATCAGGGCGACTCGGTCCACTACTGTGCGGTCCACCGAATTGCCCGTGAACGTGGCAAGCAAGAGGGTTAGCGTGAAAGTCATGGCGATCCTCCTTGATCAGCTCATTCCGTGTACGCCTGTAGCACCACATCAAAAATCGGCTGAGTACCGTAACCGGCTCCAGACAAAGACGTGACTAGCCATAAGAATCCGTATAGTCGCTGCCCGCATGCCATTCCTGGCAGCAGGACAACCACTTGCCAATTTCCATAAAACCAGCTCTCTTTCTTGCCAACCACCCGCCAAACGAGTCAAAATAGAATAATGAAGTAGTGGTCGCGGTGCCGCTTATACTCAATGTCGACGAGTTTTCGAAAGAGCTAAACGGGCAAAAAAGGGCCAATTTGTGGCTGAGAGTTACGCCAATCAAGATTACCGCAGCGCCCCACGCTACCCAGCGTGGCTATTCTCGCTCGTATTGCACGCGTCCCTGGTGCCTCTGGTCATTTTCATGTTCGCACCATCTGCGCCCAAAGGGCTCGGAGTCGGAGCGGAAACGACCCGCGAGGTTTCGATCGTGGTCGCCCGCGACCAACGGTAAGCGGCGGCCGCTCAATCTAAACAGGCCGCCTCGTTTCTACCGCCCAGCACGGAAGAAACACCGCTGTTGCCGGAGATGGAATTGCCTTCCATTAATTTTCCAAAACATGCGGGGCTTGTTGGCGCACCGTCGACCTTGTCGGCACGTGGAAGCCCGCAGGCGACGACAACGTTTGATTACAGCAACGTCTTGGCGGACGCCGAAGCTCGTCGCGCTGCTCGGGCCGCTCAGGGCAATTCGGTCAACATGTCGTTGTTTGGCGGACCGAATGCTCAGGGGCGATCGTTTGTATTCGTCATCGACCGCTCGAAGAGCATGGGGACATCTGGGCTAGACGCGTTGAGTGACGTGGCAGTGGAATTGGAAACTGCACTATCGCATTTCTGGCAGCATTCGGGCAAACCGAACACGAGATGGGACTGAAAGCGGCGTTATTCCTCAACCCGGATGTCGTCTACTTGATGACCGACGGCGGTCTACCAGCTTTGGACAAGCCGAAGCGAGACCTCATTCGACGCGAAGCTCGCCGCTCCGGTTCGACCATCCACTGCATTCACTTTGGCACGCGTCCTCGCCCTCAAGATGGCCACTTCATGATGCTGCTAGCAAAGGAAAATGCCGGTGGCTACTCGTACGTTCGCAAACAATGAAATCACGACGAACGCACAACCAGAGCGGGTAGCTCACGAGTGCATTACTTGCCCACCGTCCACGTTAACGGTTTGACCCGTGATGTTCTTGGCGCGAGGCGACATCAAGAAGACGGCCGCATTGGCGACATCCTCGGCAGTCTGCCAACGAGCCAATGGGGCAATCTTGTCGATCTTCTCCGCCGCCCAAGCGTCGTAATCGACTCGCTCTTCCTCGGGAGTTTGATCGTGCCACGATTTCCAGACAGCCCGATTGAGTGGCGTCTGCACCATACCGGGAGCGATAGCGTTGACACGTACGTCGTAGGGGGCGAGGTCTTTCGCGGCACACTGCGCGAAATTGATCACGGCCGCCTTGCAGCCACTGAGGCGAACAACAGAAGTGTCCCCGGGGCGTTTTCCCGCAGCGGACCCTGAACCGCGTCGGCGACAATTGCCGAGCCAAGGATATTCACGTCCAGTACACGCCGCCAATCGGCCGGCTTGAGATTCCAGAACGGAAACCCGAATTTCCCGGATCCAGTTCCGGCGGCAACAACAACGTGCTGCAACCCATCCCAGGCATCGATCGTCTGCTGGACGACAGAGCGAACGTCTTGTTCGTCCGTAATATCGGCTACGTGCCCTCGGCAATCGCCACTCGGCGAAAGCCCATTGGCCACGGCAACCCCGTCGTTGCTCAAATCGGAAACGACAACTCGCATTCCCTCGGCGAGCATTTGTTGGACAATCGCCAAACCAATTCCGCTGGCCCCGCCGAAAACAATGCCAACCTGCCTATCAAGCTGTAGGTCCATCACGCAACCCGCTCCTTATACTCAGTCTTCGATTTGGGCCGTTCCGGGCGGAGTGCAAAGTTCGATGCAGTAACCGTCTGGATCTGTAACGTTGATTTGGTACGCGTTGTCAGGACGAATCCGTCGAGGCGCATGTTCTATGCCAAGTTCCGAGAAGTGGCTCTCCCAAAGGTCGATGTCATCGACGAGCAGGGCGAAGTGTGTTCCGCGGTGTTTCGAGTTCACGACCTGGTCGCGATCTCCTATCAAGTGCAATTCCTGACGTTCACCCAGCCGAAACCAGGCACCGTGGAAGCTAAATGGGGGACGCGGAATCGACTCGAGCTTGAGTACGTTCGCATAAAACTCGCTACTCTGTTCAACGTCACAGACGTGAAGCGCTACATGGTCCAACTGTAAGAAACGCATCTTGTTTCCTTGAGGAATCTACAACATGGGCGGTGTCGCCAGAATGACCGCACGAGTCGAGACATGGTACCATGATAGAGTCGGTTGTGGCCATTCGGTCAAACACCAAAAAAACGCGCATGGGCGCGATCTTTCAGACAGTCGCCTATAATGCGCTATCACACCTCCAGTCCATTCAGCGTTTCTCTTGCCAACATTTCAGACCTATCATCCAGCCAAGACTCACCCAATCGCGGGCGATTCCATACCACTCGATGGAGCATGGTATTGAGTTTAGGCGAAGACAAGACGGAGACATCGGCAGCCTTGGATCAATTGTGTCATCAGTACTGGTACCCGATTTACGCCTTTGCCCGCCGGCATGGATCCGATGCCGCGACGGCGGCCGATCTAACTCAAGCTTTTTTTTGCGACGTCTTGGAACGTGACGTTCTCTCCGAAGCATCGCCCGAGCGAGGTCGTTTTCGCACGTTCCTGCTGGCATGTTTCAAGAACTTCCAGCGAAATGAACATCGCCGCGAGACCACCAAGAAACGTGGAGGACAAGTCCAGACCTTTTCGATCGACGCCGAACTGGGCGAATCTCGGTATCAACATGAGCCGTCACACGAGGAAACACCCGACAATCTCTTCGAAAGACGTTGGGCAATGCAACTGCTCGATCAAGCTCTTGCCAGGCTGGATGACGAGTTCTCTTGTTCCGGAAAACACGAACTGTATGCCGCCCTTAAACCATTCCTTTCCGGTACGCCTGCCACGTCCTCGTACCGCGAAGTGTCGGAGCAGTTCCTGATGTCACCGACAGCGATTAAAGTGACCATGCATCGCATTCGCCAACGCTACAAGGACCTGCTGCAGGACGAAGTCCGTCAAACAGTCTCCTCTTCCGAGGAAGTAGAAGAAGAATTGGGGCGGCTCTTCGAGTCGTTTTCGTAACCGCTTTCTGGTCGGACCGGAAACCGGGCCTTCGGGTGCGGAACAGGGCGCTGGCGCAGGACGTTAGCCCACGCGATGGAGACTAGGATAAGGAAACTAGTGGTTTGTCAATTTTGAAACTTCGGATAGAGCCGAAGAGTTTGTAACCCGATGCGTCCAACCCTACTTTTTGTCGTTTTCAAGATTATCTGAAAAAAGTCTGTAACCATCCCTCGCCAAACGTTTAGGGGCCTTACAATTCCAGACACGTTTCAACACGGGAGTTTGGCGACTTGCGACGAGCAATGGTGACCGGTGGCGGTGGTTTTTTGGGCGCGACGCTCGTGCGTCAACTCCTTGCCCATGGTCATGAGGTACGCGGTTTTTCGCGTCAACGTTATCCTGATCTTGAACGGTTAGGTGCGACTTGGGTCACCGGCGATCTGCGGGATTCGAGCCGAGTCGCGGACGCGTGCCAGGGCATCGATGTCGTCTTTCACACCGCCGCATTGGCGGGCGTTTGGGGGAGTTGGAAGACGTATTTTGAGATCAATGCTCAAGGCACGCAAAACGTCATCGATGGATGCCATCGACATCATGTCGGACACTTGGTCTACACAAGCAGTCCCAGCGTGACGTTTGCTGGAGGCGATCAACAGGGCGTTGACGAATCGGCACCCTATCCCCGGAAGTTCCTGGCGAATTACCCCCGTTCCAAAGCGATTGCCGAACAGAAGATTCTTGCAGCCAATGACGAGAACCTTCGTACTTGTGCCCTCCGGCCGCATTTAATCTGGGGGCCTGATGACCCCCATTTAATACCGCGGCTCATCTCGAATTGGTGACGGTCAGAATTTGATCGACATCTGTTATGTCGACAATGGCGCGGAGGCACATTGCCTGGCAGCGGATGACTTGTTCGAACAGGGTCGATCGGCGGGCAAGGCCTATTTCATTTCGCAGGGTGAGCCCGTTCGATGCTGGGACTGGATCGATGAGGTACTGGAAATGGCAGGTGAGCCACCGCTTGAACGGTCGATCAGCTACCGGGCCGCGTACGCCATCGGAGCCGTGTTAGAGGGCGTTTATTGGGGCCTGCGGCGAGGCGATGAACCGCCAATGACTCGTTTCGTGGCCGCACAGCTCGCCACTTCGCACTTTTTCGATATCACAGCGGCGAAACGCGACTTTGCCTACACCCCGACGGTATCGACCGACGAGGGGATGGATCGGCTGAAGCGTGCCTGGCAGGAAAGCCGCCGAAACAACGCACCCTAGCGTCCGCCGGCACATTTTGCTGCGGGCGACAGCGAAGCACGACTCGCAGTAAACACCAGCGATATCACCGTTTGTAGCGATTGTTGCCCCGTACCGGGCGGCTTGCCAATCCGTGTTCAAATAGGTAATTTCAAGGGTTTCCCAACAGCCCATGAGTTTGTGTATGCCCGCCGACCTACCGGATCATCAGCGCGTCGTGATTACCGGCGTTGGTTTGACGGCACCTAACGGCAACAATCTGCCGGAATTCCGCGAAGCCTTACTGCAAGGCCGTAGTGGCGTGCGCGATTACGAGATTCGATATATTGGCGCAACCCATGCTGGCGTATGTGATTTCGACACCCAACGTCATCAGTCCAAGAAGGACGTGCGGCGCGGCACACGAGCGGGCAGCGTCGGCGTCTACGCGAGCAATGAGGCGATCCTGGACGCCGGGATCGAGTGGGATGCGGTCGACACGTCTCGAGTCGGAATCTACTTGGGAGTGACCGAGCACGGAAATGTCGAGACCGAAAACGAGATTTACGAGCTGACTGGCTACGATTACGACGTCAGTTTTTGGTCCCACCACCACAATCCGAGAACGGTCGCCAACAATCCGGCCGGTGAAGTTGCTCTGAACATGGGCATCCATGGCCCGCATTATACGATCGGAGCCGCTTGTGCCGCTGGCAATGCGGGCCTTATCCAAGGCCTGCAGATGTTACGTTTAAACGAATGCGACCTAGCCCTCGCCGGCGGTGTTTCGGAGAGCATTCGTACGTTTGGGATTTTCGCCAGCTTCAAGAGCCAAGGGGCACTGGCACACCATGAAGATCCTACCAAGGCGAGTCGCCCGTTCGATGTGGCGCGAAGTGGGATCGTAGTCGCCGAGGGTGCGGCCGTCTATACGCTGGAGCGGCTCGCGGATGCGAAACAGCGGGATGCAAAAATCTACGGCGAAATTGTCGGCTACGCGATGAATACCGACGCGACCGACTTTGTGCTCCCCAACAACGAACGACAAGCGGAATGTGTGGAACTAGCGCTGAGGCGGGCGGGACTTTCGGCCAACCAGATCGACATCGTCAGCACGCACGCGACGGGCACTTCCTCTGGCGACTTGCAAGAGTGCAAGGCACTCAGGAAGGTGTTTAAAAACTCGGCAAACACGCGTTTCAACAACACAAAGAGCTTTATCGGACACGCGATGGGTGCCGCCGGCGCCTTGGAGTTGGCGGGTAATCTCGGTTCGTTTACCGACGGTCAATGTCATGCAACGATCAATGTTGACGACCTTGACCCCGACTGTGATTTGCCCGGGCTGGTACTCAATGAACCACAAGAATTCGGCTCGGTGAACTATATACTGAACAACTCATTTGGCATGTTGGGAATCAACTCGGTTGTAATTGTAAAACGCATATAAGAGACCAATGGACGGCCCGTTCGCTTGCCATTGCGAGCTGGCCCGAAATTCATGGCGTCCGATAGAGGAAGAAAAAATAATGACTCCAGCACAGATACGTGACGAGATCATCGCCATTCTGGAAGACATTGCACCAGATGACGATTTGTCCGACTTGAAGGATGAAGTCCCATTCCGCGAGCAGTTGGAATTGGACAGCATGGACTTCCTAGACATCGTTATGGAGTTGCGAAAGCGACATCGGGTTCAAATTCCGGAAGAAGAATACGAGCAATTGCAGAGCATGCAATCGACGGTCAACTACTTGACGCCGCTAATGGTGAATATCGGCTAGTACGTTGATTGGTCGACTTCGTTTTGCTTTGACCCACTGGCCCTGTGCCGGTCGTTTTGCCACCGCAGGACACCGAGTAAAGCCCGCTGGGGATTCTCTATGGCAGAGTAGATCAACAGCCCGCTTGGAACGCGGGAGGTGAGTCGAGACAAGAGCTACCAGACCCATGTCCACATATGACACGATCATTATCGGTGCTGGCATGTCTGGGCTAGCGGCTGGCATTCGTTTGGCACACTTTGACCGTCGCGTGTGCATTCTTGAGCGGCACTATACGATCGGTGGTCTCAACTCGTTTTATCGCCTCCGTGGCCGCGACTACGACGTCGGCTTGCACGCCGTGACCAACTTCACACCCAAGGGTACCAAACGCGGCCCGCTGGCTCGTTTGTTACGACAGCTTCGATTTCGCTGGGATGATTTCCAGCTCTCACCACAGGTCGGTTCGCGGATCGTGTTTCCAGGCACTGAACTGGGCTTTGGAAACGACATCGATATTCTTCGCGGAGAAATTGCTCGAGAATTCCCCAGCGAACGAGACAACTTTGAAAGGTTGTTGGAACGGTTAGTGGACTACGACGATCTGGACCAGGAGGCGTACGACACATCGGCCCGCGCCGTCCTGAACGAGATCATCGCTACACCGTTACTGCGAGAAATGCTGCTCTGTCCGTTGATGTGGTACGGCAACGCTCGTGAGCGGGACATGGACTTCGGGCAGTTTTGCATCATGTTCCGCAGCATTTTTCTGGAGGGATTTGCGCGACCCTTCGCTGGCGTACGACTGATACTCAAAAACCTGGTCCGTCGGTTTCGATCTCTGGGCGGTGAACTGCGATTGCGAAGTGGCGTGAAACGCATTTGCGTTGATAACGGCCATGTTGCCGGTGTGGTCCTCGACAACGGAGACGAACTTACTGCCAACAACGTGCTGTCGTCCGCAGGATGGGTCGAAACGATGCGGATGTGCGACGACGTCAGCGAGCACGTCGAAACCAAACCAGGACAATTGTCATTTACCGAATGCGTGTCGGTCCTGGACACAGAACCCAAAAAACTTGGCAACCCGAACACGATCGTTTTTTACAACGATTCGGAGAACTTTCATTGGGAGAAACCCGACCAAGACCTCTGCGACGTCCGCACGGGTGTCATCTGTTCTCCAAATAATTTCTGTTATTCGCCGTCCGACGGCGAACTACCTGATGGAGTGGTGCGAATAACGTCTCTGGCCAATTTCCCCCGTTGGAATGATCTGACGGAGGAGCAATATGAAGTGGAAAAACTGAAGTGGTTTGACCGAATCAACGAGTCGGCAGTACGATTTGTGCCGGATTACCGCAATCGGGTTGTGGACTATGATATGTTCACACCAACCACGATTCGTCGCTTTACGTGGCACGACAATGGGGCCGTATATGGTGCACCAGATAAGCACTTTGACGGACGTACTCACCTGAACAATCTGTTTATATGTGGGACCGATCAGGGATTTGTCGGAATCATTGGCGCGATCGTAAGTGGAATATCCATCACCAATCAGTACCTCCTCCGCGACTGAACGAGTTTAATCTTGACTCGAATCGACCAGATTTCCTGAGCAGCCACTCGACGAGACCTCCAACCATGCCACGCGACTTCCTCAAGGGCGTCAAAGACGAATACGATGTCATCGTCGTTGGCAGTGGACTCGCTGGAATGACGACTGCCAATGTACTCGGTCGGGCTGGACATTCGGTGCTGCTCTTAGAACAACACTACAAATTGGGCGGCATGGCCACGTGGTTCAAACGCCCTGGCGGGCATATCTTCGACATCTCGCTTCACGGCTTCCCCGTTGGGATGATCAAGAGCTGCCGACGGTATTGGACAAAGGAACTTGCTGACTCGATCGTTCAACTGAAGAACATTCGCTTCGACAACCCGATGTTCTCGTTAACAACGACGTTCAATCGAGTTGATTTCACTCGACTGTTGATTTCCGATTTTGGCATCACCGAAGAGACCGTCAACGCGTTCTTTGATGCAGCACGCGGAATGAACTTCTACGACGACCGAAGCATGACGGTCCGCGAGGTGTTTGAAAAGTATTTCCCGGGACGAGAAGATGTCATTCGTCTTCTCATGGAGCCGATCACGTATGCCAACGGATCGACGCTGGAAGATCCGGCTCTTACCTATGGCATCGTGTTCTCGAATTTCATGTCCAAAGGAGTCTACACGTACCGGGGTGGAACGGATGAAATGGTATCGAGGATGCAAACAGCGATGGAGAACAACGGCGTAGACATCCGAATCCGCTGTGATGTCGAGAAAATCCTTGTGGAGCGAAGCCAGATAAAGGGAGTCGAAGTCAACGGTCGTACGATTCGATCGTCGGTCGTCGTCTCCAATTCGAATTTAATGTCGACTATCTTCCGCATGATCGGTGAAGAGAAATTTGACGCCGACTTCATCGAAGAAGCCCGCAATGTGCGACTGAACAATTCGAGCACTCAGGTCTACATGGCATTGGGACCGGACGATCACGTGGAAGAATCGACCGGCGACCTTCTTTTTAGTTCCACCGCTCCATATTTTCGCACAGATGCGCTGCTGAGCCGCGACATCACCAGCCGCACGTTCTCGTTTTACTACCCGCACGCAAGGCCTGAGAAACGGCCGCGGTGCCTGATCGTCTCTAGTACGAATGCCAACTATGAAGACTGGGCTAACCTGTCATCCGAGGATTACGAGGAGAGCAAACGCGACTTGGTCAACACAACGCTGGATGCATTGGAAAAGTACTTACCGAACTGCCGCCAACGGATCGTGCATGCGGAAGCTGCGACCCCTCAGACGTTTCAACACTATACGAAGCACGTGCTCGGCGCTAGCTTTGGCACCAAGTTCGAGGGACTTGGTGTGAGCCGCGCACTCCCAGAACAGATTCGGGGCCTGTACCATGCCGGAAGTGTGGGTATCATCATGTCGGGTTGGCTCGGGGCCATCAACTACGGTGTAATTGTTGCAAACGACGTGGACAGCCTGCTCTTTAATGCCAACAACTCCCCCTCTTCGACCATCGCCGAAAACGGCGGCCACGTATGACCCAGAACTCGACAGCGTCCGAAATGAACCTTGAGCAGATACAGAAGGCCATCCCGCACCGCGCTCCGATGTTGTTGGTGGACGAGATCGTCAGCCAGGATGACAACCAAATTGTTTGCCGAAAGACGATTTCGGCCGATGAGTTTTTTTTGCAGGGACATTACCCCGACTCTCCCGTCGTGCCTGGTATCATTCTCTGTGAGTTCGGCATGCAGTCAGGTGCGATCCTCTTGTCGCGTCATCTGGACGAGGCGACAGCCGGCGTTCCTGTCGCCACTCGATTAAACAACGTCCGCTTTCGCAAGATGATCCGCCCCGGTGACAGGATCGAAGCCCACGTATCACTCACTGAGAGACTGGCCGACGCTTTCTTTCTTGAAGCCAAAATCCTTCATGAGGGCAAGACGGCCGTCCGTTTCGACTTCGCCTGCACGATCGCGCACGTAAAGGGCGCCTAGATGAGTTTTCTACAGCTTGATGGAAAGTCCGTTCTCGTGTTCGGAGTCGCCAATCGCAAGAGCGTCGCCTTCCACATCGCCAGAGTCCTCGAGGAAGAGGGGGCTCGGGTCGTCTATGTCGTCCGCAGCCAGCAGCGAAAGCAATCACTGGACAAGCTGCTCGCCAACCGCGAAATACACGTCTGCGATGTCGAATCGGAAGAGCAGATCCAGGAACTGGCCAGTCGCCTGAGAGAGGATGAGACGCAGACGTTTGCCGGTGTCGTCCATTCGATCGCGTTCGCCGACTATGACGGAGTGGCTAAACCATTTCACGAAACGAGCAAATCCCAGTTCCTACGAGCCGTCGATATCTCCTGTTTCTCGCTCGTCGCCATCTGCAACGCGTTGAAAAATGGTTTACTAACGGACGATGCGTCAGTCGTCACGATTTCGATTTCCACAACGCGGATGGCAAGTGAGAACTACGGGTTCATGGGTCCAGTCAAAGCGGCTCTCGATTCGTCCCTCGCTTTCCTGGCTAAGTCATTTAGTCAGTTCTCAAAAATTCGCTTCAATGCGGTCGGACCGAGTCTGCTCAAGACTTCCGCCTCGGCGGGAATCCCCGGTTACGTTGATTCCTACCTCTATGCAGAGCAGGTCATCCCGCGAGGCAAAGCAGTACAGACCGTGGAAGCGGCGAACGTCGCTGCTTTTCTTCTCAGCCCACGCTCGGCCGGAATCAATGCGCAGACATTGGTCGTCGATGCTGGCATGTCGATCAACTATTTCGACGCCGATATTGTTCGACGAGTCGTCGATTCATAGTGGCCCTGGCTCGGCCAGAGCTATCAGCCGCTGGGCAATTTACCCCACCGACCCTGTGCCGGTGGGGATTACGCTGTTCCTCGACGATACTGCGGCTACGGCGTACAATGGCGGAACCTCGGGAAAGGAGTCGATGGCATGAGTTCTTTGCAGCACGGATGGCAGCTTCATCAAGCCGGTGAACACCACGAAGCCGAGATGATCTATCGCCAAGCTCTGTTGGCACCAAGCCAACAGGCCAATGCCTGGTGTTATTTGGGCATTCTCTTCTACGATACGGGCAAATTCGGCGACTCGCTGAGCGCCTATGAAAAGGCGATCGCCCTGCAACCTTCATTTCCTGTGGCTTTGAGCAACCGCGCCAATACGCTGAGTGCCATGGGGAAATTCGAAGAGGCAGTCGCTAGCTGCGATGCCGCATTGGCGTTGAAGCCCGACTACGCGACCGCCTGGACGAACCTGGGCGCCGTACGCACGAAGATGGGCGAGTTTGACGCAGCGGCGGAGTGTTTTCGGCAATCGCTTGAAGTCAGCCCTGACAATAACGAACCTGCTCACCGAAATCTGGGAGCCACATTGGTCCGGCAGGGTCGGTTTCAAGAGGGTTCTGAGCAGACCGCCCGCGCATTGCAAATCAACCCGCGCAACGCCGACGCGCACCGCAATCGGGCGATCATTAACCTGCTTCGAGGAGAGTTTGAAGAAGGATGGGAAGAGTACGAATGGCGCTGGCATTGTGCGGATCTGTCACTGCCAACTTTCGACGTGCCTTTTTATGCGGGCGAACCGCTCGAGGGAAAGACGCTACTGTTGCATGCTGAACAGGGACTGGGAGACACACTGCAATTCGTCCGCTACGGAGAACTTGCCAAAAGACGCGGAGCACAAGTCGTGGTGCACTGTCAGGAACCGTTGTGCCGCATCTTGCAAAGCTACGAATTTAGTGACGCCGTCATTCCTCGCGGCGCAGCGCTCCCCTCCATTGACTTCCATCTGCCCATGATGAGCGCGCCACGCGTCTTTGAAACACGTTTGAAATCGATTCCATGCCAAACTCCCTACCTGTCGGCCGATCCCTTTTTGCAACGCCGTTGGGCGACATGGCTGGAAAAACTGGAAGGTCTGCGAATCGGCCTCGTCTGGCAGGGAAGTCGGCAACATCACGCGGACACGCAACGATCGTTCAGGTTGACCGACCTCGCTTGTTTGGGTCGGGACGAGATTACGTTTGTACCGCTTCAGGTCGGCAAAGAACGAGAACAATTGGCATCTGCGCCCACAACAATGCACTTCGCGGATCCGGGAGAACAGCTCGACCGCGACTGTGGGGCGTTCATGGACACGGCGGCAATTGTTAGTCAACTTGATCTTGTCATCTGCTGCGACACGGCCATCGCTCACTTGGCCGGCGCACTCCATGTGCCAACTTGGATTGCCCTTAGCGTCTCACCCGATTGGAGGTGGTTGCTAGACCGCGACGATTCACCTTGGTACCCGTCAGTACGTCTTTTTCGACAAACCAAAGTGCAGCAGTGGGGCGACGTGATGGCAGCGATGGCGGACGAGTTGGGCCGCGTCCCGAGTCGAATCAAGCCCGATCCACACAGTATTCGAGTCGAAATTGGCGCCGGCGAGTTGTTGGACAAAATGACGATTTTGGAAATCAAACAACAACGGATGAGCGATAGCGCAAAGCTCGCTAATGTCGAAATCGAACTTGAAGTACTGCGGCAAACCCAGCGCCACGAGTTGCCGTTGACCTCCCGATTGGAGGCGCTGTTTCAAGAACTCAAGGCGATCAACGAACAACTATGGGATATCGAAGACCAGATACGCATTTGTGAAAAGCAAGGCGATTTCGGGGCAACGTTTATCGAACTAGCCCGCTTGGTCTACGTGACCAACGACCGACGCGCAACGGTAAAACGCCAAATCAACGACGCGGCCGGGTCACGACTGGTCGAAGAAAAATCGTATGCCTGAAGTCCGTGGTCCTCACCGGACCAGCCAACGTCTCTGCCCATTTCGCCGACGGTTCGATGTTCGGAAGGAGCAGGAGGCAAATCCATAAACACCGTTGACGGACAACCTCAGTCGCCTTCGTGTCTACAAAAAAACAGGGGCAACTCATTTGAGTCGCCCCTGCGGGGAATGGTCCACCTACAAAATGAAGGTGATTCTATTCAGAACATGCGGTGCTATTGGATCGGACGATCACCACTGGGTCGATCACCACTACTGGGACGGTCACCACC
>LWDU01039513.1_pt1 | contig 14137 bp, 19 predicted proteins | sample 727161 | NCBI WGS metagenome assembly LWDU01 (sample SAMN04566230, study PRJNA314399) | hydrothermal vent metagenome | isolation source: deep sea hydrothermal plume seawater | place: Mexico: Gulf of California, Guaymas Basin | collected 2004-07-11 | reverse complement strand
CTCACGCCAAATGTATTGCTGTCCCCTGAATCCTTTCATGGTCCCCTTGGAGCGAATCAGATCGTCCCACTGGCACGCCTCTTCAAAAACCTCCGGCTCATCCTCTCGCCACTTCGCGTATTCAACCGCCTTCCGATACGGGCAAAATGTACAGGCACTTTTTCCTGGGATCGGGAATCCGTTCTCGGCCATCCATGCTTTGATTTCGTATCGCCGCATCGGCTTATCAAAGAGCAAGGGCCAACGTGAAGTGATCCATTTTATGCGGCTGGGTGAGGCCCTCTGAACTTCGTCTATCGAGATACCAATCCACTGCTCGACGCGATACTTGCCAGCGGCACGTTCTCCCTTCTTTAGTCCAAGCAAAGATCGGATCTGCTGGGCCACAACGTCAATTTTGTACTCGCGAGTACACTGGCGGCGACCCAATGATGCCCTCCCATCTTCACCCTCGACCCAAAACGGGACCGAGGCGAAGCGCCCTCCCGTGGAGTTGGCTCCAGCCTTAACAGCCTCGCCCAGCGATCCGATAGAAGGTCTAAGGATCGGGATGTCGCCCCACTTCTCCAGAGCCGATAAGTTTTCCATGACCCAATACGGTTCATTTTTCGTGTCGGCAAAAATGGCATACGACGGCTTAGGGCCGATCTCGCCCATCACCGCCATGCGGTAGAGCCCAGACGATTGCACGCCCGCGCCGAGCGAAATTATCCTCAAGTCGTAGTCTTCGTTCTCTGTCACTCCGCGTCCCCGTCTGGGCCGTACCATTCAAGCCAAGTTTTCAAGCGCATGACCACCAGGCTGTCGTCATCGAGATCGCGCTTGCGCTTCACGATTGCAATTGGCGTTTGGGTTCCTTCGCAATTACGCTCACTTTGACGTGTTGCCTCCAAGAGGGTCGAAAATGAGGGACGAGACAGGAGCTTGCATTCGATCGACCATGTATCCAGAGGCATGATGATGTCGGACTTGCCGGCGCCGAAACCGTCACTGGTCGAAGCGCCTCTTCGCTGGCCTGAAAAGGCCTTCGCGATACGCCTTTCAAATTGCTTCCAAGACTTATCCACCTTCGATCCTTTTTCGCTCTTTCGGAGTTCCTTCAAAGGTCAGTCCCAGCTGACCATCACTGTTCATCTCCAGTATAAAATCCACCTTGGCCCTGGCCTTCGTTGGGATCTTGGGAGGCGTTGTCGATAGCCGACCTTGAATCACACCGTCCTTGTTTCTCCAGATGCTCACATTGGCAGTGAAACCGATTCTCTGGCTCGTGCGCCGAACGCCCTCCTCCATGACTGGCAGGTAATCAAGACATGCAGCGGCGAAGCCAGTCGCCAGTTGCATTGAGAGTTCGCGCCGAGCCGCGTCACCATTTAACTTCACAGTTCTCCTTTAGAAAAGTTCCTCATTGACGGCCACGTCGATGGGGGTGAGTCGATCATGCTTCCCGCCCTCGACGACCCTGAAAGATTCGCGCCGCAAACCCTCGAGCTCCTCTTCTGACATGAACTCGCCTTGACTCCAGAGCCGGATGAACTTGCCTAGATGACCAACCCCTTGCGTTCGACGGGACTTCTGCAATTCGATCTCGACGATGTCAGCGCCATCGCCGCGCGTGATGACGAGAACCTGATCGGACCAGTAAGGGAGCTTTTCGGCTTTGATCGAGTTGCTCTTGTTCGTTTCCGAAACGTACAGGAACGCAGCTTGGCCGCGACTGATCCTCCGAGCCAGCATCGCCCACAGTCCGAATGCAGTGAGCCCATCGAAGTAGCTGTAGTTCGACATCTCGACCAGCGAGTTGACCGAGTCGATCACGGTGAGGATTGGCTTTGGACTGTCTGGATCGACTGCCCTTTCGATCTCGACCAGTAGGCTCTCTGGCGTTTGGCCGCGCGTTGTTTGGAATAGATGCCAATCGTCCAGGTGCGGGAGAATATCTGTATGCGAGTTGACATAGTTGTTGAATCGGCAGGCGAGGCCATCCGCATCGTCCTCTGCCGCGAAGTGACAAACCTGGAATCGGGCCGTTGCTTCCAGGCTCGATCCAATCGCGAGCAGCGTCTTGCCGGTGCCACGTTGAGCTCCAATGGTTACGAGTCCATAGAATCCACCGCACCGCTCATCTACCTCTGTCAACGTGCTAGGCCATGTGACTAGTGGCGCAGGCTTGATGTCATTGGGATTGATACGCTCGTTCTTGCCTTCGTAGAGTGCTTGTCTCATCGCGTCGAGCGCGATACGCGCGCTCACTTCACTCCTCGATTCGCGAAGTAGTCTATTTTGGTGACGTTGTCCTCGGCGTTGAGGATCTCCTGCTTGCGTTCCAACTCGATATTGGTTGCGACCTCACGCGCGGCGAGCGACTTCTCTAATTCGTCCTCGCGGCATCGAGCTGCCCAACTGAGAATCGCGCGTGAGATGTTTCGGTATCGCTTGCTGCTCCAATAGCTTTCAAAGTCCGGCCAGATCCACATCCACCAGGCCTGGGCATCTTCCGCCGTACAGCTTCGGCCCATCTTCCGCGTGAATGTATCAGCGATTTTATCCAGCATCCCAGGCGACAAAGCCGGCTGCTGAACGGCAACATGATCGATCTCTTTCATTAGTGAGTCCCCCCAAACCCAGTCTAGCGTTTACTCATACCTCTGCGTATCCCTTCAGCCGCCGCCGCGCCGCAGAATCCCTGGGCCTGCACGAGAATGGCGTCTCAGGAACAAAATCGTTGTGATCAATTTCCGGCCAGAGAACCTTGATGATCTCGAGGGCCGTCTCGATCCTGACATGCGCCGGATCCGTATTCCGCGTGGCACCAATTCCCTCCAGATTCCGCAATTGCTGCTCGCTGACGCCCCGCATGCGGTTGGCGGCTTGCGTAAAGGTCAGATTCTTGACTTTTCTGGCTTTCGTAAATGGGTTGTTCTTCATAAACCGAGAGTACAACTACCTGTAGATTCCCGCTAGGCTGTGACCGCACCTGACACAGTCTCATTTTAGCTTCGATTTGAAGGAGATTTTATGCTGATTAATACGGGCATCTTTTCGGAGCTGCCGTTTGACGAATACTTGCAGATCGACGCCATGAACTGCTCGACCCTGAAGAAGGTGGCTCAGTCGCCTCTCCACGCGCAGCACGCGCTGATCAATCCGAGCGAGACCACACCCGCATTCGTGATAGGAGATGCCTTCCACGGCCTGGTGCTGGAGCCGTTGCGCTTCGACACCGAGTACGCCCTGGGCCTCGACCGACCCAAGCGGACGAAGGCTGATAAGGAGGCTTGGGAGGAGTGGCTCGCTGACCATCCCAACCAGACCGCGCTGAAGCTCGAGGATTGGGAGGCCGTCCACGCCATGCGTGAAGCGGTCCTCGCCCACCCCACCGCCGCCGAGATCATGGCCGGGCAGGGGGAGAATGAGTTGACGATGGTCTGGAAAGACCCGGTCAACGGGACGCTCTGCAAAGGCCGGGCCGACCGATTGACCACGCTGGGAGGGGAGAGCGTCATCGCCGACCTGAAGAGCACAATCGATTCCAGCCCAGAAGGCTGGGGCCGCAGTAGCGCACGATTTCTATACCACTGTCAGGCGGCATGGTATCTGGCTGGCGCCAACGAACTCGCCCCGCTGGAGCGCCGATTCCTGTTCATCTGTTGCGAGAAGAAAGCACCCTACGGCGTCACCGTGCAGGAACTCAACGAGGACGCGCTCAAGGCTGGGGCTAAACCCAACCGCATCTACCTGAGCCGCTGGCTGAAGTGCCTCAAGGCGAAGAATTTCACGGGATACCCCGATGGTGTCCTCAATTACGGGCTCCCTGCATGGGCGCTCAACGAGATCGACAAGATCGAGGAGTAAAGAGGCATGGCAGAGAAGAAAACCGTTCAGAGCAAGACCTGCGGGCTCTATGAGGCCCTCATCAAGGCCGCGCAGAAGTTTCCAGACATGAGCAAAGATGGGCAGGGGAAGTTCGGGCGGTTCGGCACCCTCCCGGCCACGCTCAAGGCTGTCCGAGGCCCGCTCGCGGCCCACGGGTTGATCCTGACGCAGCCCGTGCGATGGGTGCCCGAGGCGATCGATAACGACAGGCGTACCAACAGACAATTCTCACTCACGCACCGAGTGGCGAGCAGCTACTCAGCGAGGTGCCACTGAACACCGCGCAGTCTGAGCAGGGCGTGGGCAAGTCGATGACCTACTACCGGCGCTACCTCGCCTGTGGCTTGCTTGGGATTGCCTTTTCTGACGAAGAAGATCTCGACGATAAGGATCCGGCTGTCGATCTGATGAGTTCAAGCCCGCTGCTCCCACTCGATGAACTTCGTCTCATGTCCGTCAAGATGGCCGAAACAGCCTACGGCAAAGACCACCCCGACCTCAAGGGCCTCGCTGGAGTCATCCGGCGGCGGTACAAGCCGGCATCTCGCGGCCAAACTCTGTCACCGAGATCGCCAAATTTTCTGCGGCAATGGGATCGGTCACGTGGGGTTTCGATGATTGCGGCGACCCGATGATTGCGGCGGAACCGGATCGAGCCACAGGGCCTGACCCACTCTTGCAGTCAATCTGCGAAGGCGAGCTCGACCCGGCGGATATGCCGATTACGCCTTTGGATGCAAAGAAGGGTGAGCAGGGCTAGCCTAGTGAGGTGAAACCCCCAAGGCCCCTGAGCTGGAGTGCTTAAAAGCCTCGGCTTGGGGGCCTATCTCTTTTCGGTAATTTCTCTTAGCCATCATTGGATCTCCATCACCGCATCACAATAACGCGAGATCGCTGCGAGCCATCCATGCAAATGCTCTGACGGCAATCCTGATGCATAGAACATTTCCAATTCATCAGCGGTGGCCGGCGCAGGGAGCGGGCACGGCGGAACACTAATACTTGTTACGCATCCAAGAGACAAGCTGGCTGCGAGTCCGGTCGCTACGGGCAAGGATCTTCGCCATACGCTCTTGAATCTTGAGAGCTCTCTGACGTTCTTCGCTCTTCGCCTCTGATGCTCCGAGCTTGCGGCTGAATAGGACGGCCAGGCCGACAATGCAGAGGCAGAAGACAAGGACTCCAACAACCGTTTGCAAATCACCCACACCTATCGGTCGTCGTCAGCGTTCTTGGCAGAACCGACGTTGAAAGCCGCAACCGAGATCACGTCCAAGATGGCTTGGATGATCGGAGAGGCCGATCGGCTAGAGAGGACCGAAGAGAGGGCTGCGGACAGTGTCACAATCGCTGTGATCACTGGGCCCCACTCACTGGCGAGCCAAGAATTCCAAAGTTCCATTACTGCTCCTAATCCGCGCGAATCGCGCTTAAAATGCTCTCGGTATCGGCGCGCTGCTCAGTTCGCATGTCGCCAATTTCATACTTCAGTTCCGACAAGAGCGATGTATTGTGACCCACATCTGCAACCACCTTCTCGAGGCGCACTTCGATGACATTCACATCGTCCTCGTGGGCCGCTTCCGAATGCTTCGGTTCAGCGGAATGAGAAATAAGCAGAGACAACAGACCACCACAGGTTGCCGCAGCGATCGTCAGAATCGTCCAGAATCCTGGCGTTGCGAGGCCGTTGGTAGTCATGCGCCCTCCACCACTTTGGCACTCATCGCACTGACCAGTTTAAGTCCAGCGCCACCATCGTGCGTGATCTCAATCCTGACATCCTGACCAATCTTGAGATCAAGGTGCGTGTCAGGCAGGATCGCCCTGAATCCCCAGTCAGGGTCGCCCATGATCGGATTGGCTGTGGGAAAGTCACCGAAAGAAGTCAACGTGAGATCAACGCCCAGCTTCACCCGGATTCGACAACCCGCTGAACAAGCCGCCGTGAGATCGTCGGCAATCGTCAGAGCGTAAAATATGGGCTGGTTGGGTACCGCAGTGGCTGTGCCATTGTCGGTATCTTCCAAGCCTGAAATCTTCTGGAACTGGGTCAATGTGGTGACCAGTAGTGTCCCATCATCCTGCAATATCTCTAGCTGATCACCCAGCTCGATCGATCCAGGCCGATCCACAACGAGTAAAGAACTCACGTTTATTCCCCTCCTCCTGGGATCGCCTTCGTTGTCAGTTCGACAATTTTGCCCGCCGCTGCTGCGAATCCAAGCGTACCCGTCAGACTAAGGAGATCCCAACCCGCATTCGATGTGTCAATGGAGCTGATGACCTCTGTGTCGATCGTCCCGTTATCGAGATGGATGACCATGGTGTCGGCCTCTACGAAAATAGCGGGAGTGAATTTCGGAACAGCAATCTCGCCGGCCCCGGCGAGTGCCGCATTCGTCAGCCTGGTTTCAAATCGCGAGGTCAGAACCTCTTTTCGCTCATTGAAGATTCGAGCAGTACTCGATGTGGGGCTTGTGCTCACCGGTAGACCTGTCGCTTTATTGACTGGGCCGTTGAGTTGAATCAAATTATCTGATCTGTAACGTATTTCGTACACGGATAATTCCTCGACCGGACGCTTGAAATTGCGCCAATACCTTAATTGATAATAGCCTCTCCAGAAATTTGGGCACCACTCACAACTCTCCCCTCAGTCGCAGGTTGGGCGGATGTTTTGGCCGTTATATAGCTTGGGATCTTGTACTCGACAACGAGCTGCGGCGACGTGCCAAACGTCTCGGTGTATATATTCTGATACGAGTTTACCGTCAGAGAATAAGGCCGGAAGAGCTGGAAGCAGACAGGAATCGCTCCAGCGACCCTATGCCCGCGCAGACTTTCGTTTGCCAGTAGGTAGCTCTTTAGCTGCGCTGTCATGCCCGAGACAACATTAGTTGGCGTCAGTGTCTCCCCATCACCCACCGACCACTCTGCTGACACTGAAGTCTGCACAGTCATAGCTTCACCAGAGAATGCTGGCACGTCTCCATGCCATACGGTCGCGTCAGTCTCGGTGCCATTATTCCACTCAGCAAAGAGTACGGAATTGGCATTGGCCCAATTCGCGAAGCCCGCCGAGTCTTCCCAATCGTCTGAGCCCGAGCTTTCGGGAGACATGAAGCCGCCGGTCAACGTAAACCCCGTACTATTCGCAGAACCGTTAGAATAACCAACGAATTTACAGTCTTGTAAAGCGGTTATTTCGCCGATCGTTAGATCAACATCGAACGTCGCAAAAAGCGCGAAATTGAATTGAAGTTTACCTAGCTTGTAACGGCCGACTACTTGCGTCGTCGAGTTGTAGTTGAGCGCGTCACCGTCCTTAAATGCGTCCTGGTGTAAGTCGGCATGAGCTACGCCCACATCTAGTTCCGGCGATAGTTCGTAGGTTACGATCGTCATACCGGACGACGAACTAGGACATGCTGCGGACCTGGCAGAGCGTTATCAATCGCGCCAACAATCTCGGTCGTTTGCCCAAGGAGCACCAGGAACTCATCGGCCTCCGGGTCTGGAGGGTTCAGATAGGTGCATTCATATTGGACGAAATTGATGAACCGACCATCAGCCATGAGGAGCGGCGTGTTGATTATGTGGTCATACACCAGCGCCCAGGTTGGCCCATAGCTACCATCATACGGAACGCCGAGAGCCATGATGCCAGCGACGTTCACGCTCAGGCCGGTCTGATCTTCTATGTCTATGTTCGTGATCGAGATGCCGCCAATCGGATTGTCGCCGTCCGAGGCACAAAGGAAATACTGCGGACGCGATCCATCCAGATCCGTATGTCTACGGCGATTGTCGCGCTGGTCGTAGTCGTCGCGCGTAAGATTGCCGTCGGCTTGCTTCGCCTCGGTAAATAGTCGGTTATCCTCGTCGAGCTTGCGTACACCGCAGACGTAGTCGTCTAGATCCGCGCTGCGTGGCGTGAAAATCCGCGACATATGATACGTCCAGGCCCGATGGAATTCGCGTAGCGGGAGCTCTTCGACCTCACGGCTATCCGTAAACGTCCAGCCCAGGCTTTCGATCGTGAACGGTTCTATGATTTGGGCGTCCATCGCCTACTTCCAGACCTGAATGTGAAGTTCCCAATTGGTATCGCTGTTCATCAATCGATGACCATTGGGGCCTGCGAGGTCTTTTTGCATCAAATAGATCCCGCCCTGCCCAATGCTCCAAAAAACATTAGTTTCATCAGCCCCAACCGAAAACCCCGTTTCAGCGTTTGCAACTCCAACCAGGCCGAGAAAGACATGATCATCAACCTCGTAACCGAATTCAGCTACCTTGCATTTCACATAACATGTGATCATCCGAGGACGGCAACCAAATGAGTGCGCGACAAGCGTTCCGTCGTAGTTTCCTAAAATGGAAGGGCTCGTGATATTCAAATACGTTCCGTCTCCACTGATCAGACCAGACCTATAGACATCCACATCACCATCCGTCACCTGGCGGAACGTCGATACCTCAGACCCCACCTCGAGCTGAACGCCAGCAATCAAGAACTCATCCGTTGAAACATAGGATGTGTCGTCAATCCAGATGAACGCTGCGATATTGATCGCGGTTGCCGGGATCGTAACATCGGCAACGGAGAATCTCGTCCATGTGGCTGTCACCGTCTCAGTCGTCGATGCCCCGGCCAGGGTCCAGCCTGCGGCAAGCGTTGGGTTCACACCCTCTAAACCCCAGCCGGACACCACATCTGACGGAGGGTCTGCCGCCGTGCTGTAGATAATTGAACATCGGGTGCGCCCGATCGAGTCGCCGGCTGAAGTGCGGCCATAGAAAGAAAGCGATGCCTTGCCGTTCAACACCAGTGGCCGGGACAATGTATCACTCACAATCTGGACGATGCCGCCCTTTTCGGAGTTGAGCGGGCCGGCGCCGGTATTGTCGGCGGTCATCTTGAGTGCGTAGACGAATTCCTTGAGCCCATCGGCGTTGCCGGCTGTCTCACGACTAAAATCAAATTTGTCGGCACCGTCATAGAGAAGAACCCATTCGTCCGCACAGATGTTGCCATCCGCATTACTCGTCGGTGTCGTATCATTTGTGAGCGGTGTACCACCAGTCCAGTCGTCGAATGTGGCGTTTCGCAACACGTTCTGGTGAATCTCAAGATCTCGGTCAGTGAAATAAGAAGCGTGCTGGCTGTCGAGGAGGTCTGCATCAATACCAGGGGTGCCATCACCCTCTGGATCGTGGCCTTCGTCCTTGAGGACGTGTGACTTCAGAATGTCGATGCTGGGAATCTCTGGCGGTGATTGAGCCAGGGTGACGCCCACTTTGCTGAACGCCGCAGATCGCAGACGCCTGGAATTCGATGTCAATGTCGATGTGATCACTTCGGCCGGCAGAGTCGCAGTCGCATATGCAGCATCCACGATCTCAGTCAGGACAACGTCGGTGTTTGGCGCGCTGTAAGTTGGCGCGGCGCTGATCGATCCGTACATCGCACCGGAGGATGCAAAGACCAACTTCACCCAAGTCCCGTCAGGGAACTTCGATCGTGCGTCGGTGCCACCACCCACAACATTAGCCAAGCGGAATGTTGTTGCGTTGACACGAGTTGCGGTGAAGTCGGCGCCGTCAGCGGAGATCAGGTCAACCCATTCGGCATCCTCATACCATCGCCGCAGTGCGCCCATATGCTCGCGGCCCCGATCATTGACATCGGAGCGCGGCATTCCTTCCGGCATACCACTTTTCGTAGCATCCGTATTACTGGCATCGACCTCTGACCACTGCTTTATCTCACTCATTAGTCCTTGATTAGCTCCATTTCGATGTGACTCGTGTATAACGTGGCATGAACCTCGAGCGTGAGTGGACCGACAACAATTGGGCCGTCGTCATCGACCGCAGCAATGATGTCCTTAGTTGTTCCAGAGGCCGTATCGGCGGTCACCGTGAGCATTTCCGATGCGGCCGGCGTCAGGATAAACCAATCGAAAATAATAACTTGATTGAATGGACTAACAAGCGTACCAAGTGTCGAAGCTGTGTAGAGAACGGCGTCAGATATTGTGCCTAGTGTGCCCTTGCGAATCCGAACATCTATCACTGCCCCATTATTGGCTGAGTTCATTACCAGAACAACGCGGACGCGATATTGCCTGCTTCCGTTCGCGCCGTCAGGAAAAGTCACAGCATCCATGCCAACGGCGACCACCTCGGATGTGCCAATATTGAGTTGAGCGGCAGTTAAATTGGCACGTTTGTACCGGCCAAACTCTGTGTCTGTTCCAGAGTCATTAACGTCTGAACCAGTTATAGATTTGAATGAACAACCAGTGATTCGATTCGTTCCGCCCAGCGCATTGACCTCAATACCGTCGCCTGTAACTGTATCAAGCGTGCAACCAGTAATCGTGTTGCTGTCGCCGATAACCTGGATGCCGTCAGCCGTAAGATCTTTGAATGAACAGCCGCTGACTACACAGTTGTTGGAACCGTTCTGAATTTGCAGTGCGTATGTTCCTGTTTGACCATCGAATACACACCCCGTCAAGTGCGTCTCACTGCCACCGACCCGAAGGCCGTCAGTCCCGCCCTTGAAGTAGACACCGTTCAGAATCGCCCTTGGTGCCGTTCCCTGAATCTCCGAAACCGTACCGCCTTCGAGAAACACGTTAGAGATCAAAACGTCGGATGCATCCTCTACGCCAGCCCCCGTACCAGAAACGAACAGGGGGGTAATAGTTCCAGAGCCACTCAGATTGACATATGCATTGGAGAGCTGGAGATCCTCACCGCCAATGTCAAAGCCGGTGCAGCCAGCCATCGCACCCTCGATCCGAATATTCGACCACTGGTTTTTGTGGCCTCCCTTCGGACTACCGCCCGAAGTCGCCTTGACTGAGCGAATGGCTGAACCGGCAAACGAAGCGTGCTGTGTCGCGCTATTGATCGGAGCGATCATCACCCCATCGACTACCGCCCGGCCCGAAATCTCGATCCCGCACCCATCAGCGTCTGAAGTAGTGGCATCTCCGTTATCGCCAAAAGCCCGAACCGAAACATCCGAAATGAAGATTCGATCGTTAGTCCCATTCGCATCGTTGATATAGATTCCCGTATTGCCGCAGGTATCGATCTTGGTGGACTCGATCCAGATGTCATTGTAGACCTCGCCGCCACCTGTATCGGTGCCACCGAAATTGATCGCGTTGTTCCAAGAATTCACGATCCATAGATCTCGGAGCCTCACGTTCTGGACGTTGTCGCCGAAGCTAATACCGTGGCCGGCTGTTGTGTTGTTGGTGCAGTTGCCATCAATCTTGATGTTCTCGATGATGATGTTGTCCGCATCGTCGGCAACCGTGATCACGTTCTTGCTCGCTAGAGCATCGCCACGCTTCAGGATGGTTAGACCTACGCCCATCCCCATGATCCTGAGATTGTCGCTGGCGGCAGGGATCGAAATCGCATCTGTGAGAGTAATCGTTATGGCAGGAAGCAGCACCGTTTTACCGTTCGATGAGGCCGCGACGATTGCGGCATTGATGCCTGTAGCGTCATTGGTCACCGGGATTTCAAAACCGACACTGCTACCAACATTAAAAGCCGACCGGCTAATGCCGTGATTGTTGGTGTCGCCGCCACCGATGAAATAGACATCGATGCCGTTGCAGTCGGCCGGGACTGTCGTCGATGGCGTCGGAGTGCCGGTACTATCGAAGTCCTCGAGGGTTACGATCGTATCGGCGCCGGAAAGCGCGGAACTCACAACGAACGCATAGCCGGTCGCGCTGGTTGAAGAACGGACCCTGACCTTTTGATTGACAAGGAAATAGGCCGTGGCGTTCGTTGCTTGAATCGTCACCTTCGTATCGTCGGCGCCCTGGACAACCGTAAAACCATCGACTGGGTTTTTCCAATCAGGGTCATCCCACATTCGGCGGATCGACGCCATGATCTCGCGCGAGGAGTTGTTCACATCCGAGCGAAGCATGCCTTCAGGAAATCCATCTGGGGCAACGGCAATGTTACTGGCCGCAGGAGTCTTCCATGCTTTGATATCACTCATCACCAAACTCCAAGCGGCTATCGTCCACCCTCAGACGCAAGCCACCCTCATTACGAAACATCTGACGCCGATAGTCCTCGTTGTTTTCCTTGACGATATCACGCAATTTCGGGTGATCGTTACCAGCCTGCCGAACAGCCTCGTCTCTGATATCTGTGAGCCTCAATCGGAGCAATTCCATCTGGGAGCTGTCACTGTATCGCTGGTAAGCAGCCCACGATGACAAGAAATCAATAAGCTGCGTTTTAGCTATGCCGTTTCCATATTCCTTCTTGACCTGACGGTCCCACAACTTGTTACCCGATGACGGCACCAGATCAACTTGGCGAAAGCCGTGCTTATCAAGCTCCTTCTCCAACATATTCTTCGGGTCTTTGAAAGTCATTCCAGTCAACGCCTTCCAAATCGGAGCGTAAGAGTACGGAGCCCCACTCCTCGTAGCGAGCTCGACCTCCGGGTAGCGTCTGATCGGAACGGTCTCCCCGGTTTTGCGATCCACATACGAACCCACTACATCACTAGCAAACGGCGTCCTGCTTACAATCTGTCCCACGCCGGAGTGCCAGAAGTTGGAAAGGCCAGACTCGTACCAAGGATCTTCATACCCGAGTGGAACCATCCCTTTCGGGTGCGCCTGGGCAAAGCCGGAGGCGTCCCTGACCTTCGACGGCTCCATGTTCCCCTGCCACTGCTGGAAAGACTTGTATCCGCCGTATAGTTCGTTCAGCTTGACCAAGTAGCTCGCGAGCACGTTGCCGAGGGTGGTGCCTGCGATTTCCCCGGTCTTCGCCAGAGCCCCCTGCCCACCCGTGTTCTGGCCAACCGAAGCCAGGTCTTTGATCAGCTGATCCACCACATACAAACCCAAGCCGGCCCGCACATTTGCCCCGGCAACAACTTGGGCGATCTCGGTGTACGGTGGTGGAGGCTTTCCATCAAAATGGCGCTTTAGCGTATGCGCTATCCAGTAGTATGAAAGGAACGGAGCATAGGCCCGGAGGTCGAGCGTTGTGCCTGGCTCAAGGCCCCACGCTTCTGCGACGGCATCTGGCACAGTTCTGTCCCCTTGTCCGTGGCATATTCGGATTCAGCAAGCTCCCACGAGGCGTACAGCATGGTCAAGCCCGTCATGCCCTCCGCGAGCTCCGAGTAGTCGCCCTGCCTCATCAAGTCTCGGCCGCGCTTGGAAACCATCGCGTTGATCAATCCGTAGGGTGAATGGTTCAACTGCCACTGCATGCTATTCGCCATGAACCTTGGGAACGGCGTCACCCAGGAGATCATCGGCATCTCGTTCACAACCTGAATGAGCTTACCGGCTGTCCTGTCGAAAGGCGCATGGCGCTGCTTCACCTTGACGCCGTCATCACCCTTCACCCATTTTTCTGCATTCGGATCGAACTGTTTCGCCCAGGTCATGTCCAGCGAGTGATTCACCGCAGCGTCCAACTGCCTCTTGCTCATCATCCCCAAGAGCCCGGCTTCCTCGAGCTTGTCGATGGACCGGAATTCTACAAGCTCTTGTGTGATCCGCGTCTGCTCTTCGGCAGGCAACTTCCCCCAAGCGGCCGCATCATCCCGCATGGCCTGCATGGCTAATCTTTCATCTTTGGAAAGCGTTGAAGTGCGGACTGGGTTCATCTCAACTTGGCGGCCGAGCTCCGCTTTGAAAGCAGCTCGTCGGAAGATGTGCTCTTGGAATCGGTTGAAGGTATTGAGCATATGAGTAAGACCCTCGACCTTGGAAAGGGCGTCACTCGCAAAGCCAGTCTGAGCGATATCTGCATTGAAGGAACTCGTCAGCAGATCCCGGTGCCTGGGGAAGATCGACAGGATGTTGTCAACCCAGTCAGTACCCTCTGATTGCCACCGATTCCCTCTTCCTTTCCCCCAGCCGAGCCGAGCCGCGATCTCTCCGGTCTCCCTACCGGCAAACCCCTCGCCGCGCTTCCACGCCCGGCCCGTGATATTGAGCAGCGTCTCCATCGCGCGAATCGGGTGAATCGCCTCGGCGTGGGCAAGTGCTCCAGTCCCATCCAGTCCAACCGAATTCTTCGCCCGGCCGTAACTTTTGATGGTGCCCCTGATCGACCTTTCAAACCCCTCCTGCATGAGCAACGTGCTCACGTTCCCAAACTGGGTCATCCCATTTCGCATCGATGTAGCGATCTGGGAAACCAGCATGCCGCGTCGGACATTCTCCAACCGGCGCCATGT
>LWDU01000267.1_pt1 | contig 14137 bp, 16 predicted proteins | sample 727161 | NCBI WGS metagenome assembly LWDU01 (sample SAMN04566230, study PRJNA314399) | hydrothermal vent metagenome | isolation source: deep sea hydrothermal plume seawater | place: Mexico: Gulf of California, Guaymas Basin | collected 2004-07-11 | reverse complement strand
CCAATGACGAAATTCATATTGCTGTCTCTGACGCAACTGGTCTGATTACAGGTGTCAAGGGTCAAGTTCTTGAAGTATATCCTAATGTATCAAAGGCTCGGGACGCAAGGAGCGACGACGGAAGCTCTAACTATTATGGAGAAGTTATTAATCAAAAGTCTAAATACCTTCGATGGTGCTACAAGCCCGATAATACAACTGCCGCGGTAGGAACAGGCGGACAAGACCGTGAATGGGGATCTCTTGCATTCACAGACGGCGCAGCAGATGTGCAATCTTTTGAGTTTATCGAAGGCGACGAATACCGCAACGCTACACAGCGGTAACAATGGATATTCAACTTCGCCAGCAGCATTCCAGCTTGGATATGATATGTTTTCAGACCCAGAAGAAATGGACATTTCTATGGTCCTTGGCGGTCCTCATGGCGGTACTACTTCTAAGTACATCATTGAATCTGTTGCCGAAAAACGTAAGGACTGTGTTGCATTCATTTCACCTCAAGAATCTAATGTTGTAGGAACTGGAACATTGTCAACAAAGCTAACTGCGGTTAAGGCCTATCGGCTTACTACTTCTGGCATTAACAGCCTGAGTAGTTCATATGGCTTCATGGATAGTGGTTGGAAGTATCAGTACGATAAGTTCAACGACAAGTATCGCTGGGTGCCTCTGAATGGTGACATTGCAGGGCTTTGTGTCCGAACAGACGAGTCTCGCGACCCATGGTGGTCACCAGCGGGATTCAATCGTGGGCACATCAAGAATGTTGTCAAGCTCGCATGGAATCCTCAGAAGGCTCACCGCGATGAGCTTTACAAGAACGGTATCAATCCTGTTGTTACTGTTCCTGGGCAAGGTACTGTCCTGTTCGGTGATAAGACGCTCCAGGCTAAGCCTAGCGCATTTGACCGAATCAATGTACGAAGACTCTTTATTGTACTAGAAAAGGCCATTGCAACAGCAGCCAAGTTCACACTCTTTGAGTTCAATGATGAATTTACCCGTTCACAATTCGTGAATATGGTAGAACCTTTCCTCCGTGATGTTCAAGGGCGAAGAGGTATCTATGACTTCCGAGTTGTATGTGACGAATCAAATAACACAGGCGAAGTAATTGATCGAAACGAGTTTGTTGGTGATATTTACATCAAGCCTGCTCGTTCAATTAACTTTATTCAACTAAACTTCGTCGCAGTCCGTACGGGCGTTGACTTTGAAGAGGTTGTTGGGAAGTTCTAGTATAAATAGTCTTTAGAAAGAAAGATTAAACAAGGAGAGACTTAAATGGCTTTTAACGTAAACGATATTAGGGCGCAATTGTCTGGCGGAGGGGCTCGCCCCAATCTGTTTGAAGTGGTGATGCCATTCCCCTCAGTTGCCAATCCAGGAGCGGCCGGGACCAAGATGACCTTTACATGTAAAGGGGCCCAGTTGCCTGGTTCGGATCTTGGGATGGTTGAAATGCCATATTTTGGTAGAACAATCAAACTTGCAGGCAATCGAACCTTCCCAGAGTGGACTACGACAGTTATTAATGATGAGGATTTTTCTGTATACAACGCAATTCAAACTTGGATGAATTCTATAAATGCTCATGCAGATAACACTCGCGGTGCAGGAACTAGACCATCAAACTATCATTCCACAGCAGATGTTATTCATTATGGTAAGGCTGGTGACGAGATTAAGAGAGTAACTATTGTAAACATGTGGCCTTCAGTTCTTGCCCCAATTGATCTGGCTTGGGAAACAAATGATGCACTTGAAGAATTTACATGTACATGGCAGTATGATTTCTGGCAGACTCCCGGAATTACGTCCTAAGTGAATATATAAATAGGGTTGAGGTGTGGGTAGAAATATATCTATCCACACCATATACCTTTACTTTGTAAATATAGGATTCTAGACTATGGCTGTTAAACTATTCGGTTTTACTATTGGTCGGGAAGATGAAGAAAATCCCGCCAAAATTCAATCATTCGCTGAAAAAGAAAACCTAGAGGGTGCCTTACAAATCTCCCCGCTCGCGGGAGCGTATGGCACCTATCTTGATATTGAGGGTGCCGTCAAAAATGAGGCTGAGTTAATCACTCGGTATCGTGAAATGGTAATGTATCCTGAGGCTGAATATGCTGTTGATGATATTGTCAATGAGGCAATTGTTACTAGCGTCGGAAAGGGTCCAGTTGATATTGTCCTGGACCATCTGAAGCAATCAACTTCAATCAAATCAAAAATTCAAGCCGAATTTTATGAACTCTTAACCCTTCTTGATTTCGGGAATCAATGTTATGATACATTCCGTAGATGGTATGTAGATGGTCGGTTGTATTATCATATCATTATTGATGTTGATAATCCTAAAAAGGGTATTCAAGAGCTTCGTTATATCGACCCCAGAAAAATACGCAAAGTAAAGCACATTAAGAAAGTTGGCGTGAGGGGCGGAGATGGTCAGAATATTCCTGTGACAACAAACGGAGCAGAATATTTCATTTATAATGAACGAGGGCTAGACCAAAAGGGCGGCGGGCAAGGCATTAAAATTGCCAAGGATAGTGTTTCATACAATCATTCTGGTTTGTTAGATGCTCGAAAGTCTATGATTATTTCTCATCTACACAAGGCCATCAAACCTTACAACCAACTAAAGATGCTAGAAGATGCCGTTGTTATTTATCGTATTGCTCGCGCACCTGAACGAAGAATTTTCTATGTTGACGTAGGCAATCTTCCTAAGATTAAGGCCGAACAATATTTGCGCGACATCATGGTCAAGTTCAAGAATCGTCTTGTATATAATTCAGGCACAGGCGAAATTAGCGACGAACGTGAACATCGAACTATGCTAGAGGATTATTGGTTACCTCGCCGCGAAGGCGGCCGCGGTACTGAAATTACGACACTTCCTGGCGGGCAGAATCTTGGCGAAATCGAAGATGTTCAGTATTTCAGAAGGAAGCTCTATAAGGCCATGAATGTTCCTGCGTCTAGGTTAGAACAAGACTCTGGATTCAACATTGGTCGTTCGGCTGAAATCACTCGGGATGAAGTCAAGTTTGGTAAATTTGTTACTCGACTGCGAAGTAGGTTTGGTCAACTATTCTTAAATCTTTTGGAGACACAGCTTCGACTAAAAGGTGTAGTAACAGCAGAAGATTGGGAAGACTTTAAGCCTAATATCTATTTCGATTGGCAGAAGGATACACATTTCATCGAGCTTCAAGAAACTGAAATCCTCCGAAGTCGAGTTGAATTGCTTCGGGATATGGAAGAATTCAAGGGCGAATACTTCTCGAAAGAATGGCTCCGAAAGAACATTCTTAGGCAGTCTGACGAAGATATTGCAATGATTGACAAGCAAATTAATAGCGAAGCTCCGGTCGAAGGCGAAGAAGAACCTGAAGAAGATACACAATAACTTACCAACTCTTATAAATAAGAGTTAAGGGAGATACTACAATGAACGAAACAGAGTCACATATTGCTCAGGCAATTCAATATGCCAAAGAAGGAAATCCTAACGATATGCAGGATTCCCTTAGTGCTGCATTGTCAAATAAGATTACTGACGCCATTAACTTAAAGAAAATCGAACTGGCTGGAGAATTCTTCGGAGAAAAGAACGACGAAGACGAAGACGAAGAAGAGAATGGCTCAGAAGAAGAAGAAGAGAACGGGAAGAACGGCAAAAAGAAAAAGAAGAACCCGTTTGCAAAAAAGAATGGCGATGACGACGAAGATGATGACGACGACGAAGAAGAAGATGTTGAAGAAGAAGTAAGTCGTCCTCGAAGCCCTGAGCGCGTGCAGGCAATCATCAACGCATTCGGGAGCGGGCACGGCAAGGCGATGGATGCTCATTTGAAGAAGCACGGATATGACTCAAAATCACCGAGTAGTCGAGTCGCTCGACGAGACACCGGCGCGCCTGCAGGGAAGAAGTTAGTCAGCAAAGACCCCAAGGCAAATGCTTAGGGCACATATAAGGTAGGTAAACCAGATGGCCAAATCATTCAAAAGCATTAGACCACAACTTGTTTGGGAAGACGACGAACCCGAACGAGAAGAAAAGATTAAGAGCGCAGGCGTAGATGCTCCTCTTCCATCCGACGACGAAGAGTTGGACGATGCAGACGAGAATACACGCAACCTTGATGGTTCTGCGGAAGATATGGTCAACAAGTCGATCAAGCCTATCTATATCAAACGCAAGGATGGTTCTTATACGCATAACACAGAATCCGTTATTCGCGAAGACCAAGAGCTTGTCGAAAATGCAATGGATACGCTAAAGAAGATTGTAACTCAACACCAGGCTTCTACTATTAGGTTCAAAGATGGGACCACATTAAAAGTTGATGCCACGACAGCAAACATTCTTCTTCAGGTTCATGGTGCATTGAATAGAAACAATCAAGTCAAGTTGGCTCAAACAATTTCAAAAGACAAGGCCGGGTTTGCAAAGATGGCTGATTTTGCATTCCAACAGGGAAGAATTGGCGCAAAGACGGGCTTGCAAGGCCCATCACCAAAGGCAATCTAAAATGAGATTAATCACCGAATTAAACGAGAACGTAGAATTCCTAACCGAAGTCGATGAGACAACTGGTAAAAAGGCTCACTTCATCAAAGGCATCTTCATGCAGGCTGAACAGAAGAATCGAAATGGAAGATTCTATCCTGTTAGCGTTCTACGAAACGAAGTCAAGCGATATAACAAAGAATATGTAGAAAAGAATCGCGCATTCGGTGAGCTTGGGCATCCTGACGGGCCCCAAATCAATCTTGACCGAGTGTCGCACATGATTAAAGACATTCGGGAAGATGGAAACAACAATTTTATCGGTAAGGCCAAGATTATGGATACTCCTTACGGAAAGATTGTCAAAAATCTTATTGATGAGGGCGCAAATCTTGGTGTCTCGTCTCGCGGAATGGGCTCATTGAAGCCCGGAAAAACAAACGGTATGCAAATTGTTCAAGACGATTATCATCTTGCAACCGCAGCGGATATTGTTGCAGACCCCTCTGCTCCCAATGCCTTTGTCCAAGGTATCATGGAAGGTAAGGAGTGGGTTTGGAATAATGGACTGATTCAAGAACGAGATATTAGTGAATATAAAACAGAAATTGAGAAGGAAAGTCGAAGGCAGCTAGAAGATACAAAGTTGCGAATATTCGGAGATTTCCTCTCAAAATTATAGAAATAATAAATAGCAGTAGAATAGTCTCAATATATTGCTTTCTTACAGGGAGAATTTTAACATGTCAGAACTAACAGATTTAATCGAAGGAGTAATCAACGGTAGTAGCGACCAAAAACGCTCAACCGGAACTCCAGGAAATGATGGCCTTCCTAAGGAGGGTTCTACTCCTGCGAGCAAAGCCCCTAAGATGAAGGGCAAAACGGCCGCTCCTCCGGCAGTTACTACTGACCCTGAAGTCAAAAACAAGGACGCCGCAAAGGTTTCACATCAGACCAAGAAAGCCAAAGAGCCAGCCCCAAGGGTTGCCGGCGGCGATACTACTCAGCCCCCACAGGGTAGCTCGAAAGAGACTACTCCTGACAACAAGAAGTTGGGTGAAGATGAAGAGTATTACTACGAGGACGAAGAAATGCTTGACGAAGAAGATGAAGAGACTCTTGAACTTCCTGAGACTAAGGCTGGAATGGCCAAGCTAGTATTTGATATGCTTCGCAGTATGGACAAGGACGAACTGTCCGAGAAGTATATTGATATCCTTAATGCAATTCTTGTCGAGAATGATGATGAAGAAGAGGAAGAAGAGATTGACGAAGAGTCATATGCTCTGGCTCACGAAGCTCGCGCACGAATTACACCCGAAGATATTGATGTTTCCGATGATGTCCAGGCCCTTCTTTCTAACGAAGACCAAGAGCTTTCCGAAGATTTCAAGGTCGCGGCCGCAACAATTTTTGAGGCAGCAGTTGTCTCTAAGATTAATTCTGAAATTGATAAGCTAGAAGAGGATTTCGCATCCGAGATTTCTGAAGCTCGCGGCACATTCGAGGCTGATCTTACCGAAAAGGTAGACGGTTACCTCAATTATGTGGTCGAAGAGTGGATGCAGGAAAATGAACTGGCTGTCGAACGAGGAGTTAAGACTGAGCTTACTGATGATTTTATCACAGGCTTAAAGAATCTTTTCACCGAACACTACATTGAAATTCCAGACGAAAGGGTTGATGTTGTTGATGAACTCGCAACTCGTATTGATGAGCTTGAATATAAGCTCAACGAGAGCATTGAAACTAACATTGACCTGATGGGTGCAATTAGTGGCCACGAAAAGGAGGAAATTTTTCATCAGCTCGCAGGAGGCCTCGCCGACACAGAGCGTGAGAAATTAGAATCATTGTCCGAAGGTGTTCAGTATGAAGATGCTGAACAATACATTAGAGCAATTGCAACTCTCAAGGAGAGTTATTTCCCTCAGGCTCCCAGGTTTGTGGAAGAAGAGGACACCGATGAATTGCTGAGTGAGTCACTTGGCACAACGTCTTCCAGTATGGATTCTTATGCAGATGCAATTGGTAGAACGGTAAAGACCGTAAGGCGTTAATTTTATAAATAGGTAACAGAAATCGGGTAAGTAACCCTAGTTATCACAAGGAGTTAAAACATGTATCTTTCTGAAGAATTACAATCAAAATGGGGTCCTGTCCTCGACCATGAAGACCTGGGAGCAATTTCAGATCCTCACGTTCGGGCTTGTACCGCCATTCTATTAGAAAACCAGGAGACCGCACTTCGCGAGGCTTCTGGTGTCGGTTCTGGTCAGTTTTTGACTGAAGCCGGCCCGCTAAATGCAATGGGCGCCTCAGGCTCACAAGGTGTTGGCCCAATCAACACCTTCGATCCAGTCTTAATCAGCCTGGTTCGACGTGCAATGCCTAACCTCATTGCATATGACATTTGTGGCGTTCAGCCAATGACTGGTCCGACTGGCCTCATCTTTGCGATGCGGGCTAAGTATGCCGATAGTGCCACAGACCCACTGGCTGCCGGTTCTGCGAACGAGGCTCTGTTCAACGAAGCAAACACCGCGTTCTCTGCAACAGCCCAAGACGGGAACCTCCCGGCTGATTCGGAACATAGTGGTGACGACTCTCTGTTGACTACAGCGAGAACCGCTAATGGTATGTCAACCAGCTTCGCCGAAACACTCGGCGGATCTGTTGTTGGTACCGATGGCGCTATTGCCGAGATGGGATTCTCCATCGACAAGGTTACAGTAACCGCATTGTCACGGGCCCTCAAGGCAGAGTACACAGTCGAACTCGCACAAGACCTCAAGGCTGTTCATGGCCTCGACGCCGAAACCGAGTTGGCTAACATTCTGTCTGCTGAGATTCTTGCTGAAATCAATCGCGAAATTGTTCGCACAATCAACAAGACTGCATCCCATGGCGCAGATGCCACTAGTGGTACAGCAGCCCTACACGAATTCGACCTCGATGTCGATGCCAATGGTCGTTGGAGCGTTGAGCGTTTCAAGGGGCTCATGTTCCAGCTAGAGCGCGAAGCCAATGCAATTGCAAAGGCTACTCGACGCGGGAAGGGTAACATCATCATCTGCTCGTCAGATGTTGCTTCTGCTCTCTCCATGGCTGGTTCACTTGACCATGCTCCTGCACTCAAGGATAACTTGAATGTAGACGACACGGGCAACACCTTCGCAGGCGTCCTTAATGGTCGCTTCAAGGTTTACATTGATCCCTACTATGTCGGCGACAGCGGCAACCAGTATGCTACCGTAGGCTACAAGGGTTCAAGTGCATATGACGCTGGTCTGTTCTATTGCCCATACGTTCCGCTCCAGATGGTGCGTGCAGTTGGCGAGAACAACTTCCAGCCGAAGATTGGCTTCAAGACTCGTTATGGTCTCGTTGCTAATCCGTTTGCGACTACTGCTGGCAATGGTGATGTTGATACAAACATGGGTACTGTCGTACCCGTGGCGGACCGCAACATCTACTATCGCTCACTTATTATCAAGAACCTGATGTAATAGCAATAGTATTGTAACTCTCTGTAATTACACAGAGGTTATACTTACCCATTAAAAGGGAGCCTTCACGGGCTCCCTTTTTTTGTTATAAATAGAGATGAGGAGATACTAATCATGGCATCTGATATAGGCGCAATCGCAAGTCAACCAACAAATCAAAACTTTCTTTCTCCTGTTGGGTTTCGTTTTGGTATTCGTAAAATGCCTCATGTCAACTGGTTTCTTCAATCAGTCAACATTCCTGGTATTACCATGGGAGAAGCACCCCAACCTACCCCGTTCATTGACGCAGCACAGCCTGGTGAAAAATTGACCTATGACCCTCTTTCAATCACATTCAAAGTAGACGAGGACTTAAAGAACTGGTCTGAACTTCAAGAGTGGTTGATTGGTATAGGTAATCCTGGTAGCTTTCAACAATATAGAGATAACTTAAAAAAGCACGGTACAGAGGCAATTATTTCTGATGCCACACTTATCACTCTGAATAGTACCATGAATGCAAATTTTCAAATCACATTCAAAGATTTGTTTCCAACATCACTTGGCGAGTTAGTATTTGATTCTACCCAAACGGATATTGATTACCTGACAGCCACGGCTACTTTCCGTTACCTAAGTTACGATTTTAAAAAATTATCAAAATAGCACTTGACAAATCGTAAAAAGAGACTATACTTATAGAATACTTGGATTGTTTTATGGAGACTGTTTTGAAGCTAGAAGAGATTCTTGCCTTGTGGGAAATTGACAGCAAGGTTGATACAATTGAATTAGACAAAGAAAGTCTAAAGATTCCCTCCTTACACAATAAATACCTTAAAATATATACCTCGGAAAATCTTCAGCTCAAAAAGATGAATCACGATTTTAAGGAAATGGAAAGATACAAGTTTGAATACTACTCAGGCAAAATGAGTGGGGAAGACTTGAAGGAACAGGGCTGGGATCAATTTGACCATAAATTGCTCAAGCAAGATATTCCACGTTATCTAGAATCTGACCGTGAATTGATTAAGATGCTATTGAGAATCGACTATCAAAAAGAAAAGGTAGAAACAGTCAAGTCTATCATGTCAAACATCAATGGGCGCAGTTTTTATATCAATAATGCTATCACCTGGCAAAAATTTCTGAATGGAATTAATTAATCTTATATGTCAGATATTTTATTATCTAAAGTGAATGAAGCATTTCTTCATGTTGATGGTGAGCGTTCTACTCTTCAAGAGTTGGCTGATTACTTTACCTTTTTTGCCGAAGGCTATCAGTTCATGCCTGCATATCGAAACAAGATGTGGGATGGAAAGATACGCCTATTCGATGCACGCAACAATACCATCTATGCAGGGCTACTTTCGCATATTGAACAGTTTGCTCAAGATAGAGACTATGATGTCCAATACCATGACTCCTCTGTTGGTCTGACAGAGGAGTTTTCTTTACAGGAAGGCAAGGAGTTTGTTGACACACTCAAACTTCCTGTAACAATTCGTGACTATCAGCTAAACGCATTTGTTCATGCAGTTCGTAAGAAACGCTGTCTCCTGCTCTCCCCTACTGCATCTGGAAAGTCCCTTATCATCTATGCGCTCATGCGATATTATGAAGGAAAGAAGGCCCTCATCATCGTTCCTACAACTTCGCTCGTTTCTCAGTTGTATAAAGACTTCAGCGAATACGGAATAAACGAGGGTTGGAGTTCAGACAACCATGTCCATTATATCATGGCTGGAAGAGACAAGCAGTCAGATATGCCAATTACAATTTCTACATGGCAGTCACTCTATAAAATGCCAAAGCAATATTTTGACCAATACGATGTGATTGTGGGCGATGAGTGTCTTCATCCATCTAGCTCAATTACAATGTCAGATGGAACACAAAAAACGATTGATAATATTAATATAGGCGATCAAGTTTTAACCATAAACGAAAATAATGGAAAAATAGAATCAAAACCTGTGATAGAAGTTCATAAAAATATATCTAAACATGAACAACTGTATGAAATTGTTTGCGAAGACGGCCGGATATTGAAAATTACAGGAAACCATAAGGTGTTATTATCCACCGGAAAATGGTGTAGGGCAGATAAATTACAACTTGATGATATTATAAATACCATTGAATATATGACATTCGATGGGGGTATTGCAAATGGAAATAAATCAAAATGAACGAACCGCTTTGAAAAAATTAATCACGAATAGAAAAGACACGTCATCATTTTGCCAGTCGCCTATTGCATGGTTGCATAAAAACAATATTCACGCATTAGACGAATATAAAAACGATTATGACCAATTAAAGTTTGAACTTGCCAAAATTAACTTTGGCCCTCAAAAATGTAAGAATTGCGAAAATGTGGTCACCAGACTCATGCCAGGAATCAAAAAAGGATTTATGTTAACCTGCTCAAATGCTTGTAAAAATGAACGCAGTAGTATCCGAATGTCGGGTGAAAAAAACCCAAGAAAAACTCTTTCGCCTGAACGATGGGTTACTATCCACAAAAAACAAAGCATAACAATGAAACAAAAAATCTTAGATGGGACATTTACTCCAAAATCAGAAAATTATCGAACACATAAAATGTTAGAATATTATCATATTGATGGTTCTATTCGGAAGGTGCGGAGTCTGTGGGAGCTGATTTTTTGGTTAGAAACCCCAGAACTTGAATATGAAACAGTTCGTATTAAGTATTATGATACCAGCATCCATAAAAATAGAATCTATATTGTTGATTTTTTTGATCCAAAAACAAATACGTTATATGAAATAAAACCGAAAAAATATCTCTATACGCTACAGGACAAACAACCCGCAGCCATCAATGCAGGATATAATTATAAAATTATAGACGAAGACCATTTTAATAAATCAAAAACTCCAACTATGATTTCATTAATAGAAGAACGTGCTGTTAATTTAGAAGAGGTGAGGAATAGACTGAAATGGCTAAAAAATGCTTGAGTAAAATTGTAAGCATAACGCCCATAGAATACACAGGCAATGTATATAATTTACACGTTAAAGATAATCATAATTATTTTGCAAACGGAATGGTTGTTTCAAATTGCCATCTGTTCAAGGCCAAATCCTTGACCTCTATTATGACCAAGCTGGTCAATGCAGAATATCGTTTTGGTACAACAGGCACTTTGGATGACACACAGACACACAAACTTGTCCTCGAAGGACTATTTGGTCGGGTCAAAAAGGTCACCACGACAAAAGAACTCATTGACAAAAATCAACTGGCCAAATTTGACATCAAGGCCATTACCCTCAAATATCCAGACGAGTATTGCAAAGAGATTTCCAAAAAAAAGTATCACGAAGAAATAGATTTTTTAGTTGGATGTAATAAACGCAATGCATTCATCCGAAACCTTGCGGTGAGTCTTGATGGTAATACCCTTGTGCTATTTCAGTATGTAGAGAAACATGGAAACCTTCTTTATGCAATCATCAAGGACAAAGTAGCCAAAGGGCGAAAAGTATTCTATGTCTATGGAGGTACTGATACCGAATTAAGAGAAAAGGTCCGAGCTATTGTAGAAACCGAAAAAGATGCTATAATTGTAGCATCGTATGGGGTTTATTCGACTGGAGTAAACATCAAAAATCTACATAATATTATATTTTCTCACCCAGGTAAATCAAAAATAAGGGTACTGCAAAGCATTGGTAGAGGTCTGCGAACGAGCGACAGCAAAAGCTCAGCCACACTATATGACATAGTAGACGACCTGAGTTATAAAGCTCATAAGAATTTTGCCGTAAAGCACTTTGTCGAACGATATAAGTATTATATGCAAGAAAAATTTCCCACCAAAATATATAAGGTAGACTTAAAATTCTGACATGGAACACAAATTAAAATATATACAATTTGATAATGGAACAGAATTGATTAGTAGAGTTGATTTTGAAGATTGGGAGCATACAAATCACATTAGATTGTATGACCCATATCGTCTTTATCCAATTCCTCCATTTTTAAGTCCAAACGATACCGACCACCAGACATTAATTTTAATCAAATGGATACCGTGGACCGAGGATGTGTCCTTTAATATTTCAATTAAAAAGATTTTGGTGGTTACTGATGTGTCGGCTCGTATGCGAGAATATTACGAATCAGGTATACAAAGAGCTATCGAAGAATCAATCGAAGAAGAATTTGGACGGATCGAAGAACTTCAGGAACCACCATTAACATCAATTGAGGATGAATCAAAAGGCACTGAAGGTAACAGCATCGAAGAATTGTCAGAATTACTAAACAAACTAGCCAAAAAAACAAAAAAAAGGGTATTACATTAAATGGCAAACAAGACTAAATCAAATCATTATGTAAACAACGGAGATTTTTTGGATGCAATGGTAGAATTTAGGAATTCTGTTCATGCATCCAGAGACGGTGCCGAACCAAGGCCCAGAATCCCAGATTACTTAGGTGAGTGTTTTATTAAAATTGCAACACACCTATCATATAAGCCCAATTTTATTAATTATACTTTTCGAGATGATATGATTTCGGATGGTGTTGAAAATTGTCTGCAATACATAGACAACTTTGACCCGGCCAAATCAAAGAATCCGTTTGCCTATTTTACACAAATTATATATTATGCATTTTTGCGTAGAATTCAAAAAGAAAAGAAACAGTTGTATGTAAAATATCGAGCAATTGAACGATCTGGATTAATGGACCAATTGGCTCACCACGATTCACATGACGAACGTACTGGTATTGTTCAACAGCCTGCGTTGTATGAAAACATGCAAGACTTCATAACTACTTTTGAGGCTGGAATTCAGAAACAAAAGCAAAAGACTAAGGCTACAAAAAAGAAGAAAGGTTTGGAAAAGTTTGAGAAGGAGAAATCGTGAAAATAGCCACCATAAATGACACCCATTTTGGCGGCAGAAACGACAGCGCAGCCTTCAACGAATACTTTTTCAAATTCTATGACGAAGTTTTCTTTCCATACCTGCGGGAACACAACATCAAAACTCTTGTTCATTTAGGAGATGTAGTAGACCGTCGGAAATTCATCAATTTCAACACGCTTCAATCGCTCAGAGAAAAATTTATCCATAGACTTGGAAAGGAAGAAATCGACACCCACATTATTATAGGCAATCACGACACCTATTACAAAAACACGAACGATGTAAACTCTATGACAGAATTGTTTTCCTCGTTTGATGGAAAGCACGAACCTTGGATATATGCAAATCCAACCGAACTTATGTTTGATGGATTAAAGATTCTTATTCTCCCTTGGATTAATGACGGGAATCGTAAAGAAACATATGATTTTATTGAGAACAGTGATGCTCAAATTATTATGGGGCATTTAGAATTAGCTGGGTTTGAAATGCATCCCGGATATTCTAACGAACATGGAATAGACGCTGCAATATTTAATAGGTTTGATATGGTCATGTCTGGGCACTATCATCACAAGTCAGACAACGGTACCATTTATTATCTTGGTGCGCCGTATGAAATAACATGGACAGATTATCAAGACCCCCGAGGATTTCATGTGTTTGATACAGATACGCGAGAACTGGAATATATTCGCAATCCCTATAGAATGTTTCACAAAATCTTTTATGATGATGAGGGCAAAACTTTTGAAGAGGTGACAGGAGAAGATTTTTCGTCATACAAGGGGTCGTGTATTAAAGTTGTTGTACAGAACAAAACAAACCCATATTGGTTTGATATTATGTTAGACAAATTATACAAGGTAGATCCAATGACAGTTTCCATTGTGGAAGATTTTACTGACATTACTAATATTGGCGAAGAGTCTCTAATCGACCAGGCCGAAGATACAATGACAATCCTGAATAAGTATATTGATAGCATTGAAATTGTAGGTGATAAACTAGAGCTTCAAGAACTTTTACAAGATTTGCACAAAGATGCGTTGACCATGGATTTAGAATAGTAATGATTTCATTTAAATCTATTCGATGGAAGAATTTCCTTTCGACGGGAAACACTTGGATAAAAGTTGACCTTGACCGACACCTGAATACGTTAATTGTTGGCGAAAATGGAACA
>LWDU01041342.1_pt1 | contig 14139 bp, 14 predicted proteins | sample 727161 | NCBI WGS metagenome assembly LWDU01 (sample SAMN04566230, study PRJNA314399) | hydrothermal vent metagenome | isolation source: deep sea hydrothermal plume seawater | place: Mexico: Gulf of California, Guaymas Basin | collected 2004-07-11 | reverse complement strand
CAACAACCTCTTTTCGACCAGCATCGTATGCCTGGATTCGAAAACTGGCGAGCGTGTGTGGCACTTTCAGACAATCCACCACGATATCTGGGACTGGGACAATCCCTCTGCGCCAATTCTTGCAGATCTCGTGATCGACGGAGTAGAACGCAAAATTGTAGCTCTGATTACGAAACAGGGCTTCGTGTTCGTGTTTGATCGACTAACCGGTGACCCCATCTGGCCGATTGAAGAAAGACCGGTACCTCAGACTGATACTCCGGGTGAGTGGACGTCTCCAACACAGCCGTTTCCAACCAAACCTGCGCCGTTTGACAGACAGGGCTTCAGCGAAGACGATCTCATCAATTTCACACCGGATATCAGGGCTCGGGCAGCCGAAGTGGCCAGCCAATACCGGATGGGGCCAATCTATGCGCCACCTTCTTTGGCTAACCACCCCGATGGCACGAAAGGGATGCTTTCGCTGCCTACATCCACGGGTGGGTCTAACTGGGAGGGTGGGGCCCTGGATCCAGAGACTGGACACCTCTATGTAGGATCCTATACGAGGGCGTCTGTGCTAGGTCTTGTAGAGGGTGGCAACCGCTCAGATATGGATTACATCAGAGGTGGCGGCGGAGCACAAGTAGCTCCGGGTGTTTCAATCGTAAAGCCACCATGGGGACGGATTACGGCAATCGACCTTACAACCGGGGAACATGCCTGGATGATCGCTAACGGTGACACACGACCTCGGATTGCTGAAGCCCTTGGGCTCGAGCTTGCAGATCTTCCCAGGACCGGCAAGCCGTCACGTGCTGGCTTGCTTGTGACAAGCACCTTGCTATTCGCAGGCGAAGGAATATCGGGTGATCCGGTTTTCAGGGCTCATGACAAGGCAACCGGGAGCATCTTGGCAGAGATTGAGATCCCAGGTACTCAAGTCGGGCTACCGATGTCATACATGTATGAGGGCAAGCAGTACGTAGTCGTTGCGATCGGAAGCAGGGGCCAACCAGCCGAGATCATAGCACTCGCGTTGCCTGACTCAGAATAGCCCTTGAGCATGAAATGAAGGGAGAAGCTCAGCAGTCAACCAGTTCAATACTGTCAGGTCCATTCGGCACCACACAAATAAATTCAAAGGGTTCATCACCCTCGTCGGCCTTATAGTTGTGCGGGACACCCTCCGGGATATAGACCGCATCACCGGCCTTCACATGGTGGGTGTCTTCCCCGATTTGAACCTGAGCGGATCCCCTAAGAACATACTGCTCGTGCTCTACGGTGTTGGTATGCATCGGCATACCCCCACCAGGTTCCATTATGAAACGTCGCATCGCGAAATTCGGGCCCTCATCAGACCCGATCAGGACCTGACGCTTCGTCCCTGTGCCAGCCGCTACATCTTCGGTGGGGAGGTTGCCCACGTTTCTAACCGACATGATCACTCCTGGTCTTGATATGGCGGCACAAGTTGGCTGCTGCCATCCTATGACACCAATCTAGGGGTATAACGTATCGACCACGCAATCGTGAGGACACGAGTGATAAAGCATAGGTGCAAACTAAGCTTCCTGACTCTCTTTATCGGGATTTCTGCTTGCACTGAATCTACTCCGGAACAAGTCGGACAGGATTTGCTAACACCTAAGGTCTTGGTGATCGGGATTGACGGCATCCGGCCTGATGTCTTGATGGATGTGCACACACCTCACATCGATAGACTCGCAGCAGAAGGCATACTCACGAACCAAGCGATGACGGGCTACCCCTCGGTCAGTGGGCCAGGTTGGTCTTCTATGCTCAATGGTGTGTGGCCAGATAAGCACGGTGTGACGGACAACTCCTTCGACGGTGAGCGCTACAATGATTTCCCGGATTTCTTAACACGCATCGAGCAGATCCGACCTGAGCTTGAAACATTTGCAGTAGCCGATTGGGCACCACTTGGTTACTCCGATCAGGGCAGTCCAACCATAAGCGACGCAGTGGATGTTAAGCACGTCCTCGACGGCTATGAACTGGGCTGGGCTGAGGCTGATGCGAAATCTGTCCAACTCGCGGTAGAGCAGTTAGAGACTTCAAATCCCGATGCTCTCTTTGTCTACCTAGGCAATCCGGATGAAATCAGCCATGAGCATAGTTCAATAGGATCCGAGTACCGAGATGCGATAGCACTAGCAGATGAACATGTAGGAGTTCTTGTGAAAGCAGTTCGCGATCGTGTGACGTACCCTGAGGAAGATTGGCTAATTCTCTCAAGCACAGATCACGGGAGACGCTCCGATGGTGGACACGGCGGAAACAGCGAAGAGGAACGCACGATTTACTTCCTGGCGAACGGACCTTCAGTAATTGCAACAACCCCCCCAGACTCGACCTATATTGTAGACGTAGCAGTCACTGCTCTCACCCACCTTAGAATCCAGATCGACCCTTCCTGGCGATTAGACGGAAAACCAGTAGGAATCCTCCGCTAGGCCTAGTTCTTGACTGTCAGACTCAGGTAACTGGGCTGACTGGGGGGCAAAATCGATACCGAGCAATTCTTAGTGCTGGAGCAACTGTATAGAAGAAGTGCAAGCGATTTTCACCGTCCAAGATCACGTTGGATGTCTGTTGTTTGGTTTTTGGATAGTCACGGCCTTGCTCATTCTCGATTACCAGTACCTCCCTCTCCTCCAAATCGCTACTGAGAGCATCCACCGCTCTTTCGAGTTTGTCGAGCAACTGCTGCTCTGTCTGATCCTGTACATCGCCCTCAGCTTCGGCAACAATTTCACGGGTCTCGACCAACTCATATTCCGAACGGAAGGCGTCCACTCCGATAGAGCTCTGGTGGTTGCGGCGAAACCCTACTTCGTTCAGGGCCTTGGAGTCGAAGTTTAATTCTACGCTGTGGAATGATATTCCATATTGCCTGAAGACCATCTATGCCCTCAACTAGCGGTCTACTCTTGCTAACAGTCCGTTGATTTCATGACTCGGGATCCAAAAGGGCTTCGAGTTCCTCTGCCGTAAGGTCCTCGGCTGAACGTGATCCTAGACCCTGTGGGGATCGGGATTTACGCCTTTTCTTTGCGGCTGCACTCGATTCGGCCTTAGGTACGCCGGCGTAGTCATACTCGGGGATATGGATTCGGTTCAAGTCTCGCCCGAGCCGATGCTCCAGACTCTTCAGTGCCCCCAGATCAGCACCGGTCACAAAGGTTATAGCGGTACCAGTGGCACCGGCCCTCCCCGTGCGTCCGATGCGGTGCACATAGTCTTCCGGGTCTAGTGGTATATCGTAATTGACTACGTGGCTGATCCCCTCAACGTCGAGTCCCCTCTGTGCGACATCGGTTGCCACCAACACCCTTACCTTGCCTTGGGCAAAGCGCTCCAACGCACGTGTTCGGTGCTGCATCCGGCGGTTAGAGTGTAATACATCGGTTCGGATGTCCTCACGCTGCAGCCTCGCATCTAGTACATCAGCACCAGCTTTCGTGCGCGTGAAAACAAGAACCTGATCCCAGTCCGGTTCCTTCAGAAGCTCAGCCAGAAGATCTGGTTTTTTCTCTGGTTTAACTGAGTAAAAGATCTCCTCGATTCCCTCTGCAGTTGTCCCTGGTGGAGTAGCTTCAACCCAGATTGCCTCCCTGGTAATACGGAGTGCCAGATCATGTACACCGTTCGGCATCGTCGCACTGAAGAGCATAGTCTGCCGCTTCTTGGGCATTCCCTTGAGGACTTCCTCTATCTGAGGTCTAAAACCCATATCAAGCATACGATCAGCCTCGTCGAGCACGAGATAATTAACACTGCTCAAATCGACTCGCTTTGAATGCGCATGGTCTATGAAGCGTCCTGGGGTTGCAACAATCACTTCGAATCCTGACTCCAGCGCCTCGATCTGGGGCCCATATCCGACCCCACCAAAGATTGCGGCAGTCCTGATATTCGTCCCCATAGCAAGTGAAACCGTATCGTCGGCAACTTGCTGTGCCAATTCGCGTGTCGGACATAGAACAAGGACCTGCAGGCCAGCTCCCGCTCGTAGCCGCTCCAAGGCCGGTACCATGAACGCTCCAGTCTTACCGGTTCCTGTCTGGGCGATCCCCACTACATCCGTACCCGCCAGACCCGGCGGAATCGCCTCAGCTTGAATCGGGGTGGGAACTGTCCAGCCGAGTGCTTCAATAGCACCAAGGCGTTGTTCTGAAAGATCTAGGTCGGCGAAGGTGTTAACACCCAATATTGCTGTCTCGCTGTCTATTCGAAGGGCTGGGCACCAATGGTTTCTTATCGGAAAGCCCGATTGGAAGAAAAGTAACAAGCTTCCTTGCCAGGGGTGTAACACAACAACAAGTTGGCCGCGCCATAAGCTGGATTATGATGACCTGTACTTTCGCCATGGCTGATCTAGCAACCGGATGAATACAAACTTGAACGAAACTCCTAAAACATCTGTACTCTTCGTCTGCCTTGGGAACATCTGCCGTTCCCCGCTGGCTGAAGGAATCTTCAGATATCTCGTGGAAGAGGAGGGATTAGGCGATCACTTCTTGATTGACTCTGCAGGGACAGGAGCATGGCATGTCGGAGAGCGGCCCGACGGTCGAGCTTCACTCGTAGCTCAACAACACGGGGTCACTCTGGATTCTCGAGCCCGACAGGTCCAAAAAGAAGATTTTGAACTCTTTGATTATATGATCGCTATGGATCGCGAGAACCTGAGGGCACTGGAGGAATTGAAGTCAGGAACCAACAGCGACACCCAAATCACACTCCTTTGCTCCCACGATCCTAATGGTGACAACGGAGATGAGATCCCTGATCCCTACTACGGTGGAGCCAGTGGGTTCGAAAATGTCTACCAACTGGTGCATCAATCTTGTAAGGGACTGCTTAAACAATTTCTCGCCGCCTGATAACTCTATTATCAGTGTAGAATAGTGGCACACGTCCCGAGTATTATCGGGGGCTGTCGACGAGAGACTAGACTGCGGCTCCAGTGCTGACCATCGCTACAACCCTCTCGAATGCCTCTTCAATTAGAGCGTCCGCTGCTGCGAAGCTGAGTCTCACCCACCGGTCATCACCAAACGCGGCACCTGGCACAAGCGCCACGCCATGTTCCTGCAGAAGCCGCGAGCACCAAGCCGTAGCACCACTTTCATCTGCTGCAAGAAGTCCATCCACACGAAAATAGAGGTAAAAAGCCCCCTCAGGTCGAATGTATGGGACACCAGGGAGAAGTTGGTCCATTAAGGTTATGACAAGGTCTCGGCGGCGCCGAAAAGCGGCCCCCATTTCAGCAATCGCAAGAGAAGCTGCCTCCACATTACGAAACGCTTCCAGGGCTCCTACTTGAGAAGGAGTAGCTGTATTGGATGTGATCTGACTCTGAAGTGCAGTGAATTTCTGAGCAACTTCAACGCTTGAGTATGAGAAACCTACCCTCCATCCAGTCATTGCATAGCTTTTCGAAGCACCATCGACCAGAATGAAATTGCCGACATCCGACTCTGGTAAATCCAGGACACCAGGGGCTGCACCACCCTCCTCACCGAAGTACACATTACGATAAATCTCGTCACTCACGATCCAGATTCCTCGGCCTTTGGCCCAAGCAGAGAGTTCCTTGAGTTCTGCGAGGGAATAAATCGCACCGGTGGGATTGCATGGAGTATTCAACACGAGTCCCTTGGTGTTCCCGGAAACAACACGTTCTAGGTCCGATGGCACGACCTTGAAACTGTTGGCTTCAGCTCCGAAAACCGTCACAGGTTCAGCACGTGCGAGCATGACCAGGTCCGGATAGGTCGTCCAGTATGGAGCGGCAACCAATACTTCATCGCCAGGACCACAGAGAGAGAAAAATGTGTTAAATAGCGCTTGCTTAACGCCGGCGCTGACTACGACCCCCTGCCAATTGATTTCACGACCTGAGCGTGCCGCGAGGTGATTGGCAATCGCTTGACGAAGTTCGGGGAGACCTGCGGGCGGTGTGTAGCGGGTGCGACCTGACCTGATACCGTGCACTGCCGCATCAGCTATGAATAGAGGTGTGTCAAAATCAGGCTCACCCGCTCCGAGGTTAACGATGTCGCGACCCTCAGCTACCAGGCTCTTTGCCAAAATGCTAACCGTGATTGTGGCCGAAGGCTTGAGTCTCTCGACATTGGCGCTGAAAGACATGACACTCCTTTGAGTAGCAATCTAGGAAAGAAATATGGTGGGACCCCGAGGCCGGAGGAAGCACCCAATACTCTGGCCGACCGCAGCGGGTTTAACCACCTTCCCATTCCATGATTTACCAGTCTCCATGCCTACTGATAGACGTCGCCGACCCGCTCTCTTTCCTGGCCCACCTACAGGTAAGGTCAGTAGAGCAAAGAACGGGAAGTCATGTACAGCGTGTCCCGGTTGAACTCCGTCCTCCACCAGCAGAGCTGATCGACGCTGACCACCCCTTCTGGCTTCAGCGCTGGGAACAAGCAGAAACTCTAGCGGAAGGACTCAACCTATCCCTAAGAAAGCCATGCCTAGTGCCTTGGTCTCGTAAAGCTCACGAGCTCTTATGCCATGCCCGTGCAACTGGACTAGACGAGGCCGGCGAACTGCTTGATTTGATCTTCCAAGGCTTCCTGCTTAAGGGAAAGGATATAGGTCGAGTCGATATACTCGTGGGCATTGGGCAGTCTGTGGGATTAGAGTTGAGCGAAACCAAGGCAGTCCTAGATATCGACCGGTATGAAGCAGAAGTCTCTGATGCCCTTGAATACGCTCGCTCACAGAAAGCTGAGGTGCCGCCGGTACTCATCAGGGGCCATAAGCACTTAAGGGACTTCCACAACGACGAAGCGATCGGCACCTTTCTAGCCACGACTTGATTGGAGTTCGGAGCCTGGACGCACTCAAGTCTCTTAAACATACAGACTACAGTCACAAATATGGCCGGTTATCAGCGTAAGACAGCGCTCTCGCCCAGAGAAGTATTTTCGGAAGCCGAGGACTTCCTTCCTCGGCTTATTGGGCTCACCCGCGCAAACAACTCAAGTCATACTGCTACATATGACGGTGCTGAAGGGATGGTCACGCTAACCGCTCATCGGCATGGACCCTACACCGATGTTGTGGCTACTACCGACCAACTTCGGACATCAAGAATGGATTACGAGGTACAAAAACTCTTGAATCGCCTTCCATATGAACCCGGTGACCTCGGTGGTCCAGGTTCTGGCGATCCTACCTAAAGCAGTGCTCAAAATGGATTCATTCGAAGAACTCGGGTTAAGCCCCGAGTTAGTTGAGGCACTGGCTGCCGAAGGGATTGAACAGCCGACATCGATACAGAAATCGGTGATTCCTTTTGTGTATCGTGAGAATAATGTGATCGTAGCAGCGGGTCCCGGGAGTGGGGTGACTATGTCCTGGGCAGTAGCCCTACTAAATCGCTTTCATGACTTACAAGAGGGAAGTCCTCGGGTACTTGTGCTCACGCCCTCACGTGACCGGGCTAATGATTTAGCCGAATCGATGAGCCCGATCGCCAGCCACATTGGACAAACTGTGGGGGCACTAGGATCTCAATGGGTGCAACCCGAACAAGCAATATTGCTCTTCGCGACACCTGGCGATGTCTTAGCAAGCTGTACCACTCATGAACTTGAACTCGAGCCTGTGGAAGCAATCGTTCTGGACCAAGCGAGCCGAATCGATGAGTTCGATGGCCTTGAAGAAGTCGAGCTCGTCCTGAGCTACCTAGCCAGCACAACACAGCGAATCGTCACTTCTATGCCTGTTACAAGTGCTGTTGCAGACTTCTGCAAACGGCACTTAAAGCGCGCGATCAGTTTGCCCTCCGCGGATACATCGGTAGCTGATGGGCCCAGGCGTGGTACACTGCGGTTCCGGATCACAACCGAGCCACTTGAACACGAGGCCCTCAAGGTCGTAGAGAATATCTTAGCCTCCGGAACACCACATGCGCTGCTCTACTGCCGCAATGACGACCGTGCGGCCGATGTCGGGGACTATTTGACACTCCATGGCTACCTCGCCGGTGCCCCCGGTGATACGAAAGTTCCCGTATGGCTTGGTGTCAATCCACTCGAAGTACGGAGCGCCATCGGTGACCATAAGCACATACCTATCATTAGCTGCGATGTACCAGCAGACGTGGATGATCTTGATCGCCGCCACGGTGCTTCGGATCAGGGTTTCGTGGTGGTTCTGCCCCGAGAGATACCACACCTTCGTGCAACCGCCCGACAAGCAGGCTATGAAGTTGTTCCATTCCCGCCCGAAATTAGAAAGAGTGCTGGTCCCATCGCCGCGCTACATGATTCAATTCGAGGGGTGATAGAGAAGGAGGACATTGCACCGTACTTATTCGCCCTCGAATCTATGTTCGAAGAATATGACGCGGCTGAAGTGGCTGCAGCGCTTGCTCTCTTGAGTAAACGCTCAGTAACGACCGAGGTGGCCCCTGCAAACACTCCGACCAATGTACCAGCATGGGCCAAACTCTTCGTCGGAATTGGCACACGAGATGGGCTGCAGCCTGGTGATCTTTTGGGTACGATCACAGGAGAAGCAAACGTATCGGGAGACACGGTCGGGCGTATCGAAATCAAGGAAAACTATACACTCGTAGAAGTTCATGATTCAGTAGCGCAAGATGTCATCGCAGCACTTAATGGAAGAACCATCTGCGGGCGTGCGGTGCGCGCGGACTTTGACAGACCGCAACGAGGCGGCGGCGGTCATCGTCTACCTAGGTCGAAGAATAGTTGACTGAGGTGAAATACGAAGAGGCCGCGTCACCTCAAAGGTGACACGGCCTCTTATTTCGCGGGTCACACCTGACCGCTGCGGCTCCGATCAGGCACCCAGGACGTAACTTCGGGGTCGTTACGACCCTTTGACTGCGTCCTTCAAACCCTTTCCTGCGCGGAATCCCGGTGTCTTGGTGGCCGCGATATAAATCGACTGGCCAGTCCGAGGGTTCCGGCCCATCCGGGCCTTACGATGTTTGGCTTCAAACGTACCAAAGCCGGTGATTTGGACCTTGCGGTCTCCCCTGAGCGCAGAGGATATGATCCCGCCACTTGGGCCAAAGAGTGCGTCCACACAACGCGATGCATCAGCCTTGGTCATGCCGGTTGCACTCGCGAGGGCGTCCACTAAGTCGGACTTGTTCATCTGGCTGCTCCTGTCACTTAGATGGGTAAGTTGTCGCGGCCAAAGCCGCCATTCTTGCAGGCCTGGAGAACTCTCTCCCATCAAGCTTTGGATCACTCGAAAAGCCGCATGAAATCAAGTGTTTCCGAGCCTTGCAGGTCACAGTTAGATAACTGTAAGGCACACTCGTGAGAGCGTCAAGGAAAAAAACAGCCTAAAGTCCGCATGATTCCTGGCTTCCTGGCTGGTTTGATCTTGGTATCTGACCGGATAAGCCAAACTAGTGTCGCGCAAATATCAGTCTGGAGTCTAAATTAGCGTGTGCTACGAGTGATAGTACTGTGTGCGATTTGACCTACTGTATACAGGGTTACTAAGGAGATTCGGCATGGACACGACTACGTCATATTCTTTAGGGGACAAGCGAAGCTTACGTATCCCCTATTTGCCGACCTAAGAAAATGGCCACCCCAAAAGGGTATACAGCCCAACAGAGACAGGATTTAGTAAACGCCTTTGGCAAGCAGATAACGCCAAAATGTCCGGACTGTGATATTCTCTTGGACCACCTCCATATATCACCGCGTTCGGATGTTGCCTACGTGCGGGATCGGACTCTACTTACCTGCTCGTCTTGTCACCGGACACTAATCATCGACCATGGCCAGAGTGACTAAGAGCAAGAAAATCTTGCACGCGCACCTAACAATATCGGGAAATGCTAACCTGAAGCAGCATCAGAATCTGGCTGACATTCACCAGACACCATTCGCTCTTAGGTGTCCAGACTATTGCCGGTATTCCCTATCGGGTTAGAGCTTCCAGCATCGTTTTCACAACCCGAACTGGTTGATCATGATTCGGACAGCGGTACTTGTCAGCGCTCTTGCGGTCATCTGCTCCACAAAACTGTCTGCACAAACTAACCACACGCTACCGCGTGTTCTGGAGCTACCGGCTTCAACAAGAGCCATGGCTCTTGGTGGAGCATACATGACGAGCTCTCCTCAAGCTGACGTTCTGTTCTACAACCCAGCTCTCCTGGTGGGAGTTCAGAGCTTCGGCCTGGATATACAGCAATGGGGAACCGCGAGCTGGACATCAACTGCGGTAGCAGCAAGGCAGTGGTTGGGGGGGGGCATCGGTATCGGCCTTCAGGTACTNTTGAAGAGCGTGTAGCACTTAACAAGTTCATCGCCAGCGATGCTCGCACACGCGACGGTGCCGTGTGGTTTGACGCCGGGATTTCAAAAACCTTTTTCGCTTTAACCACAAGTCTTTCATATCAAAACAACGGGGACAGACTGTTTGCAGGAGAATACCTGGGAGATTATAACATTGCCGACCGAATCACTCTCGGCGTCAGCTCATCGGGAATGCAGTTCGGCATTTTCGACTACGGTATCACCGCAGCCATAACCCAAGTCAGGACGTTCAAGAAGGATTCTGCAACAATCCCGGCTGCTGGACTTGAGATCAGTTATTGGCCGATACGCGGAAGAACATTTGTCGCAAGAGCTGGCGTGCAACGGACCCCGTATTACGAAGATGCCAGCCCGTTCACCTTCGGCTTTGCGTACTGGGGTGACAACCTCGTGCTTGAGTGGTCCTTACAAGGCATGGAGCAAAGCGGGCTTCGAACACATCGGTTTGGCGTGAGTTGGCGATAGAAGCTAGCTCAATAGTTTCTTTCAACTCGAGCCCCAAGGAACGCGGAATCAAGATCAGAGAAGCCTATCTGATCAATAGAGACCTCTCCCGCATGGACACGGTCAAAAACGAACCGAATCTTCATGAGCTGCCCAAGATCTAATCCCTGATTTTCAGCTTTAAAATCTCCGAGGGGGATAGAGTAGGTCTGAAGTATGAGTTCCCAGTGATCAGCAAAGCGCGCGCGCTCTTGATCAGCTCTACGTAGTATCCATGTGTCTAAAGGACGTCGAATCGGGCCGTAGTCGCTGAGAGTGACCCTGGCAACCCTACCCATAGCATCCTCTAATTCTACACTGAGATCTACCTCCGGATCCGCTTCATCACCTGTGTTACTGCCACGACCCCCTTCTTCTTCACGGACGTCGGACTCTTCATCCGATGACGCTGTGTCTGGATCGCCTCGAGGAGTTGGTACTGAGTTTGTGGCCCCCAACATGAAATCGAGTGTGTGGCCTTCACTAAGCTGCCAGCGTCCAGACAACCCTTCCGGCAATTCCACAGAGTACTTAGCAGGAGGACCGTGACGAGTAGTGTCAGACCCGGAGATACGGTTATTCCAACCAATAGTAACCGCCTGATTTTCCTGGCTCGCCGATGTGTTATTGCGATTACTGGAACGGAGTCCAAGTAACTCCTCTTTCCAAGTTTCTAGGGAGTCTCCTTTCAGCAAAACTCCTGGCTCCGTGCCAACCGTAATATCGATGTCCTCTTCGAACGTAGCGAGTGGCCGAAAGCCACTGGTTTCAAAACGTGTGATGTACATCGTCGAGGGCAGCCAGCCACCTATCACCCGATGGTCACGAAAGATCGGTAAGTACTGCTTGTCACCTTTCAACACAACGTCAAGAAACGCCGAGACATAGATCTCTGAAAACCGCCTTTGATCTTCCGCATCGATCAATCCACGAAGGTCTAGTGAGCGTCCGCTGCGTGGACCACCATCATGAGAGCCCCAGACCGTGTTCCACTGCCCATGGTTTGCACGGTAAACGTAGATCGCGGATTTAAAATTGAAGAGATCTGACTCACTGAACTTCAAGCGGTCGTAGATCCTTAAGCCATGGAAGCTAGTAACATCACCATCGTGAGAACCATGAAAAGTCAGGTAGCTTACATCCTCAACTACGACTTTACGGCCTGTAGGTAGGTACTGCCCGTCGACCGGTGCGATGGAGATAATCCCTTTGATGCCATAGTCGAAGCTGAACTCGAGTGAAGCATCATCTGGGTAGTAAGAGAGTCCGTTGAAGGCGGCTGCGTTGGCCACAGCTTCTCCACCTCGTGAGTGGCCGATAAGCGCAATATTATCCATATCGACCTTGCCCTCGAAGGGGTTGTCCGCTTCTTGATTGAAGCCTTCAAAAGCCTCTAGATGTTTGAGTAAGAACCAACCTCGAGCATCGTTTTCTCCTCGGATACCACCATTGATAAAGTTCTCATCGACACTAGCAAGAATGTATCCACGGGTCGCTAGAAGTTCGCCCAAATAATCATATCCGGGGTCTGAGAAATCCTTCATGTTATGGTTTCCATGAACAACTAGGACCAAGGGAAATGGTCCATCTCCATCAGGATACCAGACCCGAGCGTTGAGGGGCATCTCTTTCGGACTGAATCCCCAGTAACGATTTCGACTACCTGCCGAACTACCCAGATTGACAAGCTTTGACGCATCTACCACATCGGTGATAAGGGAAACCGAATCCCTATATTCAAGTCGATTCTTGTCTGTCCCATTTCCATAGTAGAGCGTCAAAACCCCATAGGGGCCCCTAAGGCCAGGATCCGGTGCTCGCAGGGTCTGGCTGGAGAGTACTCTTCCGGCGTCACTCGGCGTGAGCTTTAGGGGTGGCATGCAGGCTGTCACCGAGACCGTTATCGCCAACGCTACATACGAGGCAATCACATTTCTAGTCGTCATGCTCATAGACTCACTGTAGTGATATACGCTACCAGGTGGCAATCACCCATCTCTCCACCTGGCCGAAAGTAGTAAACAAACAGAGGGTTCACTTCCTGCTCAGAAACCATGCGGTTACCGTAAGCACCATTCTAACTCCAGAGACAACATGGCCAATCCAACCATCACATTCGTGACCACACTAGGCACCTTCTCCGCTGAAATGTTAGAGGACGCTGCCCCCAATACCGCAGGCAACTTCATGAAGCTGGTTCATGACGGCTACTACAACGGAATCATTTTTCATCGAGTGATCGACGGATTCATGATCCAAGGGGGGGATCCAACAGGAACGGGAACAGGAGGTCCGGGCTATACGATCCAAGATGAGTTTGCACCTGGGTTGAGTCATACAACAGAAGGCATCTTTTCGATGGCCAATGCTGGGCCAAATACGGGTGGATCGCAGTTCTTCATTACATTGGCTGCAACACCGTGGCTAGATGGCAAGCATGCGATCTTCGGTAAGGTCATCTCTGGGCTGGATGTGGTAATGGAGATCGGCCAGGTCTCAACCAACCCTGGGGACAGGCCACTTGAGGATGTCGTAATGGAAAGCGTGACCGTGTCAGATGAGACATAGTCACATAGTCAGCGCCCCAATTCATGAACAGTGAGAACCCTAGCCAATAGGTCTCGTTAACTGGCCAATCTGATAGCCAGTAGGGGGTTCGGCATCAAGTAGGTGGCGAACGAAATAGTCCCAACGCCTTCGCATCATATATGGTTCGTTACCGAATCCATGCCTTCGGTTCGGCATCAAGACCAAATCAAAATCCTTGTTCGCTGCAATTAGGGCATTCACGACAAGCATCGTGTTCGACGGAGGTACGTTAGAGTCTAGCGTACCATGTGCGATCAGAAGCTTACCCTTGAGGTTTTCCACCAACAACTGGTTGGCTTGATTGTCATAATTGGTCGTCCCATCCGGATATTCGACAAGGAGTCCTTGCCACTTTTCACCCCAATCATCCTCGTAGTTTCTCTGATCGTGGTTACCGGCCTGTGACACCGCAACATCATAGAAGTCAGGATAACGCATGATCGCATCAGCAGCAGCAAAGCCACCTCCGGAGTGGCCGTAAATTCCAACTTTGTCGATATCCATCCACGGATAGCGATCTGCCAGTTGGCGAATCCCAGCAATCTGATCAGGGAGCCCATTGTCCCCCATGTTCCCGTAATACGTTTCGTGAAATGTCTTGGAGCGGCCAGGCGTACCCATCGCATCGAGTTCAACCACGACGAAACCAAGTTCGGCAATCGCTTGTAGATCTCGGTGCGACGCACGGAAACTCCTGCTCCCCACG
>LWDU01040783.1_pt1 | contig 14140 bp, 14 predicted proteins | sample 727161 | NCBI WGS metagenome assembly LWDU01 (sample SAMN04566230, study PRJNA314399) | hydrothermal vent metagenome | isolation source: deep sea hydrothermal plume seawater | place: Mexico: Gulf of California, Guaymas Basin | collected 2004-07-11 | reverse complement strand
GGACCAGAGATGACGAGGAACGGTTTTATTCTGGCAACTATGCGATGCGCAATCGCAATAAGCGATCCATTTGCCTCGATCTCACGACAGATGAGGATCGAGAAGTCTTCCTTCGTCTCGTAGAAACATCCGATGGTCTTATCGAGAACATGCGAGCTGGGGTGCTGGACCGCCTTGGGGTGGGTTGGGAGATTTGTCATGAACGCAACCCAAAGCTCGTATATGCAGCAATCCGAGGATTCGGTGATACGCGAATTGCACCGAGCCCCTACGCCAACTGGCCTGCTTACGATCTCATCGCGCAAGCGATGGGCGGTGTAATCGCTGCTACTGGCCAAGACGAAGACCACATCATGAAAGTCGGACCACCCATCGGCGATACCGTGCCTGGCACTATGGCCTCACTCGGCATGTTGGCTGCATTGTGGCGGGCTCGCGATACCGGCAAAGGTCAGTTCATCGATGTCGCCATGGTTGACGTGATGATGACGATGTCTGAAGCAAGCCAAATGGTGTGGTCCTACATGGGCCGTCCAATGCGTCCAATGGGGAACGGTGTCGATGGACTCAGCCCCTACGACGTGTACCCCACTAAAGACGGGCACTGCGTCATTGCCACTCCGACCCAGCCACACTTCGAACTCTTATGTCAACTTATTGGGCGAGAAGACCTCATAACCGATGAACGAACCCGAAACAATCGCCGAAGGGTCCGCAACAAAGAGTATGTGGACGAAGCCATCGGCGGATGGGCAGCGGCGCGCACCACTGGCGAAGTAGTCGAAACACTCGGCAACCAGGTACCGGTAGGGCCCGTGTACGACCCGTCTGACTGGGTTAACGACCCTCATGTCGCAGCTCGAGAAATGCTTGTCCGCCTTGACCACGATCACCATCGCCCGACTGTCGTGTTGAACAGCCCCATCAAGTTCAGCGACGACCCGGCCGGTATTTACCGCGGGGCACCCAGACTCAACCAGCATGGCGACGAGATTCGTTCTGAACTGGACACAGATTCAGATAGCTGACTCTCTTAGCCTTCGCGCGCTAAACCTGCGTGCATGAACGCGGTTCTATCGAGGTCGGCAAACGCGCAGATCTTGTTCTTATTGACGCTACAACCGGCAATCTCGCCCCAGTTAGCGATGCGGTTGCAGCTCTCGTGAATAGGGCCACTGCAGCTAACATTCGAGCTGTCTTCAATAACGGCGCACTTGCCCATGGGGATCCTCTAGACGTGATCCCTCACCGGGTGTGATTCCTTATTCACGTCAAAACAAATTCGAGCAGATGTCTCGCGGAAGATACTGACCGTCACCTTTTGTCCCTAGGTATTCAGTGCCGTCAACGACAACCTTGCCGCGCAAGAGCACTTTCTCCACCTGGCCGGTCATCGTCATGCCCTCATAGCAGGAGTAGTCAACATTCATATGGTGGGTTTCAACTGACAGTGTGTGTGGACTGTTCGGATCGAAGACAACGATGTCAGCATCTGAACCCGGTGCAATAGTTCCCTTTCGAGGATAAAGACCAAACATTTTTGCCGGCGCTCGGGAACACATATCCACCCAACGATTAAGTGACAGTCGTCCTTCCGCAACAGCGCCTTGGAACATCAACTCCATCCGGTGTTCCAGGGTGGGTAACCCATTAGGGATGCTCCGGAAATCATCTCTCCCTATCTCTCTTTGCTCCCAACAAAATGGGCAATGGTCAGTAGCGACTACTTGCAGGTCATTGGTACGCAGCCCTCGCCACAAATGGTCTTGATGTTCTTGAGGTCGGAGTGGCGGTGAACACACGAATTTCGAACCCTCGAAATTGGGTCGGTCCAAGTCACTGAGGTCGAGAAACAGGTACTGAGGGCACGTCTCCGCGAAGACATTAAGTCCACGATCTCGAGCAGCTACCACTTCTTCAAGTGCGTTTGAAGAGGACAGGTGGACGATGTAAAGCGGCGAACCAGCAACTTCGGACAGGGCGATTGCGCGATGCACAGCTTCAGCTTCGAGGATCGGGGTGCGGGTAACTCCATGGAACAGCGGTTCGATATCGCCGCGCTCGGCGGCCTGTTCTCTTAGGACATCAATCGCTATCCCGTTCTCGGCATGCATCTGAATCAAGGAGCCATTCTCGGCTGCCTGTTGCATCATGCGAAGGATCTGACCATCGTCGGAATAAACCCGCCCCGGGTAAGCCATAAACAACTTAAAACTGGTGACTCCTTCTCGAACAAGCAGGTCCATCTCCTTTGGAGACTGCTCATCAACGTTGGCCACCATGATGTGGAATCCATAGTCCACCGCACATTCGCCAGCAGCGTTCTCTCGGTGGCGTTCGTAGCCGTCTGGTAGCCGCTCATCGCCACTCATGAAAGCAAAATCGATGATGGTTGTGGTACCACCAAACGCCGACGCGACAGTACCGGTTTCAAACGTTTCGAGAACAGGGGCGATCTGGCCAGTCGCCTGCAAGTGCGTATGAGCATCAATACCACCTGGCACGACAAACTTCCCCTGAGCATCAATCACCCGATCGGCGCCCGCGGCGAAGGTTCGTGTCAGCTCACTATCGGGATGCACCACGCCCACTACAATCTCGCCTTCAACTAACACATCAGCCAAGACAGTTTCAATAGCGGTAACGACAGTGCCCCCTGTAATCGCAGTCCTCATCTCTGTTCCTTCATTTCGCAGTCAGGTCGTCGTAGGTCTCAGGACGGCGGTGGCGCCAAAATGGCATGTCTACATGGGTAGCCCGGAGAGATGACAGATCAATATCAGCGATCAGGACCTCTTCTTCTTCGCCAGCTTCAGAGAGAATCCGGCCGTAAGGGTCACAAAAGTAGCTATGGCCATAGAACTCATTGGGGCCTGTGGACCCTTTACGTTGTAGTCATCAATGCTCATGTGTGATCACCGATAATAGTTTACGTCAGAGTCTGAGCTAGGAAAGCAAGACTTGTCTCTCAGGCGAGCCTGGAGTTTCTGACCATGTTCCCGTATCGACGAACTTTCGCAATTCCCCATCACGTTCGTCTCTGGGAATACTTCTGTTGGCACTGTCTAATGAAACCCAACCTTCAATAGTCCGTTTGCATTCGTTCGCATAAGGGTCTTCGCCATCTTCAAGTTCACGCAAAATCCCCACTATCTGATCCGCACTGTGCCGGCGTCCGTTCCATTGTCCAGGCTCGTAACCAAGTCGTTCTATCAACTTGACACGCCACTATTCATGTCTAGGACCAAAGCCGAATGCGTCCATAAGCTCTTCTTTATTCATCAATTGGAACCAACTTTCCTTTTGATCGGATCTTGGGTATACCGTCCGGCTGCTTGTTTCGCTCTCTCATCGCCAGTCAGAAATGGCTGTATGTCAATTACAGGTACATGGTCGTCACTCATGGCTGACCAGCGAGAGCACGGTCGACTGCACGTGTTGACATCGCTCGTTTCACCCCCCGGCGAGTCCATGTGATCGGACGCGTCAGCTGCATATCTTTTCCCATGCTGTCGGCACCGGGGCATGATCAGAGGTCCTAGTTGGTGACAAAGGTTCTTACTGGGATTACCACCCAAGTGTTAAATAACACAGCAGTCTTCGCCCGTTTCGAACTCCTCTTGCCTCAAGTGGCCTTGGGGCAATGATCTAGAGAGCGTTGCTTACAGTTTTATGGTGAGACGAATTAAAACAAAACATGCCGAAGAAAGCAGATGCAGCTACTCAGAAGCTGCTTCGATGAACTGGGCTCCAAGCACCAAACGCCGAACGCACTGCGGCTAATCGTGCCTGACATGCTAAATCCGTGGTGTGTCGACCCATCCATGGGGAACACCGCTGAGCCGTTGTAGGTACCAGCCAAAGTAACCGTGTTGGTGATCCCCTTGATGGTGAGGTCACCCTTCAGTTCATAACCATCACTGGTTTCGGAGACCGACGTCGATGCGAATGTCATCTGGGGGTGGTTAGCCACGTCGAAGAAGTCGCCGCCGAGTATGTGCTTATCTCGTGCCGCGTTACCAGTGTTGACCGACGCCATCTCAGCCTCGATCGACACCGTCACGTCGGCAACAGTGCTTCCAATTGTCAATGAACCGGTGAAGACATCGAAGGTGCCTCTAACTAATGAGATATCTAGATGGGTCACACAAAATCCCAGTTGGGAGTGGACCGCGTCAATCTCATATTTGCCATCGGCGATAGGTAAAACCATTCCTGTGTCCTTTCCTCAAGACAATTGATGCTATTGCACTGACACCTGACCCGCTCCGGACTATTGGGCGCATCCCCAAACTTTTTGATGGCGCGTCTAGATCCTCGAATCTGCGAGTAGGTTCCGCATCCTTCTGTGCCCTACATATCAGGCTTTCGGTAACACAACGAACACAAAAGCTACGTAGTGGAGTGACGCCGCGGCGACGGTGAGAGAGTGAAATATCTCGTGGAACCCAAACATGCTTGGCCACGGGTCAGGTCTTTGAGAGGCAAATATGACGGCTCCCGCGGTATACAGCAATCCGCCAGTGAGAAAAAGAACGAACCCCAACACCCCAAGCTGGTGCCAGGCATCTTGGACTACAGCCAAAAGACACCATCCAACAACTAGATACGGCCCCGCCACAACCCATTTGGGGGCCTGAGTGAACCGAATGCGTATGAATGCACCTATGACGGCACCACCCCACACCAGGCCCAACACCAACTTCGCAGCCCAAGCCGACAAAGCAAATACAGCTACCGGGGTATAGGTCGCGGCTATAGCGAAGAATATGGTTGCGTGATCGAATTTCTGCAGTCTCTTCTTCCCTACCGGTCCCCAATTCACGCGGTGGTAGAGAGCAGACACCCCAAACAACGCTGTTATGGCAATGCTGTAGAGCGCCGTAATTAGTCGAGGCCAGACCCCTGGGGCTGAGACAACCACTATTGGGGCAAGCGTGATCGAAGCAATAAAGGCTGCCCGATGTGACACCCCTCGAAAAACAGGCTTAGTCACAAGATCGCTCGAGCTGCGGCCCAAATGTAAGCGACGAAAATAACGATGAAAATGATGCGCCAGGTTCGTTTCCTCATCTACCCATCACAATTTGGTTGCTTTCTTCACATCTTTGCGCTTAGCCCTACGGTACTTCCGTTTGACAAGGCTTTTTCTAGTTACGGTCCCTTCGACAGCTTCAAAGTTGGAGACTGCGTTCTCTGCACTCAAGTCAGACTCAGGCAGCGCTGTTGTCAACAAGTTCCCAGGCACTCCACGCTCACGGCCGGTACCGTGCGAACATGCATATCCGCGTCGGGCTCTTTCAGGTGGAGTGGTGAACCAAACACTCGCCAACACCAAACCGTCATCGGCCAGGGCACAGATCTTGACTCCTTTCGCAAAGCCTGGTTCATTACAGCTGCAACTGGGCCCGTGGCAGCATTGGCTGTCTATCTGATCGGCAAAACCAACTCTTCCGATAACGACTAACCCTGTGACGTTATTAAATGACAAAAGACGGCCCATGTCTAAGGCTCAGCGACAAAGCAGTTAAACACCATCGCAAATGACGAGAGGTCCCTCGGAATTGTCTAGGCGGAAAGGCAGGATGTCCTGATATGCACCTGAGCTTTTCCAAGCGACCGCCGAGTCACTATTGGGGAACTCCAGCACTACTGCCACGGGGTTTGGGTCACCTTCTGTGTAGTGCTGTGCGCCTCCTCGGACAAGATAACTACCTCCGTGATCGGTGACTGTTTTCTCCACAGCTTCCAGGTACGGACCCATCGCTTTGGGATCATTAATTTTTAGTAGTCCTATTACATAGGCCTTCGTCACGTTCCACTCTCCTTAGCTGGTAACTGAGACCAAAGGCCTACCAGGTAGCTGCACCAAGAATCAACGAAGTCTGATCATCCCAGAGGCGGTGTCTGGAACTGGGGTTGAAGTCGCTGCGCGACTTCAGTAGCTCGCGCCGCTATTGGGGCATTCCAATTCTCGTCGGTAAACAACCAGAAATCGCCACCGAGTACTGCGTCATAAACCTGATCGCCTACTCCCGCGGGGTCCAAACCGCCCAGCAACGCGCGCTGGGATATTTCGAGGATCTGGTTACCTAGGTTGCCCTTGGCGGAGCCGACCGAACCCGACGGTCGTGCGGCCATCGCGTTCGCGATGTTGGTGTTCACCGATCCCGGACACAAACAAGTGACACCGACAGTGGGCCCCTCTGTTGTTAGTTCATGGAAGAGGGTCTCAGCGAGGGTTACGGCGCCGTGTTTGCTGATGGCGTAGGGGGCGTTGAATGGCGATGACACATGACCCATGACCCATGACCGAAGCGGTGATTACTACGTGGCCATCACCATGATCGACCAGGTGGGGAACGAAGGCCCGAACACCATGAATCCCATTCGTAGTCATCTTTGGACAGAGACCATGATCGCCCAATCGATCCCTGTACGCCCGCGTTAAGACACACCACATTGACGCGCCCAAACTCATCAATGGCAGTTTCAAATAATGAATGGTTCTGAGCTTCGTCCGCGACGTCGGTGGTCACGGCTATCGCCCTCGCGCCAAGCCCGATCACCTCCTGCAAAGCTCGGTCGAGCGTGGCGTCGTCTATGTCAGATAGGACTAGCTTCGCACCTGCTCGCGCGAAACGGCGAACCATTGCGAGCCCTATTCCCGAGGCAGCTCCGGTGACGACTGCTGTCTTATCTTTGAGGGTCTCCACGGTCCGAGACTAGACCTCCCCCTTACCGCGGTCACAGTGGCCGCTGCCGTTAACAAACGATCGGATTGCTTGGCCGGGGGCCAGGACCACCTCTTGATGCGGGCGCTCTCCACCACGTGAGTCATACTGCTTCATCCGGCGCGATACCAGCAGTGTCGAGTCATTGGGGTGACGATCCGGCAAGATGAACGGTGTGAACGCGTTGTTCCCGAAGCTGCTTTCTCCCGGACGGCTTGGTCCGCTCAAGGTGCGTAACCGGATAGTCCTGCCAGCCATGGACCAGAACAACTGCACCGAAGAGGGCCTAATCACCGACGAAACTATCGCCCACTATGAGGCACGCGCCAAGGGAGGTGTGGGGCTTCTGATCGTTGAGACCTCAGCCGTCTCCTACCCGCATGGCGCGACTGCTCGCCATCAACCAGCACTCTCGCACGACAAAGTGATCCCAGACCTCCGGCGGCTCGCTGATGCTGTCCACGCACACGGCGCGAAGATCATTGTCCAGATTTGCCATCACGGAAAGACGTCGAGCGTTGACATCTCTGAGGGACGACCGGCACTTATACCGTCACTGCCGCCACCCCCCTCAGACCCCAGGGGAATGATGGCGGACACAACCATGGACGAGTTGCTGCAGATGGCGACCCTTACCGGAGGGCAAATGCCCTCTTACGCTGAAGCGACAGCCCCACAACTCACGGATATTGTCCGAGACTTCGCCGCCGCCGCCACTCGAGTCCAACAGGCTGGATTTGATGGGGTTGAGGTCCACGCGGCCCACGGTTACCTCCTTTCTACGTTCCTGTCTCCAGCTTGGAACCGTCGTGACGATATCTACGGGGGCTCCGGTGAGCGACGGACCCGACTCCTCACCGATGTCATCACAGCGGTTCGTCATAGGTGTGGACCGGAGTTCGCAATCATCGTGCGCCTAGACGGCCACGAATACGGCGTTGACGGTGGGATCACCGTCCGGGATGCTGTCGAACACGCACGGGCGGCCGTCGATGCGGGAGCGAACGCAGTCCACGTCTCGGCGACTTCGTCAGCAGGGACTGGGGTTGGGTTCACCGATGCGCCGATCCCTTGGCAGTTCAATCAATATGAGGGCCTGGCCAGAAGTGTGAAGGAAGCGGTCGACGTACCCGTTCTCGCGGTCGGACGAATCCGTCCTTCGGACGCTGAACGCATCCTTGGTAGCAGCAACGCCGACTTCGTGTCGATGGGCCGGCAACTCCTGGCAGATCCCGACCTGGTCCGACGCCTGGATGCCGGCCACCCCGAGCTGATTCGTCCCTGCATTAACTGTCTCGTCTGCGTCGCGCAGAACTTCTGGAGTGGCCAACCGGTGTGTGCCGTCAACGCACGGCTTGGCCACTACGACGAACCTGATCCGTTACCTGCCGTTTCACCCCGCCATGTGGTCATCATCGGTGGCGGACCAGCCGGCATGGAGTGCGCGCGAGTTGCAGCCAAACGCGGTCACCGAGTCACCCTGCTCGAAGCTTCCGACCAACTTGGGGGAACGACGCGTTTTTCGTCACTCACTACCCCCGCCAACGGCGAGTTTATCGAGTTTCTTCGCGCCGCAATCAGCGAAGCTGGTGTCGAAACCCACACCGGTGTGAGAGCTGATAGTGAACTGATCGCCAACCTTGCGCCGGAGGCTGTCGTAGTTGCCACAGGTGCGCGCCGGGCCCAGCCTGACCTCCCCGGCGCTGATCTTCCCCATGTGCTATCTGGTGACGATCTCCGGGCCCAACTGACTGGCGACGCTGACCTGGTTGCGCGTCGTCGCCTAGGAATGCTGACCCGACTGGTTCTCAGGACCAGTCGCCTCCTGCGGCTCACGGCCGATATGGGCCGGGTGCGTCTTCTCTCCCGACTTTGGATGCCGATTGGTCGCCGCGTCGTAGTCATACATGGCGATCTCGTTGGTACCGAAATTGCACATTTTCTCGCCAATCGGGGACGCACCGTCCACGTACTCGAGCCAGGTACCCAGCCCGCCACCGCTATGGCCCATCCCCGCCGCTGGCGGGCACTGCATGAGTCGCGGCTTGCTGGCGTCACGTTTCACACCAAAGCCGAAGCAACTTCTATCTCGCCGACGCAGGTCGAATATCGGCAGGCCGACATGACCCTCCAACTCGACGCCGACACAGTGATTTTCGCCGGAGCAGTTCACGCTGACCGCTCGCTAGCTGACGCCCTCTTAGCTAACGGCCACGAGGTGCACATCGTCGGTGACGCCGACGAAGAGTGGTACATCGAGGGAGCAGTACGCAGCGGCCATCGGGTCGGGGTCGCACTCTGAACCCAACCCGCGCCGGTGCGGAGCTATTGCTCAGCTACTCGACACCTTGGATAGTTAGGGTGGGGGGATGACAGGGAATCATTGGAAGCGGGCAAGTCTCGAGTTGCGGGCGGCCGGGTTTGAGCCCGAGACCATCGCGGCGAAGAACACGATCGTTACGGTGGCGGGTGCCTACACAAACGCCCATCGCTGCAACAACCGGGTCGAGCGCATATCGGACCTGATGTCGGAGTCGATCGCTTCGCATGGCGGACAAGGGTTGGTCGTTGGTGCGCCGGCGGTCTCCGATGCTCTCACCCAGGGTTCACCCAATGCCAGCTACAGCCTCGTGTCACGAGACATCATCGCCGACTCGTTCGAGATCGGGCATCGGGCCCATCACGGCGAGGCGATGGTTATCATCTCGGGCTGCGACAAGACGGGCGCAGCCGCGATGATGCCCCTGGCTCGCACCAACGACGTTGGACTCGTGATCTACCCAGGGACTAGCTCGCCGGGCTGCGTGAACTTTGAGCCATGGGCGTCGAAGGGTAACAACCTGACGATTCTCGACTGGGCCGAGGCACGAGCGGCGATGCGAGCCGATCGGATCAGCCGAGAGGAATTCGAAGAGGTCGAACGGAACGTGATGCCCGGCAGTGGCACCTGCGGGGCAATGTTTACAGCGAACACCATGAGCACCATCACCGAGGCAATGGGGATGATGTTGCCCCGGGGCGCCTCGCATCCGGCCGACTACAACGCCGCGAGCGATATCCACGACGACGTGAAGGCTCAGGTGGAAGCAACCGCCGAAGCTCTGTACACCCTGATCGAAGCCGACCTTCGGCCCCGGGACATCATGAACACGAAGGGCTTCGAGAACGCCATCACCACCGCCTACGCGATGGGGGGCTCAACCAACATGTACCTCCATTTGCTGGCGATCGCTCGCGATGCAGAGGTGGCCCTCACCATCGATCGCATCCAGGAGATCGGCGAGCGGGTGCCACTCATTGCGAATCTTCAGCCGCACGGTCCTTACTCGATGGTCGCCCTGCACGAACTCGGCGGAGTGCCGGTCGTGATGAAGGAGCTCCTTGATAACGGCTTCCTACATGGCGACGCCATGACGGTCACCGGAAAAACTCTCGTTGAGAACCTGGCTGACGTGGCCTCGCTGGCCGATTTGGGTGACCAGGACTTGGTGCAACCGGTGTCAGCCCCGGCGGCCCGACCGAACAACCACATCACGGTCCTGCACGGAAATTTGGCTCCGGAGAGTTGTGTCCTGAAACTGGGAGGCAAGACTCTCGAGACGGGCGAGTTCCGCGGAATCGCCAAGGTGTTCGAAAACGAACCGGACGCCATGACGGCCATTCAGTCCGGAGTCATCGTGCCTGGCGACGTGGTTGTGGTGCGCAACGTCGGCCCCAAGGGGGGCCCCGGTATGCCCGAGATGGTGATGCTCACCATCGAGTTGCAAGGACGCGGTTTGGGCAAGGACGTCGCGCTCATCACTGATGGCCGGTTCAGCGGTGTCTCGCACGGAATCCTCATCGGACATATTTGCCCCGAGGCGGCCGACGGTGGTCCGCTCGCAGCGGTGCAGGACGGCGACACAATCGTCATCGATCCGGTTAATCGGACTCTTGACGTAGCGATCGACGACAGCGAGTTACAGCGACGGATGGCGACGATCGGGCCGAGGGACTTGCCGAGCACCATTCCGCAGGGTTCGGTGTTGCGCCGGTACGCCCGACACGTATCATCGGCCCACTATGGATGTGTGCAGTAGTGGGCACGGTGAGTTACTGAGGACCCTCTTCAGGCTGGCGAAGACCCTCGAGAGTTATAAAATCTGTTTATGTCCATAGAAGAGCTTTCAACCTTGCCAGATGGATTAGTAATATTTGTCAGAAAGGACTGCCCAACATGTGTCGAAATACAGTCGGTGCTTCGGCAGCTATCCAAAAGTGATTTAGTTCTAACCGTTTACTCAGATGACCCTGGCTTCCCGGCGAGAGTCAGTACCGTGAAACATGACCGCGATCTGCGCGTTTTTCGGAAGAACGAAGTTGACGACGTGCCAACCTTGATACACGTTGTCGATGGCCGCGCGGTGGCGAGGACGGTGGGTTGGGAGCGACGTTCCTGGGAGGCCTTAACCGGCACTGACGACCTTGGATTAGATCTTCCAGACTGGCGTCCCGGTTGAGTGTTACCAAAAACTTTCTTAGCGGTCGCTGAGAATGAAAGCCTGAAAACTCAACTCCCAAATTCGCGTGAGCGATCATGACCCTAAAGAGGCTGTCACATATCGAGGTGTGGCCGCTACAGAACAAACCCTCAGACATAAAAGTGCAAAGAGCCAGCGAGCTAATGGAGAAGTTGGTCAAGCCATCGACCATTGCTCAACCGGAGCGTGTCCGATCAGATAATCACCACGGCGGAAACAGCCAACGTCGAGTTCGGCGTCACGGGTAGGTGACGGCGCCCCACCTTTCGGAGAAAACAACCTCGTCAAGACCCATACGGTCAAGCTTGGTTGGGAACGGCTGCGTTCTGTGGCCGACTGCTACGTGTGCGACCGTTGCGGCATCGTCAGGGATCTCTAGGAGTTCCTTGACCTCGGGTTCAAACAGGCACAGCAGGGTGGTGAGTGCGGCGCCGAGCTGTGCTTCGCGACATCCCAAAATGAAGTTCTGCACCGCTGGGTAAATTGATGCTCCTCCAACTACCGATAAGCGTCCCAATTCAGTGTCTGTGGGGTGGGTGCTGTCTAGATGGGCGCATGCGACCACCATGACCGGTACCTGCTCCAGGTGATCCGCGAAATGATCCGCGTTTCTGAGCAGCTTCGCGGCCTTATCCGATCCGATGTCGATGTCGCCAGTTTCGGCGTCGGCGAGGTAGGCCTTCCAAGGGACTCGATACCAGTCCGCTAATCGATTTCGCTTTTCTTGGTCTCGTACGACGACAAACCTGACGGGCTGACGGTTACCGCCCTGGGGTGCAAACCTCGCGTAATCGAACGCTGTTTGGAGTTGGCCGTCGGTGACCGGCTCGTCGCTGAAATACCGGGTCGTCACCGCGCTGCGGATAGCTTCACCGAGTTCCATATCTTCCCCTTTTGTAACTCAAACAGACAAGTCGAAAACTTGACTAATAGATGCGACCAACTTAGACGTGAAGGAGTTCGGGTTTGACCACGCGTTCGTCGCTAAAAGATTGAGGCCGGCTTCAGCATTCATGACTCATCGCAACCGCTTCCCCTTGGGCCGCTACCAGCTAGATACGCCTAGCCATAGGAACTAGCGCTCTCCCCAATACATGCTTGCTAAGCCTCATCGAGGCGAGCGATCATGGAGCTGTTGAGGACATCCATGTCGCAGCCAAATGGATCAGGAAGAGCTCCGACGAGCCAAAGGGCCCCCAGTGCGGGAAGGAAGAGAAGTGCACCAGGGGCCCTCGATCAGAAGAAGGTTTGGTCTAACAATTTCCGCCTTCCATCACGAGTAGTGGGTCTCTCTCGTGACAACATCGTCGAGCACTAGACCAGGTCCTCCATGTTCGGAAACGTCCAGTCCCACAGTTTCTTCTTGTGGTGACACCCTCAGGCCCATTATGTACTTCAGACCACCAAACATGATGAAGCCAGTAACAAGTGTCCATGCAGCGACTATGAGAACCATGACCGCTTGCATAGCTAGTTGGTCTAAGCCTCCTCCATAGAACAACCCGGCGTCATCTCGTCCCAAGAAGGCGTCGTCGTATTTTGCGAACAGCCCAATGGCTAGGGTTCCCCAAATACCGCACGCTCCGTGGACCGCAAACGCTCCTACGGCGTCATCGATTTTGAGTTTTCGATCTACGAAATTCGCTGCCAGCACCACGACGAAGCCTGCAATCACTCCTGTAAGAACTGAGCCCCAAGGGGTCATCGTTCCACAGCCAGCGGTTATACCGACCAACCCGCCCAAAGCGCCGTTACCTGCAACAGCAACGTCTGGCTTCCCCGTTCGTAGCCAATTAAATGCTGCCGCCCCGATGACGCCCGCACAAGCCGCTAACACTGTATTAAGAGCGACAAACATCACCCAATTGTCAGCTGCTAGTTCTGAACCCGGGTTAAATCCAAACCAACCGAACCAAAGTATGAAGACACCCAGTATTGCAAGGGTGATGTTGTGGCCAGGGATTGTTCGAACACTTCCATCAGGGCCGTACTTGCCTATGCGGGGACCGACCATAAACGCTCCGATCAGAGCTAGCCAGCCTCCAACGCTGTGAACAATGGTTGATCCCGCGAAGTCACTATAAACAGCATCACCAATTGTTATTTGGGCAATGAGCCCACCACCCCAAGTCCAGTGAACAACGATGGGGTAAATAATTGCTGTCGTGAGAAGACTAAAAATTAGGTAAGCGCTGAATTTGGTTCGTTCCGCCAACGCTCCGGAAGCGATCGTTACAGCGGTAGCAGCGAAGACGGCTTGGAAAAAGAAGTCAGTGGCTCCACTTAACCCTTCACTCATGTCGAATAGATCGACTCCGCTCAGGGCGAACGATCCCCATCCAAACAAGTCACTGCTGCCTGAGTCGCTTCCATAGGCAAGGCCATAGCCAACCAAGAAGAACGCCATAATTCCGATGGCGGCGTCTGCGAGGTTCTTCGCCATTATGTTGCCTACATTTTTCGATCGGGTAAGGCCCGATTCCAGCATGGCGAAGCCCGCTTGCATGAGGAACACAAGCACACCTGCGATGAACACCCAAAGGTTGTCCATTACCGCTTGCACCGCCATGGCGGCTGCGTCCCCATCGTGCCCATCTGCGCTAACGGGGCCGGCAAAGAGGAACAGTCCGCCAACAACGCCTGCGGCGGCAATCAATAATTTGCGTTTCATTTTTTTCCTTCCAGAACGCACGAACAACTGCACTATAGAAGTGGCTGATTTCGCGCTCATCAAGGCTGGTTTACGAAAACGTCAACATCTGTTTTCAGCAATGTTAAGCAGGTGTTTCACGATTGTTAACACCAAGCGGTTCGTGGCTAAATCGATTGAGGACCGCTCCCGCGAGGCGCACCCCGCTGCAATCAAGCGTCGAGATCATGGCGAAT
>LWDU01040082.1_pt1 | contig 14143 bp, 13 predicted proteins | sample 727161 | NCBI WGS metagenome assembly LWDU01 (sample SAMN04566230, study PRJNA314399) | hydrothermal vent metagenome | isolation source: deep sea hydrothermal plume seawater | place: Mexico: Gulf of California, Guaymas Basin | collected 2004-07-11 | reverse complement strand
CCTCTCTTGCTTGCTGGTTTGAAAGGCACTGAGTCTAACGCAGCTTGCCTCTCTTCACCAGACGGTGAGTTGCACTTACGAGTTGAATCCGCGCTATCTTTTGGAGTGGAAGCTACCAGAATCTATGGTGAGTTGCCTACTCGTTTGGAACGCTCCGGAAAGCCTATTGGTCCGCTGGATCAGATGATTGCGGCCCATACTCAGTGAAAACACAGTGCTGGTGACCAACAACATCCGGGAGTTCCAGCGTGTGGAGGGGGTGATGTTGGAGAACTGGGCAACCTGAGCGTCAGAGCGGAAAGATCAGGCAGGTGGTGGTGCCGTGGGCGAGGAGCTTGCCGGAGGCGTCCAGCAGCTTGCCTTCGGCAGTTCCGGTGCGGCGACCAACGTGGATCACGGAGCCTTCCGCCCGTACCGGTCCGGTTTCCGTGGTGATTGGTCGCACGAGGTTCACTTTCAGTTCGAGGGTCGTGTAAGCCATGCCCGCTGCGCACATCGACTGCACTGCGCAGGACATCGCTGAATCGAGCAGCGTGCAGGCGTAGCCCCCGTGAACCGTGCCGATGGGGTTGTAATGCTCCGGACCTGGAATCCCCTCGAACATGACCTTCCCCGCCTCAACTTCGATTGCAGCAAAACGGAGCGTTTGCGCCATCAGCGCTTGCGGGAGTCGTCCATCTATAATCCGTTGCAAGAACTCCAGCCCGGAAAGCGATTTCAGGAGATCGAGTGGAGCAGTGTGGGAAGGTGTGGTGGAGTCCATAAGGTTTTCTGGCAAGTTAAGGTTTCAACTCCGGAGTGTTCGTTGTAAAAACCCCTCCGTTTCCTGAAGCACCGTTTCTGCATCCTCATCAAGCAGCAGAACATGTTCAGAGTTTTCCAACCAACGGATTTTGCAGAAGGCAGAACCGACTCCCTGCTGAATCATTTCGCCACAGTTTGCCCGGATGGTAGGATCGTGGCGTCCCTGAAAAATGAGGAGCGGATGGTGCAGGCGTGGGAGCCGCTTCCGGACTTCAGTCTGGAGCCGGATGAGTTGCACCCCGGCTTTGAGGGGATTGACGGGATAGCCCTGCCACGGCATCTCGTCCTTGTCGCTGGCACGCTTGGGAGCATGCGGGATAAACGGCGCGGCGAGGATGAAGCGCAGATGATCCCAGTCCGAAAAAGCCAAACGCAGCGCAGGAGCGTAGCAAATTACCGCCGCCAGTTCCGGATGCTCGCTGGCGAGGTGCAGAGCCAGCACCGCTCCAGCAGATTCGCCTGCAACCGCAAGGCACCGACACGATTGGGCCAGCGTTGCATAAGCCTGTTCGACCGTCTGAATCCACTGTTGGCGGGTGGTGAGATTGAGGTCGTCAGGCGTGGTGCCGTGTCCGGGCAACAATGGAGCTACCACGCGATAACCTCGGTCCCGGAGGCGTGCTGCCAGTGGTCGTACCTCGGCGGTGGTCGCGGTCAAGCCGTGGAGCAGAAGAACACCAAATTCTCCGTCCCCCCAATCGAGGGAACCCCCCTCAAGCTGGGGGTTGATCAACGGCCATTCCAGGGTTTTCAAAACAAACGCTGGCCCACGGGCATCCTTTTGTAGAGTCCGGCGACCTCTTCCGCGTAACCGTTGAAAGGCTGCGTGGGTTCCTTCTCCCAAAAGCGTCCGCCCAAAACACGGTGCTTGGCCTGTGACCAGCGCGGGTGATCCACGAGCGGATCAACATTGCTGTAAAACGGATACTCACGAGGAGCCTGCGCCTCCCATGTGGTGCTTGGCTGCTCCCGAGTCAATTCGATACGCACAAGGCTTTTTCCGGATTTGAGTCCGTATTTCCACGGCACCACAATCCGCATGGGACCACCGTTCTGTTTTTGCAAGGGGTGTCCGTAAGCCCCCACGGTCAGCAGGGTGAGGTCGTGCAGGGCTTCGTCAATCCGCAGCCCTTCCTCGTAAGGCCCGAAGCGTCGCCAATTTGGCATGTCCTTGCCGTGGTAGGTGACGAAGCGCACAAACTTCGCAGCACTGGTCGGCTCCGCCAACTTGAGCAAACGATGCAACGGCCAGCCGTTCCAGACAAAGCGTCCAAACCACGCCTCCACGCAGCGGAAGTTGTAAAGCCGTTCCTCCGGTTTTCCAAGCCGCTTCATCAGATCGCTCAGGTCGAGCGTCAGCGGCTTGGTGACCTCGCCGTCAATCTGGATCATCCACGGGTCCGCCGGGGTCCACGAGCGCACCTTGTGCTGCACTTCCTCCTTGTCGAAGGAGAACTCGTAGTAGTTGTTGTGGCCCGTGAAGAGTTCGTAGGGCGTGGCGTCCGGATAGGTTTCCGGAGAAACCTTGGGCAAATCGTCCAAGGCTTTGGAGCCCCCCGTCAGCCAGTCCAGTGGGCCGGCTTGTGTTGAGGTGGCTAAAAGCGTACTTAGCCCGGCGAAGCCCAAGGCTCGCACCACCTCGCGGCGCTTCCAGAACAACGCTTCCGGAGTCGCGTCAGAGTCTTTCCAACGTTTCATAAGCTTCCTTTCATGATTGGGATTTAAGATGAAGTCGGGCCATTCCCAGAAACCTTACAAAACAAGAACCCATCAAGTTCACGCTTTGATGATATTGTGTTCCGGACCAAAGGAGAAGCCCGTAATGTTCTCGGCTCCGTCTGCGGTGACAACAAGGATGTCATGCTCACGGTAGCCGCCTGCGCCGGGCAGACCTTCTGGTAGCATGAGCATCGGTTCCATCGAAACCACCATGTTTGGTTCCAGCACCGTTTCGATGTCCTCGCGCAGTTCCAGCCCGGCTTCGCGTCCGTAGTAGTGCGAGAGCGAACCGAAGGAATGTCCATAGCCAAAGGTGCGGTATTGCAGCAGGCCATGCTCCTTGAAGATCTCGTTGAGTTCCAAGGCAATGTCACAGCAACGCGCTCCGGGACGGATCAACTCCAACCCTCGGCGATGCACCTGACAGTTCACCTCCCAGAGCCGCAGATGTTCGTCGGATGCATGGTCGAGGAAGAGGGTACGTTCTAAGGCGGTGTAGTAGCCCGCGATCATCGGGAAGCAGTTGAGACTGAGGATGTCGCCCTTCTGCACTGAGCGCGTGGTGAGTGGGTTGTGCGCCCCGTCGGTGTTGAGCCCGGACTGGAACCATGTCCACGTGTCCATCAGGTCGCTGTCGGGGTAACGCTTGGCGATTTCCTGAACCATCGTATGAGTGGAGTGTCGGGCGATCACAAATTCGGGCACACCTACGCCCAGTGCTGCGACACACGCCGCCCCACCGAGGTCTGCGACTTGCGCACCATTCCGGATCAGTTGGATCTCTTCAGGAGTCTTGAGTAAACGTTGCTTCATGCTTGGCAAGCCAATGTCCACGATTTCCTTGTCCGGAAGCGCGGCTTGCAGCTTTTGGTGCATTTCTAGGTTCATGTGGTCAAATTCTACACCAATGCAACCTTTCACAGCAACGAGTTCCTGCACTCCGACAAAGAAGTTATCGCGGGTCCAGTCCGTGAAGGTCAGCGCCTCGCCGTAGCCGCGACGCCACGGTTGCCCGCCGTCAATGTTAGCAACAATCGAGGTCACATCGTCCTGCGTCACCACCAGCCCATACGGACGACCAAAGGCACAATAGACAAAGTGGTTGTAGTAGTTGATGTTGTGGAAGGACGTGAAGAGGACAGCGTCCATTCCGGATGCGGCCATCAACTTGCGCAGCTTGGCAAGTCGGCCTGCCATCTCGGCCTTGGAGAAAATGGCGGGGGTTTTCTCGCCGTTGTGAATGGTGAGGGTTTTGGACACCATAAGAACACTCCTTTGTTTAGGGTTTGTGTTTTAACTTGGCTTTGCCCTGCTGGATTCGTAGCATGGCAACTTTTGATTCAACCTCCTTTCAGGATCGCATGGAAATCCTCAATACTCTGCTGATTGGCATGGGCAGCGGCCTCGTGCTTGGTGTGCTGGGCATGATTCTCTTCACGGCGGACAAGGCGGATCAATATCCATTTCTAGGACTCCTTCCTGCCGGACTGGTGGTGATGGACTTGGGGGTCGGTACGCAGGTTGTGGCCGCAGGCTTGCTGCTGATGAGTGGGTTGTTCGGGTACTACCTGATGATCTTCATCTGGCGAGGCCGTCCCAAGTTGTTCGCACTTGCTCAGGGCCACGAAGAGTCTGCTCCGGCAACCCGCGCTGAAACCATCACAGGCAAGGCGCTCGCCGACTTCCTCTGAGGGAATCACCTTGTTGTCAAGGACGATCCCTCCTCTTCACACTTGAGCAGATCCTGCCCGTTTAGTCACGAGCATTGATCGGAATTCTTGAAATACACATTTCGGGTTCCACATTTCGCTAGAAAGCGTCAACGTCCGTTGTCTTAAAACTCCGAACACCTCTGCTCTATGGCTAATGTTCCTAAACGTGGTTTTCCTGTTTGCGAATTCGACGCTCGTCTGAAACGAACGCAACAGCTCATGGCGACCAAAAGTTTAGCTGGTATTTTGCTGATGAGCGAAGCGGAAGTGCGCTATCTCAGTGGTTTTCATACGCAGTTTTGGCAAAGCCCAACCCGTCCGTGGTTTCTTTTTGTGCCGGCTGACAAAAAACCGATTGCCGTCATTCCGGAGATTGGCGCCGCGCTTATGAGTCAAACTTGGATTGAGGATATTCGTACTTGGAACGCACCTTCGCCAAAAGATGACGGCATCAGCCTGTTGCTTGATCTGCTTGCGCCATTGTCGAAACAGGGCGCACGCTTGGGTCTTATGAAAGGACACGAAACCAGCTTGCGCATGCCGCTTGGAGATTACGAACGCTTGATGTCCGGATCATCGGGACTGGAGTTGGTTGATGCGACAGACATCCTGCGAAGTTTGCGCATGGTGAAATCTGCAGACGAGATTGAAAAAATCGCCCATATTTGTGCCATCGCCTCGCAGACTTTTGATCGTGCGAATGATATTTTTTACAAGGGTCAACCGCTTGCAGAAGCCTTCCGTGTTTTTCGCATGGAATGCCTAGCACAAGGCGCTGATGATGTTCCTTATTTGGCTGGAGGTGCAGATCAAGGCGGCTATCGCGATATTATCTCACCTCCTTCGCAGCGACCGTTACAGTCCGGAGATGTTTTGATGTTGGACACCGGTGCCACTTTTGACGGTTATTTTTGTGATTTTGATCGTAATTTTGCGATTGAGGAAGCCAATGATCTGTCACACCGTGCCTATGATATTTTGTGGCGCGCAACAGAAGCAGGGCTTGCCGCCGCACGTCCGGGCATTACCTGCCGTGAATTATTTCAGGCCATGCAAAATGTTATTTCAGAAATAGACGATCAAGGCGGTGAGGTTGGCCGATATGGTCATGGTCTGGGGATGCAACTGACAGAATGGCCTTCGCACGCAGCCTTTGACGAGACCGTATTAGCAGAAAACATGGTCATTACGCTGGAGCCTTCACTGAACTATGGGAATGGGCAAATCATGGTGCATGAAGAAAACCTCGTTGTGCAAAATGGTGCTCCACGACTCTTATCCGTGCGTGCTGCTCCAGAACTTCCAGTGATCGGTGGAAGCTGAAATCAAATTGAGTTGTTAAGGCATATCAGCAATGTCAAAAATTTTAACAGACCAACAGATTCAGCAATATCATGATGATGGATTTATTGCACCGCTACGGGTAATGCCAGAAGATGAAGCCTTCTCGATAAAAACTCAGCTTGAAGAAGCAGAAAGAGCGTTTTCTGATGAGTTTAATGCAGAAAATCGCAATAATTTACATCTCATTTTTTCGTTTCTGGATGAATTGGCTCACAACACGGTGATCGTGGATGCCGTAGAAGATTTGATTGGCCCAGACATCGCTTTGTGGGGTTCCGTTATGTTTACCAAAGAATCCTCATCCGATCATTATGTGAGCTGGCATCAGGATGCAACCTACATGGGAATGAATAGCAACGACTTCCTAACGCCTTGGATTGCGTTAACACCAAGCAACATAGAAACGGGATGTATGGCGATGATACCCGGCAGTCACAAGCAAAATATCCACAGGCATGAAGACACTTTTTCTGAAAATAACATCTTAACCCGAGGTCAGGTTGTCAAAGATGTTGATGAGTCAAAGGCAGTCAATTTGATTCTGAAACCTGGAGAAATTTCTATTCACCATGGCGCTGTCATTCATGGATCAAAGCCAAATAAAAGTAAGCAAAGAAGAATAGGCTTTGCTCTACAGGCCTATATGCCACCCAGTGTAAAACAGCTTATTGGCAAGAATATCTGGATGCATGTGCGTGGCAAGCAAAGACAAGATCTTGATAGAGTAGCTTTGATCGAGTTCAGTATTGCAACGAAAACTAGTTAACGAAAACTACTCAAACATTCTCTATAAAGGATCTAAAACTAAACGTAAATATTAGATTTTCTTGTTTCTGTTGAATCATAAAGATTGGCAGAAAAAGATGAGAACTACAATAAATACGACGCCTAAAATAACCAGAATTTTTTCTTCAAACCAAACTAATGGAGAGTTGTAAAATGCCGGAGCAAGCTGCCACTGTTGTCTATTCGTGGGACGATTTTTCCCCACTCAAGCACGTCATCGTTGGCCGTGCCGACCACACCTGCATCCCGCCCAGCGAACCCGCCACCGAAGCCAAGGTTCCGGAGGACAGCGACATGCGCGGCATGTGGGGACCGCGCCCGTTGGAAACCATCGAGAAAGCGAACGGACAGCTTGAGCACTTGGTGAGCATTCTCGAAAAGCGCGGGATTCGCGTGGACCGTCCCAACCCCATTCAGTGGAATCAAGCGACACTCACTCCGGATTTCACCACGGGTTCGATGTTTGGATGCATGCCGCCGCGTGATGTTTTGCTCACGGTTGGCCACGAAATCCTCAGCACTCCGATGTCCTTCCGCTGCCGCTATTGGGAGTACCTCGCGTATCACTCGCTGATGCAGCGCTATTTTGACGAGGATCCCAATTTCCGTTGGGAGCAGGCTCCGCGTCCCCGGCTCACCGATGCCTCCTACCAGCAGGGGTACTTTGATGAGATCACCATTGAGGAGCGTCTGCGCCGTACCGCAGAACTGGATTTTGTCACGACCGAGCACGAACCACTCTTCGATGCAGCTGACATTTTACGCATCGGCAAAGACCTGTTTTGTCAGCATGGACTCACCACCAATCGGCGCGGCATGGAATGGCTCCAGCGCCACTATCCGGATCATCGCGTCCATGCCGTCAATTTCCCGGGCGATCCCTACCCCATCCACATCGACGCGACCTTTGTCCCGCTCCGCCCTGGACTGATCATCAACAACCCGAAGCGTCGGCTTCCGGAAGAGCAGCGCAAGATTTTCGCTGCGAACGGCTGGGAGATCGTTGATGCTGCACCTCCCGCCCACACTGAGCCGCCGCCGTTGTGCTACTCCAGCGTCTGGCTTTCCATGAACTGCCTCGTGCTCGACCCCAAGACGGTGTGTGTTGAGGCAAGCGAGGTCCATCAAATGGAGCAGATGGATCAATTGGGCATGGAGGTGATTCCGGTTCCGTTCCGGGATGCGTACCCCTTCGGGGGTGGACTGCACTGCGCCACGGGTGACGTGTACCGCGAGGGAGGCTGCGAGGACTACTTTCCTAAACAGATTCCGGGCACTCAGATTCGTTCGTAGGAACACGCCTCGCCAGAGCGCTTAGGACGGGGTGATGCCCCGCAGTCGTTCGGTGCGGCGGCGCAGCAGTTCCACGGTCGTCAGCAAGAGGATGGAGATGATCACAAGGATGGTCGCCGCCGAGAGGATCGTCGGGCTGATTTCTTGGCGAATCCCGGACCACATCTGGCGGGGCAAGGTGATTTGATCCGGCCCCCCCACGAAGAGGACAATCACCACCTCATCAAAGGAGGTGATGAACGCAAAAAGCCCTCCGGAAATAACTCCTGGCAAAATCAGCGGCATTTGGATTTTGAAGAAATTGCGGATAGGAGCGCCACCTAAACTGGCAGCAGCTTTGGTGAGGTTGTGATCAAAACCGACCAAAGTGGCGGTGACGGTGATGACCACAAAAGGCAGACCCAGAATGGTGTGCGCAAATATCAAACCTGTGAAGGTCGCAACGAGGTTAAGTTTTGCAAAAAAGAAGAAAATCCCTGATGCAGTAATGATCAACGGGACAATCAACGGCGAAATCATGATGGCCATGATCACTCTGCGATAGGGCATGATGGGGCGACTGAGCCCGAGCGCACCCAAGATGCCTAGCGTGGTTGCTAGAAATGTGGCAATCACGCCGATGAACAGGCTGTTCTTTGCACCAACGACCCAATTGTCACTGCAAACAGTCGTGATCCCCGGATCAGAACAATCCCCGATCAGCAGCCGATACCAGCGCAACGAAAACGCTTCCGGATCGAAGGCGAGCATCCCCGCAGTGAACTCCAAAAACGGTGACGCCGAAAACGAAATCGGAATCACGACCAGTAGCGGCATCACCAAGAAGAACAGCACCAAGGCACAAATCGCCAAATAGGTGTAGTGCCAAAGCCGTTGGGCTGGAGTTGCGTAAATCGGGAGTCCCATCCGTCAACCGAGTTTCATGTTGTCAACACCGACAAGTTTGTCATAAATCCAGTAGAGGATCATGATCGCGCCAAGCAGAACCGTGCCCATCGCAGCCGCCAGACCCCAGTTGAGGGATTTCTGCATGTGATACGCCACCATGTTTCCAATCAGCTTGCCATCCTTTCCGCCCACTAACTCCGGGGTGATGTAGTAACCAATCGCAACAATGAACACCAAAATCACTCCGGCCCCCACCCCCGGAAGGGTCTGCGGCATGTACACCCGCAGGAAAGCCAGTGAGGGCGTGGCCCCAAGATTCTGCGCGGCCCTCATGAAACTTGGCGGGATTCCCTTCATCACGCTATAAATCGGCAGGATCATGAACGGCAGCAGAATCTGAATCATCACGATCACCGTGCCCGTGAAGTTGTACATCATGGGCAGGCGGTTCTCATCGGCAAGGATTCCGGCAGTGACCAGTACGCTGTTGACCACCCCCTCTTGTTGGAGCATCACCATCCACGCCACAATACGGACGAGCAGCGAAGTCCAGAAGGGCATCAAAACACAGATCATCAAGAGGTTGGAATACTTGAGCGGCAGGGTCGCTAACAGGTGTGCGGTCGGATACGCCAAAAGCAGGCAACCTACTGTGACAATGAAACTCAGAAGCAAGGTTCGCCACCAGAGCATCACATAAACCTGCCGTTCCTCCGGTTGCATGATGATGCTCTTGCTCTCATCAAATTTCCGGTCGAAGGCATTCAGGTAATACACGCTCGTGAAGGGGTCTTTCATGACGATGAGGGATTGCCAGACCGCCACGTCCCCCCAGCGGTTGTCAATCTTGATCAGGGCTTCCTTGTACGGAGGGTTTTTTATTTTTTTGAAATTGCGTCTGGATTTCTTGACCAGACTTTTCCAGCCTGGTTTTTCGTAGTTCATCCGGGTGCTGGATTTTCCTGCCAGAAATTTCTGAGCAGAACTGAGGTCTTTGTAGAGGGCACTGTAAAATTTTTCTCCCGGAACACTCTGTTGATCCCAAGCTTTCAACACCTTGAACATTCTGCTGCAAGCGGCATTCGCCAGTGGTGTGAGAGAAGAACAGATATCAAACTGCGCACGTTTTTGAACATTGCGCATGTCCCGCTTTGTTCCTTGAAATTCCAAAGCATCTTGGACAAGCTTACTGAGTGGTAGCCAGGTTTCGACTTCACCCCAGCGTGGATTGATTTGCAGGATGTGTTCTTTGTAAGGCCCTCTTTTGGGAATCTCTACATGCCATCCGGGATCCTCCAGATCAACTTGGCTTCCGGTGTTGTTGGCAATCAAGAATTTGTTGATTGTTCCCAAATCAAAGTACACGGCCTCAAACAGTTCCTCGTCAGGCAGGGTTTGCCGATCCCACTTCTCGATGAGCCGGAAGGTCAGCGGCAATTGGTGGTTGATGAGTTGATCATCCACACTACGCGTGAGCAAGTTGCTGATGGGAAGCACGAACATCAGCAACAAAAACAGCAGGGGCGGCAACACGAGCATCGTTGCGCGCAACTTGTTGCGGCGCATCGAGCGCTGGAGGCTGACCTTCAGCGGGGTGCCGTCTGCGGTCAGCAGGGGCGGAGTCGCCGTGATGGAGGCGCTGGGCATGGAAGTCTCAATCGTCCGGAAAGCAAGCCGTCCTAAAGAAACGGGGAACCGCCGTTGCCGACGACTCCCCGCTCTTCATGCAGAACGACTGAAAGGGGTTACTTGCCCATCCACGCCGTGAAGCGCTCCGAGATGGAGTCGCCGTTGTCCGCCCACCATTCAGGATTAGCGTATAATCCACCTTTCATGTGCTCATCCGTGTTAGGCATGTGCGGCATGATGTTCTTACCGTTGTGGAAGAAGGGCTCATTAGCCGCGAGGATTGCCATGCCGGATTTTCTCATCGGACCATAGTTGATCCACTTGGCCTGACCTGCTTGCTGAGCAGGTGCTGAGGCGTGAACCAGGAAGCGCAGGGCTTCGTCATAGTTCGGGGTACCTTTGGTCATTACCAGCCATTCCTCTTCAAGCACCTGACCATCCCAGATTGGAACAAACGGAGCGTCTTCTGAAAGAATAGCAGCACCAACACGCCCGTTATAGGCCAGCGCCATCGACGTCTCTCCGCTCATGACGAACTCCAGTGGCTTTGCTCCGGCCGACCAGAAGACGACGTGGTCCTTAATTGTATCCAACTTGGCGAACGCACGGTCAATGCCAGCCGGGGTGTCCATGACCTTGTACACGTCGCTGGCGGCAACGCCATCGGCCATCAGCGCCATTTCGATGAGTGCGTTGGCCCATGTATGAATTCCACGTTTGCCCTTAAACTTGTTGACGTTGAAGAAGTCGCCAATCGTCGAGGGCTGCGCCCCGGAGAAGGTACCCTTCTTGTAGAATGCCATGTAGGACCACCAGATCTGCGGAACAACGCAGTCATTGGGTGCTTGGACAAACATGTCCTGATCCATCGGGGTACCGTCCGGAGCCTTAGCAAAAACGTCCCGAGGCAATTCCTCAAACAGACCTTCGTCACAGCCTGTACGAGCCTGACTAGGCAAAACGTCCACGATGTCCCACTGGATGCTTCCAGATTCTACCTGGGTTCGCACTTCTCCCAAACCACCGTTGTAGTTAACAAATTTTACTTTTCCACCAATAAGAGGTGAATCAGAAAAGGTGTCCCCATAGGCCTTCTGCTGGCTCATGGTGTAGGCACCGCCCCAAGAGGCGATGGTGACCTCTGCAGACGCTTGGCTCGCAAAGCCGACAGCACCCAGCACAGCCGATACTGCCAGTGCCATTACGCGATTCATGACTTTCATAAGGTTTCTCCTAATGAAGTGAAATTATATGAGATCGGGAAGCACCCCGAATCCCAGCTCAGTTAGGGCTTGAGTCCCTGCGAGGCAGTTGCTTCAAGCCGTGGCGGGCACATCAAGTGCCCGTGCATCCTCTGCCAGCCAGCCCACCTGCACCGCATCCCCCGGTTGCAGAGAGGCGTGGGGACCTTGACGATGAAATCGTCATGGCCACAGACATTAACTCGGGCACGGATATGGTCCCCAAGGTAAATCAGTTCCTCCACTTGTCCATTCGCAAGGTTGGGGCAACTTCCCTCTTCTGGATTGATCACCACCCGCTCCGGACGTAAGGAAATCATGGCCGGTTTGGAAACCCCCGCGATCTTCACGGAGGTGGCTTCAAAACGCTCGCCCGTTGCCATCATGACTAGGCAGCGGCCATTTCCTTCCGAAACAACCTCGCCAACGAGCGTGTTGTTCTCCCCAATGAACTGCGCGACAAAGGCATTCTCCGGAGCTTCATAGAGTGCTTCCGGAGCCGCTAATTGCTGGATGACTCCGTCGTTGAAGACCGCAATGCGGTTCGACATCGTCAGCGCCTCACTCTGGTCATGGGTGACATAAACAACGGTGACGCCCAAGTTTTCGTGGATGTGCTTGATCTCGTACTGCATCTGCTCCCGGAGTTGCTTGTCGAGCGCTCCGAGCGGTTCGTCCATCAAAACGAGCTTGGGCTCGAACACCAGTGCCCGCGCCACGGCGACCCGCTGTTGCTGGCCTCCAGAAAGTTGCGCTGGACGGCGACGGGCAAAATCCTGCAACTGCACCATCCCCAACGCCTTCTTGACGCGCTCGTCAATCTCGCTCTTGAGCAGCTTGCGCACCTCCAGTGGGAAGGCGAGGTTTTCGTACACCGTCATGTGCGGGAAGAGCGCATAGTTCTGGAAAACCATGCCGATGTTGCGCTTGTGCGGCGGAACATTGTTGATGGGGGTGCCGTCGAGGATGATCTCACCGTGGGTAGCGGTCTCAAAGCCCGCGATCATCATCAGACAGGTGGTCTTCCCAGAGCCGGATGGCCCCAGCATCGTGAGGAATTCACCCTCCACGATATCGAGGTTGAGGTTCTTGACCACGAGGGTCTCACCGTCGTAGCTCTTCTGGACTTTCTGAAAGCGGACGTAGGCTTCGCTCGAGGGCATGCTCACTCGTTGAGAGGTTTTCAAATGCCAAACGGTAACACCTTAACAGGGCGGTACAAAATGTCAACCGCCAAGGTCATTTTCCTGAACACAATCAACGAGCGGACGCTCCCTGCGCAAACCAGGTGGCGATGAGCTGGCGTTCGGCTTCCGTGATCTGTGTGAGGTTGCCGAGCGGCATGTAGCCAATGCGGACGGTTTCGGCGAGCTTGACCGTGTGTTGAGTGACTTGTTCCGGAGTTTCCAGCATCACGCCTTTGGGCGGTTGGGCGAATCCCGGTTGTGTTGGCTGGGCCGCATGGCAGGTGACGCAACGCTGCTTCAGCACCTGCTGCACCTGCGCGAAACTCACCTGCTCGTTTCCGGAAGCGGTTTCCAAAGACTTGGGTGCCAGTGCCACCATGAGTCCCACCAACAGCACGGTTCCGGACAGCGGTAGCCACCATCGGCTTTCACCTCGATGCCGCAGCACGAAAAACTGCCGGATCAGCACCCCCGCCAGCATAATCACCAGCAGCACGAGCCAGCCGTGTTCATGGCTGTAGGTCATCGGGGAGTGGTTGCTGATCATGATGAACAGCACGGGCAGCGTGAAGTAGGTGTTGTGAACCGAGCGCTGCTTGCCGATGACTCCGGGCGTGGGGTCAACCTCCGCGCCTGCCCGGATTTGCGCGACCATCTTTTTCTGTCCGGGGATGATGTGGAAGAAGACGTTGGCAACCATCATCGTGCCCAGCATCGCACCAACGTGAACGAACGCCGCCCGTGCGCTGAAGAGTTGGAACAACGCATAATCCGACGCCACCACGAAGACGAAAACCAGCATGGCCAGCAGGTTGTCCTTGCCCACCAGCAGCCGGCAGAGTCCATCGTAAGCGAACCAACCGACGCCAATGAAGGCGACGCTGAGGCTGATGGCTTGAGCGGAAGTCAATGCCAGCACCCGCGAGTCAATCAGGAAGGCGTTCGCTCCAAACCAATAGATCAGCGCCAGTAGCGCCATTCCGGAAAGCCAAGTGGTGTAGGCTTCGTACTTTGTCCAATGCAAGTCGTCGCTGAGGGGTTCGCCTTTGGGGCCAGTCAGGAATTTCTGGCTCACATAAAACCCACCGCCATGCACTGCCCAGAGTTCCCCGAACACCCCGCGCTGCTCATCCTCTGGGTGCTTGGGCGGCTTCAGCGAGAAATCGAGCATCACGAAATAAAACGATGAGCCAATCCACGCCACTCCGGCGATGACGTGCAGCCAGCGCACCAGCAGGTTGGCCCAGTCGAGCAGGTAGGATTCCATCAGCCTTGCTTGTGAAATAGAGCGCACATCATCAGAAGAAAATACCATCCTCCTCCTGCGGGATCAAAGAAATTTAAATGCTCGAAGATTCACGGAAAAACGAAAGGGGCGCAGTGGTATATAATGAAATGATATCCTCTTGAGGTGATGTCTCAACCTTCCAAAGGAGATTAGCGATGATCCGGACCAGCCAAGTTCATCACTGCCGCGCTTGCGGCAGCACACACATCGTCAAGAACGGGCGCAACCGCAGCGGGAGCCAACAGTACCAGT
>LWDU01033945.1_pt1 | contig 14144 bp, 14 predicted proteins | sample 727161 | NCBI WGS metagenome assembly LWDU01 (sample SAMN04566230, study PRJNA314399) | hydrothermal vent metagenome | isolation source: deep sea hydrothermal plume seawater | place: Mexico: Gulf of California, Guaymas Basin | collected 2004-07-11 | reverse complement strand
AAATTTTAAACAATGGAAAAGAGTTGAAGTTATAAAAGATTATAGATTTTATATTGTATGTGCAAATATGTTAGCAATGCCTTCTATTGCTACGGGGACTTTTGTTTATCAATCTTTTATACTTTCTTCAAAAAACTGGGGCCCCTATATAATTGCACAATCTTTTATGTCTTACTCTATACTTTCAGTTGTTGCCTTAATTTTTTCAGGTTTTTTAATTGATAAATTTACAAGTAGGAAAATTTTAATTTATATGAATATCCCTTTGTTTTTTGCAGCAATGGTATTGTTTTATTTTGACAACCCTTTTTCATCTTTTGTATTTTTTGGACTAATTGGTATTACTAATGGACTTTGTAATGTACTTGGGTCGTCAACTTGGGCTGAGATATACGGGGTAAAACACATAGGATCAATTAAAGCTCTTACAACAGCTTTAATGGTATTTGCTACTGCTTTTGGGACAGCTGTATTCGGTATTCTAATAGATGGAGGTTTTTCTATAGAGCAAATCTCTTTAGTTTCTGCAACTTATATTTCTGTTTCAATAATTTCTTTGTTCTTTGTAAGAAAAAACTTAAATCCTACAAAAATATAGAAATCACTTGATTTTACAGTTTACCAAGTATAAATAACTCGCATGGCAAGAGTAACAGTAGAAGATTGTATAGATAAAGTAGATAGTCCTTACGAGTTGGTTCTAGTTGCAAAAGAAAGAGCAACCCAACTTAACTCAGGATTGGAACCAACTTTAGAAAGAGATAATGATAAAAATACCGTTATTTCTCTAAGAGAAATTGCTGAAGAAAATATTAAAGTTAAAGACTTAATTGAAAGTGCTGTTTACAAGCTTAGAAAAAATATTGAACAAGTTGATGATAATTCAGAAGATGATGAAGTAGTAGGAGATGATTTTGAAAATCTTTACAAAGGAGAGATCTCAAAGAGTGGAGTTCCAATATTACCTTCAAAAAGAGCTAGAAAAATTCCTGAAAAAATTCAAGTATTCAAAGAAGATCTTGATGAATTAAAAAATTCACCAGAAGAACAATCAATTGAAAGTAAACCTTCAGAAGAATCAATAGAAGCAGAAGAACAATCAATTGAAAGTAAACCTTCAGAAGAATCAATAGAAGCACAGGAAGAAGATGTTTCTTTGGATAATCTAAAAGATGAAGAAATAGCTAGTGAAGAACAAAAAGATTCAGAGACTTCAAATAGTTAATTTAATAATATAACAATCTTATACTATGAATAGAAAAGTATCAGTCGCTCCAATGATGGACTGTACAGATCGTCATGAAAGATATTTTTTACGTTTAATAAGTAAAAATGTTCTTTTATATACCGAGATGATTGTATCTGAGGCAATTGACAGAGGAGATAAAAAAAAACTTTTATCATTCAATATTAATGAAAAACCTTTGGCACTTCAAGTAGGTGGATCATCGCCAAAACTTTTAGCTAATGCGGCAAGATTTGGAGAAGAATTTGGTTATGATGAAATAAATTTAAATCTTGGCTGCCCAAGCAAAAAAGTTCAAAAAAATAAATTTGGCGCTTGCTTAATGAAAGAACCCAATCTAGTAGCTGATTGTTTAAGTAAAATGCAATCTTCAACCAAACTTCCTGTAACAGTTAAAACTAGAATTGGATATGATGATCAAGAAGATTATGAAAATTTATATAATTTTATTGATAAATTAAAAAATACTGGAGTTAAAACATTTATTGTGCATGCAAGAAAAGCTATTCTTGGAAAATTTACGCCTAAACAAAATTTAAATATTCCTCCATTAAAATATGATGTTGTTTATAATTTAAAAAACGATTTCAAAAATGAAGAAATAATTATTAACGGAGGAATTACGTCAACTGACCAAATTAAAAACCATCTAAGTAAAGTTGATGGAGTTATGATTGGAAGATCAGTTTATCATTCCCCTTACTTTTTAGCTGAAATCGAAAAAGAAATTTTTAAAAACAATAACACTCCTTCAAGACAAGAAGTTATTGAAAATTTAATTCCTTATGTAAAAAAAGAAACAAAAAAAGGCACAAGATTAAATCAAATTATGAGACATACTTTAGGATTGTTTCATGGTCAAACAGGATCCAATTTTTGGAAAAGATATTTAAGTGAAAATTTATGTGTAAGAGATGCTGATGTTAAAAAAATAGATCATATAATAGACAAAGTTAAATTGGCTCCCAAAGCACGTTTAGCAGGTCAAATTGATTAGTTCAATTTTATCAAACGAACATTCATTCTTTATTCTTTTAATGATTCTAACAGCATTTCCCGTAGGTTTTTTTGCTGGTTTTTTTGGAGTTGGTGGAGGACTAATAACCGTTCCTTTTTTATTTTTTATATTTGAAACATTAAATATAGATAAATCTTACATAATGCACTTAGCAGTAGGTACTTCTTTTTCTATAATTATACCAACATCAATAGTTTCAGTTCTAACTCATAAAAAACACAAATCAGTAGATATCAGCATAATAAAAACTTATGGCTTATTTGTAATATTAGGTGTTTTAGCAGGAACTATTTTTGCCGCTTTAATGCAGACAAAATCATTAGTATTGTTTTTTTCATTAGTTGTTTACTTTTTAGGAACTTATTTATTGTTGTTTAAAGAAAAAACAAAAGAGACTAAGAAAAAATTTTATTTTTTACCAAGATTAATTTTTGGTTTTATTTCAGGTTTTATATCTGCGCCAATGGGAATAGCGGGTGCTGTAATTATAAAAAAAGCCATTGGAAGCGCTGCTGCAATTGGGTTTATTATTGCATTGTTTGGGGCAATCGGCTTTTTAATTTCAGGGACATTTTTAAAAGCTAATTTGCCTTTAAGCATAGGTTTTGTAAATATTCCGGCTTTCTTAATATTTATTCCTATTACAACTTTTATGGCGAGAGTAGGAGCTAATACAGTTCAAAAAATTAATAAATCCAAAGTTCAGGCATTATTTGGAATTTTTCTATATGTGGTAGGAACGGTTTTTATATACAGATATTTAAATCTTTAGTCAGCTTTAGGTAGAGGTGGCTTCAGTCTCCCTCTACCACCTCATAGTATTTTAATACATGATTCTTTTAAAAATCTTTAACACGTAATAATTGAATTTAAATTTTTTGGTCGTATTCACCAATTTTTCCAGTTTTTTGAAGTAAATCATCAATAAAATCAAATATTTTTTTCTTTCTACTATCTGAAGTAGGACTTTCTGTAACTACAACTAATGAAGGTTTATTTGATGATGCTCTTATTAATCCCCATGAACCATCTTCAAATGAAAATCTAATACCATTGACTGTTAATACTTCTGTAATTTCTTGACCATCAATCTTGTTTTTATTATTTTTAACCTCTTCAACTTGCTTAACCAATTTTTCTACGACTTGATATTTTTCTTCATCTTTACAAAAAGGTGCCATAGTAGGGGTCTGGTAAGTATTTGGTAGTTCATTTATTATTTCACTCATCTTTTTGTTTTGATTATTTAATAAATGACAGACTTGAATTGCAGAGTTTATTCCGTCATCATAACCATAACCCAAAGGTTGATTAAAAAAAAAGTGACCACTCTTTTCAAATCCTGCTAGTGCTTTCTCAGAATTTACTTTTCTTTTAATATGAGAGTGTCCTGTTTTCCAATAAATAGTTTCACACTTATTTTTTAAAAGAATTTTATCTTTTGAATAAAGTCCTGTTGATTTAACATCCACAACAAATTTTGATCCTTTGTGTTTAGATGCTAAGTTTCTAGCTATTAATAATCCAATTTTATCAGAAAATATTTCATTTCCCTTGTTATCGATTACACCAACACGATCTCCATCACCATCAAAACCAAAACCAATGTCTGCACTATTATCCTTTACAGCTCTACTAATAGCATTTAACATTTTAAGATCTTCAGGGTTCGGGTTATACTTAGGAAAAGTCCAATCTAAATTACAATCAAGTTCTATAACTTCACAACCAATTCCTTTTAAAACATCAGGAGCAAATATACCTGCTGTTCCGTTTCCACAAGCAACAACAGCTTTAATTTTTTTATTTATTTTATTTTTATTTATTAAATCATCTTTATAAACTTGTTGAAAATTATCTATTTTTTTTTCATTTCCTTTGCCTTCTATAAATTTCTGATTTAAAGTTATGTCTTTTAATTCTTTCATTTCTTCGGGCGCATGGGTTAAACCTTTTTTGATCCCCATTTTAACTCCCGTCCAACCATTTTCATTATGACTTGCAGTAATCATTGCAACTGCATCTGTATTTAAATTAAACTGTGCAAAATAAACCATGGGCGACAATGACAATCCTAAGTCTTCGACAAAACACCCTGTTGAGATTAATCCTTTTTTTAAACTTGTTTTTATTTTTTCACTGTAAGATCTATAATCGTGACCAACCACTACTCTTGGATTATTTTTTTTTGAATGTTTTATGATTTGAGTTCCCAATCCTCTTCCAAGATTCTCAATCCCTAAAAGATTTATGTTTTTATCATACAGCCACCTTGCGTCATATTCTCTAAAGCCATAGGGATCAATTTTTGTTGAATTTTCCATGTTGATATATGTATATTTTTTTTATTTTTTTATTGATATTTATTTATTATGTTCTATATATGTTCTATTGATTTCTAATTTATATAGTATATTAAAGAGATCTGCATACAACATGTAGTTGTTTTACAAAAAAACTGTTATAATAAGGGAGTTAAATGTCACCAACTACTCAAGAAAACCACTTAGATAAAAGACCAGATTTATTTTCTTTAAACAACGAAACAGAGCTATTTCAAAATTCAAAAGGTATAACAATTAAAATTGATCGATCCAAAGATGAAAATCTTACGTCATTTGGAAAAGCAACTCTAAAGGATAGATACTTAGGTTTTAACGAATCCTTCCAAGATTTATTTGCAAGGGTAGCAAGTCATTATGCCGATGATAATTTGCATGCTCAAAGATTATATAATTACATAAGCAATCTTTGGTTCATGCCAGCAACACCAGTACTTTCAAATGGTGGAACCAAAAGAGGTTTGCCGATTTCATGTTTTTTAAATGAAGCAAATGATAGTCTCCATGGAATTTTAGATCTTTGGAGCGAAAATGTTTGGTTAGCTGCTAAGGGTGGTGGTATAGGAAGTTACTGGGGAAATTTAAGATCTATTGGAGAAAAAATAGGCAGAGTAGGAAAAACTTCAGGAATAATTCCTTTTATTAAAGTAATGGATTCTTTAACCATGGCAATTAGCCAAGGTTCACTTAGAAGAGGCTCTGCCGCATGTTATCTTCCAATTGATCATCCTGAGATAGAAGAGTTTATTGAAATGAGAAGACCAACTGGAGGTGACCCAAATAGAAAATCATTAAATCTTCATCACGGTATTCTAGTTAGTGATGCATTTATGAGAGCAGTTGAGCTTGACGAACAATGGGCACTAAAAAGTCCTAAAGATGGAATAGTTCAATCAACTGTTTCTGCGAGAAATTTATGGATAAGATTGTTAACTGCTAGAATAGAAACAGGAGAACCTTATATAATTTATATTAACTTGCTGGACTAACAGTTAAAACTTCTAACTTATGTAGTGAAATTACATTACCAACGGGAGTTGATAAGGATGGTAGAGACAGAACAGCTGTATGTTGTTTATCTTCTTTAAACATAGAAAAGTATGATGAATGGAAAGATGATAAAAATTTTATTGGAGATGTAATGAGATTTTTAGACAATGTTCTAACAGACTTTATTGAAAGAGCACCTGATGAATTTAAAGACGCAACATATTCAGCTCTAAGAGAAAGAAGTGTAGGCTTAGGTGTTATGGGACTTCATTCATTCTTTCAACAAAAAATGATTCCACTTGAATCCGTTATGAGTAAAGTTTGGAATAAAAAAATATTCGAACATATTCAAAAAGATGTGGATAAAGCTTCTAAAGATTTGGCAGAAGAAAGAGGAGCGTGCCCTGATGCTGCAGACTATGGAATAAAAGAAAGATTTTCAAACAAAACAGCAATAGCTCCGACAGCTTCAATATCAATTATTTGTGGTGGAACTTCACCAGGCGTTGAACCAATTGCAGCCAATAGCTTTACACACAAAACACTTTCAGGATCTTTTAATGTTAGAAACAAATACCTTGAAAAAATACTAGAAAAATACAATAAAAATGATAATGAAACATGGTCTAGCATTACAACCAATGAAGGATCAGTATTTCATTTAGATTACTTAACTCAGCAAGAAAAAGATGTGTTTAAAACAGCCTTTGAATTAGATCAGAAATGGATTGTAGAATTAGGCGCAGATAGAACACCTCATATATCTCAAGCACAATCTATAAACATATTTGTTCCTGCCGATATTCACAAAAAAGAGTTACACCAAATTCATTTTCAAGCATGGAAAAAAGGCCTTAAGAGCCTTTATTACTGTAGATCTAAATCAATCCAAAGAGCTGAAAATGTTAATGATGCAAAATTAACCGATGTTACAGCTAATGTTTATAAATCTAAAAATCAACAAAATGAAGAAAAAGAATATGAGGAATGCTTATCATGTCAGTAATAGACAAAATTAAAAAAGATAAGCAAAAAGAAATAATTACTCCAAAGAAAATGGGGCTGTTAGTAGAGAATCCAGTATACAAACCGTTTAGATACCCTTGGTGCTATGATGCTTGGTTAACTCAACAAAGAATTCACTGGTTACCAGAAGAGGTACCTTTAGGTGACGATGTTAGAGACTGGCAAAAAAATTTATCACAGCCAGAAAAAAACTTATTAACTCAGATTTTTAGATTTTTCACTCAGGCCGATGTAGAAGTTCAAAATTGCTATTTAAGACATTACACAACAGTATTTAAACCAACAGAAGTTTTAATGATGATGACAGCATTTGCTTCAATGGAAACAGTTCATATTGCAGCATACTCTCATTTACTTGATACAATTGGAATGCCAGAGTCCGAGTATTCAGCTTTTATGAAGTATAAGGAAATGAAAGATGATATTGCAAAAACAGTAGCAGTGTTTAGTGCTTTTACTGAAGGACTACAATTGTTTGCAAGTTTTGCAATTCTACTTAATTTTCCTAGATTTAATAAAATGAAAGGTATGGGTCAGATTGTTACCTGGTCAGTAAGAGATGAAACTTTGCATTGCAATTCTATGATAAGATTATTCAAAGAGTTTATTAATGAAAATCCAGAAATTTGGACGACGGAATTAAAAAAAGAACTTTATGAAGCTTGCAGAACGATAATTCATCATGAAGATGCTTTTATTGACTTAGCTTTTGAAATGGGACCAATGGAAGGTTTGACTGCAAAAGAAGTTAAAGATTATATAAGATTTATTGCAAACAGAAGGCTGACTCAATTAGGTTTAGAACCAATTTATGAAATTCATAAAAATCCTTTAACTTGGCTTGATACAATGTTGAATGCAGTTGAACATATGAACTTTTTTGAAGGTAGAGCAACAGAATATTCAAAAGCATCTACTCAAGGAAATTGGACAGAAGCCTTTAGTTAATATTTAATTTTATCTTTGGTTAAGAAGCGTAACTTTTCTATGTTCTTGCCCTTTATATTTAGATAGGGGTCTAATTAGTTTATTTGCAGCGTGGAAATAACAAAAATTGGTGTAAAGAAATCAGTATCAAAACCCATTAAGTGATAAGTTGGTCCGGTAGGGTAATCAACATTAGGGTGAATATCTTTTCTTTTGATCATCACTTTTTCAACAATGTCGTAAATCTTGCTAAATTTTTTGTCACCTTTGATTGCAGCGACTTTTTTAAAATATTTTTTCATTGTAGGCACTCTAGAATCACCTTTTTTATAAACTCTATGGCCAAAACCCATAACTACATCTTTATTATCAAGTGCTTTGTTAATCCATTTAAAAGCATTTTCAGGTTTTTTAATTTTATTCATCATATGCATAACTTCTTCATTGGCTCCACCATGCAAAGGACCTTTTAAACTTGCTATAGCACCAGTAATTGCACCATGGATATCTGATAAGCTGCTAGTTATAGTTCTTGCAGTAAATGTTGAAACATTAAAACTATGTTCGGCATAAAGAATTAATGACACATCAAAAGCTTTAACTATTTCTTTGCTAGGAATTTTACCAAAACACATATGAAAAAAATTTTCAGAAAAAGACAAATTTTTCTTTGGTGATATTATTTTTTTTCCTTTTCTAGCTCTAAAAAAGGCAGCCAAAGCAATAGGTGTTTTCCTCTGTAAGTAAGTGAGTTTATGTCAGGCATTACCTGCGATATTGTTGTTTCATCAACAACAATTCCTAACAATCCTTTTTTAATTTCATCACTCATTATTCATGTCCCTCGGTACTAAAATTATAAATTTTTTCGTCTAAAGAATTATATTTTTCGTATTCAACTAATTCATACAATCTTTTTCTTGTTTGCATTTTATCAATAATATTGTTTTGATGTCCATCGTCAAAAATAGCACGCAATCCATCTTCCACGTTTTTCATAGCCAATCTTTGTGTAGTTACAGGATAAATTACTATATTATACCCAATATTTTCTAGTTCTTTATAATTTAATAATTTTGATTTACCAAATTCAGTCATATTAGCTAAAAGATAACAGTTTAAAGAATTTCTTACTTTTTCGAATTCTTTTTCATCATGTAATGCTTCTGGAAAAATAATTTCTGCTCCAGCATCAACATAACTTTTACATCTATCAATCATCTTATCAATACCTTCAACACTTTTTGCATCTGATCTTGCAATGATTTTAAAATTTTTATCTTTTTTTGAACTTACGCATTCTTTAATTTTTTTTATCATTTCATCTTTAGTGATGAGTTCTTTGTTATCTAGATGTCCACATCTTTTTTGTGCTACTTGATCTTCAATATGAACTCCAGTAACTCCAAATTTCTCGAATGTCTCAATAGTTTCTTTACAAGATTTAAATCCAGTATCAATATCAACAATTGTTGGTAAGTTTGTAACTCTAGATATTTGATTTGCTCTATTGCTTACATCTTTTAAAGTAGTTAAGCCAATATCAGGATATCCCAAATCATTAGACATAACTCCTCCGGAAACATAAACAGCATCATATCCAATTTCTTCAATTACTTTTGCAGTTAAAGGGTTATAAGCTCCAGGAACTCTTAAAATTTTTTTTGATTTTAATTTTTTATCAAATTCAATTCTTTTTTCTTCTGTTTTTTTTTTAACAAAATGCACTAAAAAATTCCTTTTTTATTATTTTTTTTCAAATTAAAACTTTTAATTTCTATGTTGAGTTTGTTTAATTGACCTGACTTTAATTTAGTTAAATTTTGTACAGTTTTTAAAAAACGATCGCTTTCTTTTTTAGAAAGAATATTTTTTGTTAATGTTAGAAATTTATTTATATAATTTTTTCTTACAAAAGGTCTCGATCCATATGGGTGTGCATCAGCTTTATCTAGCTGTTCAATAATTTTTTTACCATTATTTAATGTTACAACTACTTTTGCACCGAATGATTTATTTTTAGGATTAGGATCGTGATATTTTTTAGTCCACCTTTTATCTTCATGAGTTTTAATTGATCTCCAAATCTTAATTGTGCTTTTTCTATTAGCTCTGGATTTCTTATATGAGTTAACATGATGCCAATCAGCATCTTCTAAAGCGACAGCAAATATATACATTATTGAGTGATCTAGAGTTTCTCTACTTGCGTTAGGATCCATTTTTTGAGGATCATTTGCACCTGTTCCAATAACGTTATGAGTATGATGACTTGTGTAAATATCAATTTTTTTGATTTGATTGAGATTTTGAATTTTTTTGTTAAGTTTTTTTGCAATATCAATAAGTGCTTGAGCTTGATATTCTGCAGAATATTCTTTTGTGTAAGTTTCTAAGATTGCTTTTTTTTCTTGATTCTTTTTTGGCAATGTAACTTTATATAAAGCTTTTTTACCATCTAGAATTTGAGCAATTACACTATCTTCACCTTCGTAAATAGGACTTGGTGCTCCTTCGCCTCGCATAGCTCTATCAACTGCTTCAATTGCAAGTTTGCCTGCATGAGCAGGTGCATAAGCTTTCCAACTTGAAATTTCACCTTTTCTTGATTGTCTTGTAGAAATTGTTGTATGAAGTGCTTGTTGAATTGCTTGATAAATTGTTTTTGTATTTAATCTAAGCATTGTACCAATTCCCGCAGCAACACTAGGTCCTAAATGAGCAATGTGATCAACTTTATGTTTATGTAAACAAATTCCTTTAACTAAATTCACTTGAACTTCATAGGCAGTAATTATTCCTCTTAACAAATCCATTCCACTTTTTTTCTTTTGTTGAGCAACCGCTAAAAGAGGAGGAATGTTGTCACCAGGGTGACTATAATCTGCAGCTAAGAAAGTGTCATGAAAATCTAATTCTCTTACAGCTGTACCGTTAGTCCAAGCAGCCCACTCGCAATCAAATTTTTTTTTTGAGTTGACTCCAATCAATGTAGCGCCATTCTTTTTTGGATGTCTTAATGCCATTTCTCTTGAAGAAATTACTGGTTTTCTATTTAATGAAGCAATTGCAACTGAAGCGTTATCAATAATTCTATTGATAACCATTTCAATAGATTTCTTATTCAATTTTACATTGTCTTTAGATATTTCAGCTAATTTCCAAGCAAGTTGATTTTTTTTATCTAGTTTAATTTTAGACGGGAAAACTTTTACAGTGTGAGTTATCAATTTATCTCCAATTCTTATTGTTTTTTAATACAACCAGGAATGACAATAATCAATATTAATGATTCAAATATTTATGAACTATTTTTTCAATTCCAATAAAATCTCTTATTAAATGATCATGTGAAATGTCATTAACATTTTTTTCAGTATATCCATCTTCTAATAGAATAAATGGGATACCTGCAGCTTTTGCGGCATTTCCGTCAGATTCACTATCACCAATCATTATACTTTTTTTTATATCACCTTGCATAATTTCAATTACATTTGTTAAATGTCTAGGATCAGGTTTACAAAAATCAAAAGTATTACTTCCAGCAACATATTCAAAAAAATCATAAATTTTAATTTGTTTTAATAGATCAACAGCAAGATGCTCTTGTTTGTTAGTGCATACACCCATTGAAATTTGATTTTCCTTTGACCACTTTAGAAAATCATACACACCATCGACCAATTTGCTTTCATTGGCTATATTTTTCCCATAAAAATCTATAAATTCTGATACCATTTCTTTTTTGATTTTTCCGTCATCTATTTGACTAAATTCTTTTTTCGCATGGCCCCATACAGATCTACCAATTAGAGACCCAGCACCTTGTCCTACCAATTTTCTTATGTCATCTGTTGATTTGGTTTCATAACCAAATTTTTTCATAACATGATTGTGAGCATTCATAATATCCGGAGCTGTATCAACTAAAGTTCCATCTAAATCAAATAATACGGTAAGTTTTTGAGTCATTTTAAAAGTATTAATAAGAAATAATTTGTGAATTAAAGATCATATTTACTTAACTATAAATAAAATTGCAAATGAAACAAACAAATTTACAAAAAGCTCAAGAACGACTGAGAGAAAAATTTATGAAAAATGGTGTTAAGATGCTTGCACCTGAAACAGTTTATTTTTCAAAAGACACCAAAATTGGAAAAAATGTGACTATAGAACCATATGTAGTTCTAGGAGAAAAAGTTAAAATACAAAATAACTCAAAAATAAAATCATTTTCCCATTTAGAAAATGTTAAAATTGAAAATAATGTAACAGTTGGACCTTTTGCAAGATTAAGACCAGGAACAGTTTTAAAATCAGGGTCAAGAGTTGGAAATTTTGTAGAGATTAAAAAAAGTAATTTAGGAAAAAACTCAAAAGTAAATCACTTATCTTATATTGGTGATGCTAATATTGGAGATTTTGTTAATATTGGAGCCGGCACAATTACTTGTAATTATGATGGAAAAAATAAAAATAAAACAACAATAAAGAATAAAGTTTTTGTAGGTTCAAATTCTTCATTAGTTGCCCCGGTTACTTTAAATGAGAAGAGTACAATAGGCGCAGGATCTGTAATAACAAGAAATGTTAAAAAAAATTCTTTAGCCCTTACAAGATCAAAACAAACTGAAGTAAAAAATTACAAAAGAAAGAAATAACAATGTGTGGAATAGTTGGAATCGCAAGTACTAAATCTGTAACTTCTATGATCGTAAACTCTTTACGAAAACTTGAATACAGGGGTTACGATTCTTCAGGAATTGCAACGCTACATAATGGAAATATTAATGAGGTTAAATGTGAAGGAAGAGTAGATGTATTAGAAAAAAATTTAAATAAATCTAATTTATTAGGAAATGTAGGTATTGGACATGTTAGATGGGCTACACATGGAATACCTAGCACTCTAAATGCCCATCCTCACTCTTCAGAAAATGTTTCTGTTGTACATAATGGAATTATTGAAAATTCAACATTATTAAAAAAGCTATTAATTAAAAAAGGTCACACTTTTAAGTCTCAAACAGATACCGAGGTAATTACTCATTTAATTACAGAATACTTAAAAAAAAATGATCTTAAAAATTCAATAATAAAAATGCTTAGAAGATTGCATGGAAGCTTTGCTTTAGGAATTATTTTTAAAGATCAACCAGATTTAATTGTTGGTGCAAGAAGAGGTTCTCCACTTGCAGTTGGTTATGGACCAAATGAAAACTATTTAGGATCTGATTCATATGCTTTAAAATCAATGACAAATAAAATTTCTTATTTGAATGATGGTGAATTTTGTATTGTAAAAAATGATAATATCGATTTTTTTGATGAAACAGGAAATAAAGTTAACAAAAAAATATTAGAACTTTCTTCAAACGAAAAAAATTATGACAAAGGTGAATACAAACATTTTATGGCAAAAGAAATCGATGAACAGCCTGTTACAATTAAAAACTGTATTAATGAGTACATAGATAAAAAAAATAACGACATAAATATTTTTAATTTTCCATGGGAATCCAAGGATATTTCATCAATTGTATTAATTGGATGTGGAACTGCTTATCACTCATGTTTGATGGCAAAATACTGGTTTGAACAGTTAACAAAATTTGATGTTTCTGTTGATATTGCATCAGAATTTAGATACCGAAAAAATAGATTTAAAGATAACGCTCTTTATATATTTGTTTCTCAATCAGGTGAAACAGCAGATACTTATGGTGCACTAGATTTATGCAACAAAAACGACATGAAAACTTGTTCAATAGTAAACGTTGTAGAAAGCTCTATTGCTAGAGACTCAAAATTTGTTTTACCAATACACTGTGGACCTGAAATTGGAGTTGCTTCAACAAAAGCTTTTACAGGACAGATGTTAGTTCTTTACTTATTATGCCTAAAACTAGGTAAAGATAGAAAAGATATTGCAAACGATATTTTTTCCAAAAAAATTATATCTTTAAAATCACTTTCAGACTTAATAAAAAATACTTTATCAACAGAGAATGACATTCAATTAGTATGTAATTCATTTGTTGAAGCAAAAGGTTCAATGTTTTTAGGAAGAGGATGTTCTTTCCCAATAGCTTTAGAAGGTGCATTGAAATTAAAAGAATTAGCTTACGTTCATGCAGAAGGTTATCCAGCTGGTGAAATGAAACATGGACCTCTAGCTTTAATAGAAGAAGGCATGCCAGTTGTAGTTTTAGCTCCTAGAGATGATTATTATAAAAAAACTATTTCAAATATGCAGGAGGTAATTGCAAGAGGAGCAAAGGTTCTTTTAATCACTAATAAAAGTAAAGATGAAGTTTACTCAGAAAATATTTGGCAAACAATTGAAGTAGAAAATACATCTGAAGATTTATTGCCTTTTTTAATCACTATTCCTTTACAAAAACTTGCTTATTATTCAGCCCTTAAAAAAGGATATGATATTGATAAACCCAGAAATTTAGCAAAATCAGTTACTGTTGAATAATCAATAAACTCTGCTAGAACACTCCTAGGTTGAATATGAAAAAATGGAAAAGAAATAGTTGGAAAAATTATCCTGTAAAACACATACCTAATTATGGGGATGAAA
>LWDU01036312.1_pt1 | contig 14150 bp, 12 predicted proteins | sample 727161 | NCBI WGS metagenome assembly LWDU01 (sample SAMN04566230, study PRJNA314399) | hydrothermal vent metagenome | isolation source: deep sea hydrothermal plume seawater | place: Mexico: Gulf of California, Guaymas Basin | collected 2004-07-11 | reverse complement strand
GAGGAAAACGACTCACCGCTGGATGGAATTTAGACAAGCTCAAAGGCATTTTGGCTGCTTTTCAAGACGTCTGAACATGCGATTGCCCTGCGAACAACCCCTGTTCTTAGACTTAACCACGCAGTAGTTTGTCGGCAGTACCGTCTTTGCGGACTGGTCCGGACGAAACTGTGGTCGGCACTGCAGATCAAGCACTACGGTCATTTCGGCTGTCTCACATTGGCGTATCGCCTGGTACAATATGTGGCAGACAGTTTGAGCGTGCCCGGCCTGCTTTTGCATCTGGTTCTGGGTTTTCGATGGCCAAAAGCGGCGGTACGAGGAGCATACGTGCATTTCCAAAATCAAGCGTTCGGGATTGGTTTGGCGTTCGCCCTGATCCTGCTGCCGGGGTGCAGCAAAAAGGACCAGCCAGTCACGGTGAAACACGACCAGCCTGAGTCGTCTGTCACAGAGACTCACCTGCGGTTTGATGAAGTTCAGGAAGAATCGGGTATCCAGTTCCGTCATTTCGGATCGCGACGGGATTCGGCTGGGCCGACTTTGACAACGACGGTGACGACGATCTTTATCTGGTCAATTTCGCCGGTCCCTTTCTGATGAAAGAATCAGAACTCAGGCAGCGTCCCGGTAATCGTCTGTACCGCAACGACGGAGACGGCAAATTCACGGACGTGACCGCCAAAGCCGGAGTCGGTCACGTCGGCTGGGACTTTGGGTGTCTTTGGTTTGACTATGACAATGACGGCTGGCTGGATCTGGCGGTGACTCATTACGACGGAGTCGTGCTGTACCGCAACCGACACGACAACACATTTGAAAATGCAACGGCCACAGCCGGTGTGCAGGACATCCACCGCTTTCTGCAGGGCATGACTGCGGCAGACTACGACCTGGACGGCGATCTGGATTGGTACCTCTGTGGCTATGTAAACTTCGATCAGGAGAAGGCCCGCAATCGCCCAATCGTATCCGGCCGGCCGTCGGTGTGGACCAATCCGGTGTCCTATTCAGCCCTGCCGAACATTCTTCTGCAGAACAATGGCAACGGCACGTTTACGGATGTCACGGACGCCGCCGGCGTAACCAATGCAAAAGGCAAAAGCATGCAGGCCCTGTTCTGCGACTTTGACAATGACGGCTGGCCCGATCTGTATGTGGGCAATGATGTGGGCACGGCAGATGTCCTGTACCACAACCAACGCAACGGTAAGTTTGAAAATGTCGCGGCCACAGCTGGAACTTTTGATCGGCGTGCGTCCATGGGACTTGCCGTCGGTGACGTCTGGCATCGCGGCTGCATGGATCTGCTGACCACCCACTGGGTCGCGGAAGACCACGCACTCTGGAAAAACGTGGCGACCGATTTTGAATCCGACGAACCGGCACCTGCTGTGACCCTGTTGTTTGAGGACATCGGTCCTGCGACCGGAATCGTCAAGGCCAAGGCATCGGCAATGGTTGGCTGGGGAACCGGGCTGTACGACTTCGACAACGATGGTCATCTGGATGTGATGATTGCCAATGGCAGCACGATCGAAGATGAACTTACACTTGAAGTGCTGTCTGAGCCGAAGCTGATTCCCCAGGAATCGCAGCTGTTGTGGAACAACGGAGAAGGGGAATTCATCAGTGTCGGTGACGGTGCGGGAGAGTTCTTTCGAAAACACCTGGTCAATCGCGGGATGGCGTTCTCTGACTACAACCAGGACGGCCGGATGGACGCTGCGGTCATCGGCCACAATGCGTCAGCCATCCTGTTGCAGAATCGGACGACATCCACCGGCCACTGGCTTCACGTTCGATTAAGAGGAACGCGTTCTAATGTCTTTGGTGTCGGCGCACGCGTGGAAGTAAGAGCTGGCGGCGTTTTGCACTCACGGCAATGTGTCCTGAGTTCCAGCTATCTGAGCAGTGACAGTCTGTTATGCCATTTCGGTCTCGGCAGCGCTGTGATTATTGAAGAATTGAAGGTTACCTGGCCCAGCGGCACGGTCACCGTTCAACAGGAAATCATGGTCGATCAGGTCATAGAAGTCGTAGAATAACTGGCCACGCACAGTAGCACTCCAACGAACCGTCCATTCGGGCCGTAGTAGAAGAGAGAGCCCGCTTTTTCATCATTTTCAATCATCGCACCGGGAACAATCGAACAATGAAACTCAGTAAAAACAAGGTATTGCTCGGCCTTGCGGTCTTGCTGCCCCTCGGAATTGGAGGCTATTTCGTCGGACGCCACCAGTACGAACTCTACCTGCTGCAGGGACAGGCCCCCAGCGAAGAGCGATTGGTGGAAACTTCAACGGGCGGCGATCCACACTACGATCCCATTCAGTATCGTGCTAAAGACTCACGGCCAGCCGTCGTCGAACCGGAGTTCATTGCCGCCAGCGAAGCGAAAATCGCGGGCGGAACGATGGGAATTGGCGTTTCGGTCAATGACGACAGCCGTTTCTATCCTCTCTACGTGTTGCAGTACCACCAGATCGTCAACGACACCTGTGGGGGCAAGGCGGTCGCCTGCACTTACTGATCGAGCGAACAAACGCTCATGGTCCATGAGCGACGAATCAAAGAAACTGGTGAGGTCCTGGAACTGCGAGTCTCCGGGCAGGTGCGGCTGGGTAATCTGATCATGTTCGATAAAGAGAGTGATTCCCACTGGCTGCAGGAAACCGGGCGCTCGCTGTCCGGCAAGAATGAAGGCTGTTCAATCCCGGAACTCGATCCCGACGAGTGGACACCCCGCGTCCGCTGGGACGAATGGAAGAAGCTCCACGCCGACAGCAAAGTCCTGTACTGCAGCCATTGCGAGGATCAATAAGGCCCGTGATAATGTTCTGGAGGTCCGGCAGCGCAGTCGATTCGATGCCGGCAATGGTGAACGGCGTCGGTCCGCACAGCAGACCCTACTGTGCTGGTGGGTTACCCGGCACACTGTCTAATCCGAGCGGTAGCTGGAATCCAATGCGGCTGGTGCGACATCGTTGTACAGCGTGATGGTTTCGTCGACCATGCGGTCCACCGTAAACCGGTCTTCCACCAGATTCTGACCGGCGATCGCTATTTTGCGGGCTCGATCCGGGTCATTCAGCAGTTCCAGCATTCGGTCGGCCAGAGCACGGCTGTCGGACGGCGGCACGATCAACCCGGTCCTGTTGTCTTCCAGAATGCTCAGCACACCGCCGACGCCTGAGGCAATCGCCGGCCGCCCCAGTGCCATGGCTTCCAGCATGATAATCCCAAATCCCTGCTGCAAAGATGGCAGACAGAAAATATCAATCGCAGACAGATACGCGTCCATCGAAGTGCCGTCGTCGACAAACGTCACATGTTCGTCCAGTTCGAGCGACGTCGACAACCGTCGCAGATTGCGCTCTTCCGGGCCGGATCCCGCAACAACGATGCGAATCGGAACACCGGCCTCCAGAACGCGATGACAGGCGCGCAGAAAGAAGGATCCGCCTTTGATCACTTCCAGCGGACCGGCCATCCCCAGAACGGGAACGTGTCCTTCCTTCAGGATTGGAGGCGTGCGGTGAGTCACATCCAGCGGGACACCAGGCAGGATCACTCGCTGTTCGGTCAACTCCAGTCGCCCGGGCAGCGCAGACCGGACACTTTCACTGACGCAAACGATGGCTCTGCAGATCGCATTCTGGGCAGGCAAAGCCACGTGACCGGCTTCACCCTGATCTGTCAGGCCGAGTACCACGGGACGTTGCAGCAGTTTGCCCAGCCACAAAGCCTGAGGCAACAGGCGAGGCCCCAGAACGTGTATCACGTCCGGCGGTTGAGCACTGAGATTCTGCAGCACGGTGTGTTGAACAACGCGGCCCCACAAGGGAACGGAATACCCAGGCACGTTCACAATCCGTACGTTCTTCGTCAACGACGAGTCAAGAGAATGCCGCCGCGTACAAAGAACGATCGTCTCAATTTGTCTGGATTCCAACCCCCTCGCAAGCCTCAGCGCGTGGATCGACGCACCACGAAACGACAGTTCGTGGGTCAGCAGCAGGATTCTTTCGATAGGTTCGGACATCAGCAGGATGGATAGGTAGCCGGCGCCACTTTGTGGTTCAAAACCAGTATTCTTCGGCGATTGCGTGACTGTTGAGGATTACCAGCAAATACCGGCGGCTAGCGCCGTGCCGCTCACAGAAAGTGGCGCTGCCGCGTTAGAGACAATGGATTCCTTGATGAGTCCGGCACCGTACAGTTTCCCCTGCCGGCAGCCAGAAGCAAGCCAGTGCCCGCTGTTTCAACTCTTCGAATCCGGTAAATGCTGACCCGGCGGTGGAATCACAATGGCGGGGCAAACAGTGACGACCAACGAAGTGCCTTGGTAACGCGGATCGGCCGCACAAACTGTTTTTCTTGCCGCGTACAACTGCGAAAACGCAGGAATTCTCAGAGTCAAATCGTTATGGTGGCGAAAATCGACAGTTACAACCTTCCCTCCCTTCCCATCCGCGCCCTTTCATCGAAAACTTCCGGCCCATGAAAACGTCTCGAAGTCGCCATCGATCTCAGTGCCAGTCGTCCTGCAATTTCGGTTTCATGACCTGTTCAGCCATCCTTGGCGCCGTGCTCTGCTGCCAGGCCGTCGTCACAGCCGGCGAATCGCGCCTCTCATGGCCGTATCGCAACGGTCCGGCACTCAACGGCCAGGTTAACGCGGCCGACGCGAAGGGCCTGCCGACAAAATTCAACGAACAGTCGGGACAAAACATCAAGTGGAAGAAACCGCTGGAAGGCCTTGGCCATTCGACTCCCGTCATCGGAGCCGGCCGGGTCTGGCTGACAGCGGCGACGAAAGACGGCACGCAACAGTTCGTCTATTGTCTTGATGCCGAAACCGGAAAAGTGCTGCACCACAAACTGATCTTCGAAAACGAAGATCCGGAACCGCTCGGCCAAAACGTCAACACTTATGCGTCGCCGTCGTGCGCACTGCAGGACAATGCTGTCTACGTCCACTTCGGATCATATGGCACCGCCAGGCTCAGTACAGAAACAGCAGAAATCGTCTGGCAGCGACGGGATATCAAGTGTCGACATTTTCGTGGGCCGGGCTCGTCTCCCGTCATTTTTCAAAACCTGTTGATCCTGACCTTCGACGGCATCAACCGACAGTTCCTGATCGCTGTCGATACGAATTCCGGAGAAACGGTCTGGAGAACGAATCGCTCAACGGACTACGGTGATCTGGACGCAGACGGTAATCCCAAGCGGGACGGTGATCTGCGCAAGGCGTACAGCACACCGGGTCTGATCGAGGTCAATGGTCGGACTCAGGTTGTCAGTGTCGGCTCACGAGGGGCGTATGGCTACGACGCGGTGACCGGAAAAGAAATCTGGGGCATTCGCCACGGCGACTTTAACGCCGCCGCACCGCCAGCCTTCCATAACGATATCGCCATCCTTCACTCCGGTAGTGGTGGACGCAATCTGTTCGGGGTTCAGTTGAACGAATCGACGACCGGAGACGTCACGGAGTCTCATATCAGGTGGAATCGCACACAAGGCAATTCCAAACTTGCCTCGCCGATTCTGGTCGACGGCAGGGTTTACATGATCACCGACAAGGGCGTTGCCAGTTGTGTCGCAGCAGACACCGGCGAAGAAATCTGGAAAGACAGAATCGGCGGAACTCATGTATCGTCACCGATCTCAGCAAACGGGTTGATCTATTTCTGCAGCGAAGAAGGCGACACCACCGTGATCAAAGCGAGCGATACATTCGAAATTGTGGCAAGAAATCGTCTGGCAGACGGCACGCGAGCTTCTCCTGCCGTGGCCAACGGTCGGCTGTATCTTCGCACGTTCGGCCATCTGTACTGCATCGAAAACATCTCCTCGACATCGCGCAACAACTAACGAAACTCGGGCTTTTAGTCCTGAATGGGTGGCATTGGAAAACCGTCTGGGCGCCTGACACAAACACCGGAGACAATAATGAAACACGTTCTGATTCTGTCCGTTGCCCTTCTGCTGTGTGCCCCGTCAATTCGTGCAGCCGAACAGGAATTCAAACCGGGCGCGTGGGTGCAACTATTCAATAGCAAAGACCTGACAGGCTGGACGCCAAAGATTAGATACTCAAAGCTGGGCGAAAACTACGGAAACACGTTTCGAGTGGAAGACGGGCTGATGAAGGTCCGTTACGACCAGTACGAGGATTTCGGCCAACGCTTCGGCCACCTGTTCTATGCAAAGGAGTTTTCGCACTATCGGTTCCGAGTGGAATACCGGTTCGTCGACGAACAGTGTGCGGGCGGTCCGGGCTGGGCAATCCGGAACAGCGGTGTGATGGTCCACGGTCAGAAGCCTGAGACCATGGCTAAGGATCAGGATTTCCCAGTGTCCATCGAAGTGCAATTGCTGGCCGGAAACGGCAAGGATCCTCGCACCACGTCAAACCTGTGCACGCCGGGCACAAACGTCGTCATGGACGGTAAGTTAAAAAAGCAGCATTGCATCAAGTCCAGTTCAGAGACCCTGCACCTTGACCAGTGGGTGACCGCCGAAATCGAAGTGCGTGGCAACAAGGTCGTGAAACACATTCTGGACGGCAAGGTCGTTCTTGAGTACACAGAACCACAACTGGACGAACGCGACAGCAGTGCAAAAAAGCTGATCGTGGACGGCAAACTCGCTTTGCACGGCGGCACGATATCACTGCAGTCAGAAAGTCACCCGTGCGACTTCCGAAAAGTCGAAATCATGGTGCTGAAGGAATAGTGCGTGTCGCACGGACGTGTAGCGGGGCCGGCGAGCTATTTCGCAGCTCAACGGTGGCGGAAAGTCGCTACACCTCGGTGAATCCAGTGCGCGGTCCAGCCTAAGAATTGGGATGGAGCGACGACTGGTAGTGCAAAACGAAGTCCGAAAGCAAACCTCCAACCCCATGATCAAGCCTCAAAGAGGCACTACCCGACCGAAACATTTGCGTTTTCGGGGGTTTCCTTGCGACGGGGCGTGTTCAATTCGTTCTGTCGCCACTGCAGGCAGGTATGTCCAGCCGACATACGGTCGGCAATATCCGTCATACAGATCCCGGCTGCCAGCAGAATGATGTGGTCATTTTCACGCAACGGTTCAAGTTTGTTCAGCGCCAAAACCTCGTCCATGCGGGACATCAGCGTCGGCACGGACGAAGAAATCGTATTGCCGTATGATTCGAGATTATTCAGGAACTCGACGTCTGGAAACTCCATCGTAGCAGCAGCAATCAGGGCACGAAGAAGTTTGCCACTGGGCTGATGTGGGGCCACGATCACTCGTTGACCAGGTTGCCGATCAATGGACAGCATTGCCGTCCGCAGATTGTCCAGCATCAATTCGATGCCATTGATGAACACGGGTTCCGCATTCATCCGCATCACCGTGCGGTGGCTGGGCTGACCTCGAAAATCAAAGACGTCACCTGTCTCCATTCGAAACAGGGGGTTGGGATTCAACCGCCGGTCAGGCGGGATCTGAAAATCGTCACTCCTGGAGGCACCCATCGGAAGTCCTCGGCCCGATTCCAGGACGGCAGCGGTTGCTCCTGCGGAAACAATTCCGCAAAACAAACGATCAGCACCGTCATGCCAGAATTCAGGAGTCTCTACCGAGAGCAACGCCACCTTCGCTTCGCGGCCAAAGCCGTCCAGCACCATCGCACCTTCGGGCAGCAGTTTGATGAAGCCGGAACACCCGTGATTGAACGCCGCAATCGCCTCGCCGGAAAGACCCAGTTCCTGCGACAGGGCGTCCGCCAGCCGAACGCAGGCCTGCGAGTCGGTATTGGAGTGGCACAGCAGAATCGCATCGAATTCGTCCATCGAGCAACCGCTGACGGTTTCCAGCCTGCGACAGACCGCAACAGCGATATCCAATGGCCCAACGCCATCCCGCAACAGACGACGCGTGGTGATCCCCGTTGACCGGCGAATAGCGGCCGAGTCTCTGAAACCAGCGTTTCCGCCCAGTTGTGACAACTTCAGAACAGCTTCGTTGTCCAGCAGTTCAAACAGGTCTGCGCGATCAAACACATCAACCATTGTTGACAGGCCAATCGTTTGGGCATTCGTTGCTGAATGAAAATGCTTCACCAAGTCGTCCTGATTGGTACGTTCAAGAGGGGCGTCGACCCTTCTGTCCTGAACAAAAACCTTCTGCTGAGGTTTATCTCGCCCGGGAAAAGAAGCGTCCAGCCGACAGGTTATCAAGAAAACACCAGCGGAAAAGCATGATGGCGATGAAAAGCGAAACGACAGCAAGCATTCACAGCAGAACCGCGTTGTAGGCGTTAAACTGATCCCAAGTTGAATCTTGGCGCCATTTTGCCAGGTTTAGCAGCCGTCGGGAGCTGGATTCCCTTCCCGGGGGGCGATTAAATCTGATGGCGGACGTGCCACATTTGCAGAACGAGTCCACAGGAAAACGCTGAGCGAGAGGTCGAATCACGCTACAATGTTTCTGTGAGTTCGCCAGAATCTGCCCGAATCGATTTCCGTTGTTCTGAGCAGGTTTTTGCAAGTTGGCGTTCGACTTTCGGCCCTGGCAGCGATTTCCGTGGCGACGCTGCGGGCAGAGCGGCACACACATCACCCCAATGGTGTTACAAACATGTTTGTGGATCGAGTTTCAATTCTGTGCAAGGCTGGAGACGGCGGCAACGGCTGCTGCAGCTTTCGTCGAGAAGCCCACGTTCCCCGCGGAGGGCCGGACGGCGGTGACGGCGGCAGCGGTGGCAGCATTATCATTCAGGCGGACCGCAACCTGGGATCGCTGGGCAACATCGTCGGACATCGCCACTGGAAGGCCGAACGAGGCCAACACGGCCTGGGCAGTCTAAAAACAGGCCGCACCGGCGAAGACACAGTTATTCTGGTCCCGCCCGGGACACTGGTGAAGGACACGAAACACGAAAACCTGCTGAAGGATTTGCAACAGCACGACGATTCCGTCGTCATTGCCAAAGGCGGCTGGGGTGGCCGAGGCAACAAACGCTTCGCCAGCTCCACCAATCGCGCGCCGCGAGAATGCGAGATGGGGCACCCGGGGGAAGTGCGAGATGTGACGCTGGAGTTGAAGCTCATCGCCGACGTCGGTCTGGTGGGGAAGCCCAACGCCGGCAAATCAACTTTGCTCAGCCGTATGTCGCGAGCCACGCCGGAAATCGCGGACTACCCATTCACCACGAAGTACCCGAACCTTGGACTCGTTCAGGTCACATTGGATATCGAATACGTTCTGGCCGACATTCCGGGGCTGATCGAAGGAGCTCACCTGGGTGCCGGACTGGGGCACGAATTCCTGAAACACATCGAACGGACTCGCCTGATCGTCCACATGGTCGAACCGTGCCCCATGGACAATTCCGATCCGCTGAGCAACTACGACCAGATTCGCGAAGAGCTTGAAAAATACAATCCCGTCCTGGCCCGTCGCCCGGAAATTCTGTGCGTGACCAAGGCCGAACTTCCGGACGCCGAAACGTGTGCGGAATTGCTTCGGGAAACGTCGGGCAAAGACGTACATTTGATTTCAGCCGTCACCGGCCAGGGAATTCCCCAGTTAAATCAGATGATCGTGGCACGGTTGGCAGAACTGGAAGACGACGTTTCTGCAATCATGACGTAAGTCCATTTCCTGCCTCCTCTCCAGCACACTTCATGAAAATTCTTCTCGCCAACCCACGAGGTTTTTGTGCCGGCGTCAACATGGCCATCGAATGCCTCGACGAAGCCATTCGTCGAGTCGGCCCGGGGATCTATGTCTATCACGAAATCGTCCACAACAAATACGTGGTTGATCGTTTCACAAAACAGGGAGTGACATTCGTTGACTCCATGCAGGAAGTCCCTCATGGTTCCATCCTGCTGTTCAGTGCTCACGGTGTTTCACCGAAAATTCGTAGCATCGCCAAAGACCGAAACCTGCAGACCGTGGACGCCACCTGTCCGCTGGTCACGAAGGTCCACCTGGAAGCCATCCGTTACGCCAACGCCGGTTACCACATCATCCTGATCGGTCACGAAGGTCATGACGAAGTCATCGGCACTATGGGCGAAGCTCCCGAAAGCATCACTCTGGTCGAAACAGCCACCGAAGTTGGCAAACTGCCGTTCACCGGCGATGACAAACTGGCGTACCTGACCCAAACCACACTCAGCGTCGCAGAAGCCACCGAAGTCATCGGTGCGTTGAAGATTCGCTACGCGGGCATCGAATCCCCGAAAAAGGAAGACATCTGCTACGCGACAACCAATCGCCAGGACGCGGTCAAGATGCTGGTGGAATCAGCGGATGTGCTGATTGTGCTGGGCAGCCAGAACAGCAGCAACAGTCGCCGCCTGATGGAAATCGGAGCCAGTCAGGGAGTCCCCTCATACCTGGTCGACGGAGCAGTCGAACTGCAGACGGACTGGTTTGAACAGGATTCGACGGTCGTCATCACCGCCGGCGCCAGTGCCCCGCAAGTGGTCGTCGAAGAATGCACCAACTACTTAAGAACGCACTTCAACGCCGAAGTCTCCGAAGAAACCGTGCGCGAAGAAAACGTCCACTTCAACCTGCCGAAAGAACTGCAGCAGTTGACGCGTGTTGCAAATTGAGCATGGACGGCCGAAGCGTGATTCAAACTGACCAAAATCAGGACGACCGGCCGAGCCAGTGGTATGAGAAAGGCCTCTGCAAGGGGCCGTAATACCAATTCGAAGCGCCAGCGAGTGGGCCTCCTGCGCTTATAAAACACACTTGCTTGCGCTGCGTGCTGGTATCAAGAACGTCAAAGCCTCATGAGTGCTCACCGGCAGAGCGAGTGGTTTACCGCAGAGAATAAAAAACGACCGCGTCCGTTTCCGGATGCGGTCGTTTGATGTGCTGTGACTCAATTGGAAAAGTGGTCAGTTAGTTGTTGACGACTTCCGGCTTTTCTTCGTCGGCAGATTTCTCTTCGCTGACTGCGTCATCGTCTTTGGGAGGATCCTTTTCGTATTCCGCGTTTTCCTTGACGACGGCAGCCTTTTTGGCTTCCAGAGCGTCCTGCTTCATCTTCTTGATTTCGGCCTGAGCTGCCTGGACGGCTGCTGTTGCTTCGTCCTTTGCCGCAGTCATATCAGCCATATCTTTTTGCAGCTGGGCATTAGCGGCGGTCAGCTTGTCTCGATCTGCGGCCGTCTGTTTCAAATCGTTCTGTACCTTTGTCAGAATCGTTTGCGTCTTCTTGCCCGTTTCGCGAAGACTGGCGACTTGCGAGACACTTTTCGTGTGAGCCGCTTCTGCTTTTTCCGCACGCTGATTTTGAGAGGCCGCCAGCTTTCGCTGCTTGCCCAGCTGGGTCTTCAGTTTCGCAATCTGCTGTTCGAACGACGCTTTGTCTGCGGCCGCTTTGCCCTGCAGTGCGACCAATTCAGCTTGGCTTGTTTCAAGTTCGGACTGAACTCCCGCCAGATCCAGTTCCAGTTTTTCCGCATCAACGGAGCGGTGAAGTGCAGCCCAGTAACTAATGACTTGCCGAATCTCTCCGTCTTTCCCTTTCCACAGATTCGTGGTCGGGCCTTGGGAACGCGCTTTGACACACGCACGTTGAGCACGGCGATTCTTTGCGGAGCCACATTTGGAAAACAGACCTGCTTCAACGGTCGTACAGGCGAGAAACAGGAACGTGACGGTCAAAATGCGCGTGTTCATGGCGGGACTCGGGGCAGTTAGGAGATTGGTGGAGTATTTGCGCGACGGAACGCGCAGTCGCTTTCGGCCGAAAAGAAGAGTTTTCGGTGAGGAAACATGGCAGGAATGGGAATTGTGAACAGTTTGAGACGATTTTTCCATCGCCTTCTGGCCGGCACATGAAATATCCGTACTGTTAAGAATGCGTCTTCCGCAAACTGGAATTGCGGGCACCTGTGCGATTCCGCACGTCCAACAGGGCTAAAGGCATTGGACTTGCCACTCTGAAACCAGTGGCGTGGTCCCGTTGATGGCTGAAAAACAGAGTAAAAGCCCTCAGCTCTTATTCCGAGAATCTGCCCACAGGACGCCTCGAGACCAGGAATCTGAAATCTCGTACTCCCAGGTTGTCGGGCTCAGCTCGCACTTCCACCTCGCTTCCGGTCCAACCCTACCGAAAAACACCTGCCCGTGGGCGCGTCGCCAGAAAATCCCAATCACGCAAAGCAGCAGTTGCAGCAACGATTGTCCGACTACAGATTGATTCTGAAGCGTGAACAGATCGGCTGGCGAACGGAACGCCCGTTTCTGAAGACGCTGGGAACGGGTGGACAGGGAGTCGTTATTCTGACGGAACGAAGAGGGGCTGGCAGTTTTCGCATGCCACTGGCCCTGAAGTTCTTTTCGCCCGACCAGTTTGACACTGTCGACAAATATGAACGCGAGATGCTGCGTCTGGCCGAAGTCTCTTCCATGGTGGCCCGGATTCAGGATGACCACCTTGTCGACGTCCACAGTTTTCTGGAAGAAGATGGCGTCTTCTATCTGGAGATGGAGTGGATCGACGGATTCGACCTGCTGCATATCCTGCGGCGCGACACCCTTGAAATCGTTCACGACGCCGTCACGAAGGGCCGCTGGCGACAGCTGAATGATGAAATTGTGACCACCGGTGAGGTCGACGTGGCCATTATTCGCGAGTGTCTTTCCGGCGTCTCGGCGCTGCACCGGGAAGGAATCATTCACTGCGACCTGAAGCCATCCAACGTGATGGTGAAACGCACGGGTCAGGTGAAGCTGATCGATATCGGTTCGGCATTCTGGGTCGGCCAGCCTCCGGCCGGACAACCGTGTACACTGGAATACGCATCACTGGAAGTTCTGGCAGGCTCTCGAGCCACACCGCAGTCAGACCTTGCGAGTCTGGGATACATGCTTCTGGAGATGCTGACGGGTTCAAAGCCATTTGCCGGACTCAAATATTCTGAATTGCGTGAGGCCAAAGAGGGGCTGTTGGACCGACTGCCGGGCATGCTGCCACTGGACACGTTTGCTTACAGCGAACTACTGATTCTGCTGCTCCGGAAACTGCTCCACCCGGACCCCAAAAAACGATTCGCCTCCGCAGAAGAGGCCGAACTTTCCGACCACGGTGCTGCCGAGTTCCTGCGAGAACTTGTGAAGGGCGAATTGTCTCAGGAATATGCCAGCGCGCTGCGAAAATGGATTGCAGAAATGGAAACCGAGGCCATGCACGGAATGTCGGAGAAACGTTCTCCTGGCGGGACGACTCGAATTGAACGGGCACCGTTGCCGGCAACTCGGATTGTCAGCAACCCGGCAGACCTGAATACTCCCGGAGACTTCGACCAGCAGGATTGACTGACACCGTCCGTTCTGAGGTCAGAGGCCAACAAAACGCAGTGAAGTCTGGAAAAAGACTCGGATATCCTGAGGATTCCACAGGATTATCGGTCAACGAACAAGACACCCACGGCGTATACTTCCAAAGTTCAATAACACACAGTCCTGACTGTTCCTCACCGACACCGCCCACAAACGTGGTGACGGGTTTTCAACTCGCGAGCAATCTCATGATTTCCAAAGCTGGTTTTGTTGCATCCGCCTTTTCTCTCACTGCCATCACGTTTGTCGGCTGTGCTGAACAATCTGAGCCGGCCCCTGTGATGGCCAGTCACGAACACGGCCACGAAGAGCACGAGCACGCCGAAACACTGCCGGAGGTTCTGACTGAACTTACTGAACTGCGCGACACAGTGCGCGACGCGTTTGCCAAAGAAGACGGCGAAGCGGCTCATGGACCGTTGCATGACGTCGGTTATGTGCTGAAAGAAGTCTCTGAACTTGCCGGCGAGGCACATCTTTCTGACGAAGCGAAAGCGACCATTGAATCCAACGTCGGAATATTGCTGGACGCCTTCGGTGCTGTCGACAAAAGCATGCACAGCGAAGACGAAGGTTCGGCCTACAGCGAAGTCTCTGAAAAAATAGACACTGCCATTGCCGCCATTGCTGCAGCTGCTGCTCCGGCGCTGCATGACGATGACGGGCATGAACATGGGGATCACGACGAACACGGCGATCACGACGAAAAGCACGATGGCCACAAAGACGGCGACCATGATGAGAAACATGACGATGACGATGACGACGATGACGATGACGACGATGACGACGATGAC
>LWDU01043767.1_pt1 | contig 14155 bp, 18 predicted proteins | sample 727161 | NCBI WGS metagenome assembly LWDU01 (sample SAMN04566230, study PRJNA314399) | hydrothermal vent metagenome | isolation source: deep sea hydrothermal plume seawater | place: Mexico: Gulf of California, Guaymas Basin | collected 2004-07-11 | reverse complement strand
GCAGGGAATATGATCTCCCGGGAATTGACCAGCGACACCTCGAGGGCGTTGTCCAGGACGCCGAGATCTCATTTTGGGGTGAAGTGGCGAATGGATTCCCGCAGATTGAGTCCGGGGACTTCCCGCCCGATGCCGATGCTCGACTGAAGAGGGAGCTGACGAGGGCCGTGGAAATTTGGCTCTCCTACAATCTTTAATATTAACCGCCGGAGAATTTAAAATGAGAATCACAAAACGACAGCTGCTGAGAATAATTCGCGAGGAGCACCAGGGATATGATGCCCGAGAGGACGAGTCCCTTGGCATGAGGCGTGGACCTGAGCATGATCACTCAGAGTCAGAGGAGGACCGACGTGAAGACTCCTATGGCAAGTGGGGAAAGCGGGGTCGGGGTCACGCAAGTTCCCGGAATCTCAAGAAGTACTTCCCCACCACTTCCCACGAGGATGAACAGGGCTATGATGATCGCGAGGATGAGTCCCTGGGAATGCGCCGCGGAGCCGAGCGTGATCACTCAGAGTCCGACGAGGACCGCCGCGAGGACTCCTATGGCAAGTGGGGAACTAGATCGCATCATGAGAGTCGGATCCGAAAGAATCGTCTGCGGCAGATAGTTAGAAGAATATTAAGATGAAAATCTCTGAGAGGCAACTAAAGAGGCTAATTCGCAAAGAAGCTGCACGAATTGCAGAGGATCGCAGCCTTGATCCATCACGCCTCTCTCAGGCATCCGTCGATCGTCAACGTGCATACGACGTCTTCCACACGTTGCAGGTCCTGCAGGCCGGCGATGATATCGATCCATATGGTACCACAGTCACCTGGGATCAGCTCGAGCGCACGCACGAGATAACGCGGGACGACATCGATCTCCTCGCGCAATATCGAAGGTTGGATTTACGCCGCGAGCCGTACATTCGTGTCACCCCACAGGGAATCGAATTCACGGCGGAGGGCGGCTACTGGGAGGTCGGATGAAGACCATCACAAAGCGCCGGTTGAGACAAATTATTCGTGAGGCCATGGAGATCGATCTCGAGGTGGGAGACATAATTTTAACCGGGAAGTTCAAGAACAAACGATCAACCGTGAAGGAGGTTGGGGTCGACGATAAGGGACAGCCCACGGTCAATGGCCGGCCACTTCTCAAGTTCCGCATCGAGAAATTGATGCCCAAGGATCGATGGTCGGCCAAATCAAAAGAGCTGCTAAAGAAGGGCGAGCTCAACGAAGGATTTAAAATGAAGATTACCAGAAGACAGCTGCGCCGGATTATTAGAGAGGCCGTCGGTGCTACAGGGGCCTCTGATGGAAAGGCTATTTTCAACCAATGGCTGATCAATGCGGCAAAGAAGGAGATGTCAAACTTTGATGACGTCATTGTATCTTTCGAGGCGGAGACTCCGGACGTCGCCGAGGATCTAGAAGATATCAGGGACACCATTGCCCACGAACTATCGGTTGGACAGCCGGCATCTCAAGGCCTGCGAGATACAATTTCTGATATGCATACCACCGTGAGGGATGCAATTCCAGCCGCTCCATATTATTGGGTCTTTCCGGAAGAGATGGAATAGATGAATGGAAGCTTCGCATGAAAATTTCGAGCGCCGAATTGAATACAGACGTTGCCAGGCAGAAACAATACTTAATAATTGACCTGGATCCAAGAAACATCATAGACTGAGGCTATAAAATGAGAATTACCAAACGCAAATTGCAGAGAATTATTAGGGAAGAGCGGCGCCTCCTAGAGCGGCGCCAGCAGCTTCACGAGGCCAATGCGCAATATGTTGCAGAAGGACTAGGGGATATTCTTAAGAGTATAGGCGGCTGGGCTAAATCAGGAGCCTCAGCCATTAAAAATGTTGGCAGTTTTGTTGCTGGTGTACGGACTTTTCTGAAAGACAACAAAGAATGGATCGATCCGCTGTGGGAGATGCTTAAAGACTTGAAGAGTGAGGAAGCAGCCGGCCCGGTCGGCGGCCCATCACAGTTGGCGTTCGACTTCAATGAAGTTGCTGAGCGACGCAGAAGACGACGCAGATTAAGATAGTTGGCGCTGTAAGTCACGGAAAAAATAAAGTCAATTTAGGCTTGGGGTTAAGATGAGTAGAAATACATTGCAACTACGATCACTATATGAGTGGGATGATTTAGATAAATTCCACTTCTCCACATCACACCAGCGTTCGTATATAGCTAACGGCCGAGTCAATGAGGCCCTGCTTCAGGAGGGACTCACAGCCGGCTTGGCAAAGGATGCCTTGCAATGGGTATTAGGAGCTTCAGCAGAATATGGCCTAGGGGCAATCGGACTAGCGGCTGGTGGGGCACCGGTGGCAGTTGGTCCAGCAGTTGAGACGGGAATCGATGCTCTGTTTGCAGCAGATTCAATAAAAAGTGCAGTCAGTGCCGTCGGTGCAACTACAGCAATATTTGGGGGCGAATGGGCAGATAAACTCTCAAGACTCTGGGACGCCGTTCAAAACCTGGTTAAGGGTGGCCTAGGCTCATTGGGGGACCTCTACGATAATATAGTAACAGTCATTAGAGAGGGACTGTCCTTAATTGCACCTGCAGCAGATCTTATGGAACAAGCTGCAGCTGCACTGCAGGAAGGTGTAGAAAAACTGGTGCAATCGATGGTTGATGCTATTGTTCAAGGCATAAAAGCATTGATACCTGAGGCCACTGTCGGCGTTGGAGTGGCCGCGGCAATCCGGACCGCATTGTCGGCGTTAGCCACAAATGCCTTCACTATAGTAGCAGGAATTGTCGATGCCATTGGTCCATTAAAGTCTTTCTTGCTGGAGGACGGAGTTGCTGCACAATTTTTTAGCGACCTATACGATCAGGTCATTGAGTTAACGATAGCCATGGCCGAGAGGATCGAAGAGAGAGGGTGGATCATGGCCACCATCGGCGGCGTGCCTGGCCTTCTGGTTAAAGCATTTGGGCCCGATGGCTTTCGCATGCTGGCCGATAAAATGAAGGGCCTCGTCCCTGTCATGATGGATGTCATCGACACCATGGTTCAAGTGTTGATGCCGGCCCTGTTCGCCGGCCTGGCCATCTATCAAATATTGATGAAGGAAGACTGGAAGAAAGGTGGCGCCACAAATAAAATGAAGGAAATTGGCGCCGAGATAATTGCTGATGGCCGCATTCCAACGTTGGCTAATCTTCTTCTGGAGGCTGAGGACGAGGATAAGGATCCGGATGATAATTTTCCAGACATTCATGACCCAGTTGAGGTGGAATTGGTCGGCGACGCCGGCGAGGACTTAGAGTCTGCATTCAACGCCGGGCCCGAGGGTGTCCGTGCATTCATGGATGCCAACAAGGATCCCGCGGTTGTACAAATTCTGACCAAAGCCGCGGAGGAATATGACGGCTCAGATCCAGACGATAAGATTGAAGTGGGCGGGGCTGGATCTATTAAGGTGTCAGATTTAGCACCGACTCAGCAGTTCATCGATTTGATGCAGTCTGTCTCATTTCCTCTCGGCAGTGCTGGTGTCCTGGACGGTGCAGTAACCAGTAAAACCACAGGAGCTCCCGGTGCAATATCCATTTCAGGCGATGCTATATTAGACGGTCATCATCGATGGTCGGGTGTATATGCAATCACTCCAGATGGCACTATCTCTGCAAAGGATTTTCAATTTCCCGGTGGAGTGAAGGATAAGTTGGCTGCAGCTCAACTCGCAGTAGCGGCTGTTAATCCAGGCGGGGGCCACCCATCAAAAGGTGGTGCTGCAGCAACCGACATCATAGGCCTAGGCAAGGATGCTATTGTTGCAATGATCGATGCAAATAAGGGCCAGCAAACCGACGATAATGCTCCTGGTGCACTTCTCAATGATGATATGATCCAAGCAATTGCAAATGGTGATTATCCCGCTATTGAAAAATGGGCCGGCCTGACAGGGGACGAAGAGTTCGTCACACTGGCTGATTCAGCTGCAAGTTTTGAGAATGATCCTATTCGAAAGGCGATCGCTGACACGGTCGGAAGCAATCTGGCCGCAATGCCACAGCCGTTGGCCGGTGCGCCTGCATCCCGGGAGGATATGCCTCAGCTCGATCATCCATCCATAGGCGGAAAATCGGGCCTTGCATCAATTGAGGCCGGTCTACCAGCCGGTGAATTCAATATCATCCCGCCCTTTACAAAAGAGTCTCGCTTGTCACAAGATGATCTGGTGATCGAACGCTGGCAAAAATTGGCCGGCCTGCTCAAAGGATGAGGCGTGAGGACAAAGCAACATCGAATTCAAAATTTGCTGCACGAGTACATAAGCCTCATCTTAAGGGAGGGAGTTGAATTTCGGGAGGTCGAGTCCCCGTTGAAGTATGGCTCATACGGCGTCAAGCGACTAGCGTTGTGTGATGCTGGTGTCACAGAGCCGCCCAATAAATTTGATACATATTTTGCAGAGATCCAAGAGTGGGAGCGTTATGGCAAAACAGGCCGGCCACTTAAAAAGCCTCGGAAGGGAGAAATTATCCCAGGTGTCTCAAACGTCTGCATTGCAGGATTTCTAGATTATCACAAGAAGGCCGAGAACTACTGGTACATTGACTACATGAAGACGCGTACCGACATGAGGGGCAAGGGGTATGCCAGTCAATTAATCGATGAATTCTTTTCAAGGTACATCAAGTCCGGGGCTACAGTTAACTTTGGTAAGATGATGCAGCCGGAAGTGGGACACCTAAAAGACAAGATGGTGGATAAGTATCCGGACGTCAATATTATAGGAAATGTGTGGTACTAATGAACTTATTGCGCAAATGCATACGGAATATTCTGATCAAAGAGCAGGTGGTCGGCTATGAGGCCCCAAAGGAGAAGGAGCAGGACCCCGAGGAGTACCTCAGCGACGGCTCAGTGTCTGCACCGGCCGGGCAGCACAGCCAGGAGGCCGAGACTGCAGCCGACCTGAACGTCCGATCCCTGACCAAACAGCGCCAGTCCGCCCTGGATTCCGGCGACAATGACACTGCATCTGAGCTTGGACGTCAAATCCAGGACCTGGTCAATAAGAAGAATGAATCAATCCTTCGGGCCTGCGTAAGAACCTATCTCCATTAATCCATCAAAAAAAAAATACCTCTCTTTTTTGTACTTTTTCCATATGTGTATAGATTATAACTAACGAGCTGATTGATGTGGGTATCATTCGGCTAGACATAACTCATATATACAGGAGAAAACATGAGTACACTATTTCCTCTATCTCGCCGCCGTGGGCTCACCAGTTTTAATCGCGACTTTAATGACGTTTTTAGCAGCTTCTTTGGACCGTCCTTGTCGACGGTAATTGAGCAGCTGCCATCGAGCACTTTTGTATCCACTCCCCGGGCAAATATCGACCAGACTGATGAGGGATATATCATCAACTTGGCCGCTCCGGGCTTCAGTAGGGACGACTTCAGTATTGACGTTGAAAATAATGTCCTTACTATATCTGTCATCGATGAGAATGCTGGATTGGTCAACAAGACTAACACAACGCTGCATGAATATTCCTACTCTTCGTTCACCCGCAGCTGGACACTTCCGGAAGGCGCCCAAATTGAAGTCATCGGTGCTCGTTATGAGGCCGGTATTCTCGAGGTCAATATCCCAATTGGAGACGGAAAGAATAGCAAGAAGCTGATCGTCGACGTAAAGTAAGCGTGCCGATTGCCGTCGGCTAGTGGGGGTGGTGCACAAGTTCCCCACGAAGAAGCAGGTTGGCATCTGCACGAACCTTGAGTTAAACTCAGGGGGAGATACCCCGGACCTCGGATGAGGTCGGCGTGGCAGCGTCGTCAGTGGTCGATCGTGGAGGCATTATTTATGTCGATGAAACGGTCCCACACTGCCACCTTTCTCTCTGGGGCAGCAACCCTCATTTTATTGTATCCCATACACAAATAAGTGCCATTTATTCATGTTTTAATGTAGGACGGGCATACATACAAGAACAAGGGAGAAAATATGAGATATTTATTTGCTTTTTTAGCAATAATAGCCGCGGCACAGATATACGTCATTGCGGCGCCTAATGCTGGCAGCGTCACACCGCAAGAGCTTATAGAGCCGGCCGTGTTGGAGATCAGAGACTCGAATCAAAATATGCAGGAGTGCGACATGCCGGCTATAAAAAGCACCTGGACGAGCATTGATGACAGCCAATTTAAAGCTGTTACAGTACACGAACCGAAAGATGATGGCAGCTGCACCCCATAATTAATATTATGCGCATCTACAGCGAAAACTTACTCCGATCCTACATCCGCCAGTCTCTCCTAGAATCTGGTATAGCAACTGGACCTAACTACCAGACGTTAGATAATAATCCCATAAGCTGGGAGAGTTATCCCGGGCTTGACGTGCAAATTTATCCGGATGCTAGCAATGGATATTGGGTTGAGGTGGAGTGCACTGTTGATGATTCTTTATCGGCGCCTCTGAGGCTGTTTGCCACCGAAGAAGATGCGCAGTTTTATGCCAGGAAGCATGCCGGCGAGATAAAGAGAGATCTCATGAGCCGCACAGACATCCCTGCAGAGACAATAAATCTAGTCACAATCGATTCTAAAAACTATGAGTCCGATCTGCCGTCAATTGAGTAGCTTAGTTTTAGTCACAAACTGTTGAATATCCTTCAGTCTAGCGGCAAGTGCAAAGGCTGGAAATTCTTTGGGAGTCGAATGAATGATCCCCACAATCTCTCCGCGGCGGTTGAGCACAGGCGATCCGGAGCTCCCGGGCCACGATGGTATTGTGAAAAAAGAATTTTGGTGATTGTGACCGGAATATATGCCATCAAACATCAGGGTCATCCCGGGTTCAAAGATGCCCATGGGAGCTGACATGTTGTATACGCGTTCACCCATTTCTGGGGCGACTTTGGCTATAGGTACCGGCTCAGCCCAGCTGCCCGGGACTTGCAGCAGACAGAGTTCCTTGTCAATATTTTTACTGATGACAATTCCCGGCCGTTCATTGCCGCTTGCATCAATGACAGCAATGGTCGAGGAATAATAATATGTGTAGGGTTTGCCTTCTATTAGCATCAAATTGCTTTCAATGTGCGCACACACATGAGCTGCAGTCATGATGTACGTTACGTGTTCTTTTTTTCCAACCACGGTGCCAGATCCGATCGATCTGATCTTCCATGGCCTCTGCAGTTCACACACTCCATGGAGTGCAGTGCACTCATCGGGAATTATCCATGTTGTTAATTCAACTAACACAAATGATTTAAATGGTATTATTTTTTCAGCGCCGGAAACTGGCAGCTTATTTTTGCTTTCGCTAGTAGAAATATCAGATTCAGACAGCAGTTCATCTATTTTAAATTTGCTGATATAAGAATAGAAGGTCCCGAAAAATATCAAACAAACAACAATGCTCAACAAAAAAATTAGAGCAGCAATAACAAATTGCTTAAGCGAAAAGTTAGATAATATATTGTTTTTAATCCAGCCCATGATATTAAATATGTGTAATGTCAGCTCAGCTTGTAAAAATCAACTTATATGATTAATATTTGTAGTGGAGCCTCTAATAATTGGAGTCAGACTTGAAGAGCAAATGGAATATTAGGGTGGGATTTACATGCGGGGCTTTCGACCTTCTGCATGCCGGGCATGTCATGATGCTCGAGGAGGCAAGAGGCGTATGTGACTATCTGGTTGTGGGATTGCAAGCCGATCCCAGCATTGACAGGCCGAATAAAAATAGTCCGACTCAGTCTCTTGAGGAGCGTCTCATCCAACTCATGGCTGTAAAGTACGTTGATGAAGTCCACACCTACACTACAGAAGATGAGCTGGTTCAACTGCTGATCAAGCTCAAACCTGACGTGAGAATAATTGGTGAGGATCACAGAGGAAAGGAGTTTACAGGACAAGAGCTTCCCATTGAGATTTATTTCAATAGCAGGGACCACAGCTATTCAACCAGTGAGCTCAGGGAAAGAATCATTATCGGAAAAATAAACAATTAGCAGTACCAGGAATACGATGACTTACGATTATGAAAAGTACTTTCCCTACCAAAAGTCACGCAATTGCCAGGACGAGGCAATTCAATTTATTCTCAATACATTCCTCAAAAAAGACAAGAAATTTGCGATCATAGAAGCCGGTACTGGCATTGGCAAGAGTGCAATTGGGCTAACTGCAGCCAAGTACACGCATTCAGTCCTACCGCAGGAGGAGGGATACGAACCCGGGTCACATTTTTTAACCACCCAAAAAATTCTACAGGACCAGTATATCCAGGATTTCGGCCCACTGGGGATGGCCTCAATTAAATCTTCAACCAACTACAACTGTAAGTCTCACCGTAACAGCACATGTGGCGAGGGTCTAAGGCTGTTGAAGGGCGTTGAAAAGGGCAGCGAGGTGTGGAATACTTGCGTGTTTAAGTGTCCCTACAAGCGCGCTAAAAGGAATTATCTGACGTCAGGTGAGGGCGTCACAAACTTTGCTTATTTCCTGGCGGAAACCAGGTATGCCGGCAAGATACTGCCCAGAAATGTCCTGGTGATCGACGAGGCTCACAACACCGACATACAGCTGAGTAAATTTATTGAAGTGGCAATCACCGAAAAATTTTGCAAAGAATTCTTGGGGCTGATAATACCTCAAGTTCAGAACCAGATTGCAGCCCATACTTGGATCAGGGATGTGTACATGCCTAAAGTCCGGTCCAAATTCGAGCATATGGAATCAATTCTGGACAAGTACATTGGCCTGCAGGACAAGATCAAAGAGTTTTCGGACGTTATGAGAAAATATGAGCTGCTTGACAAGCACCTGTCCAAGTTGCGTCGGTTCCTAGACGTCTATGAGGAGGACAACTGGATCTATAATTTAGTCCCAGCAGACAATAGAAAGAGCATGCGGATTGAATTCAAGCCGATCGATGTTGCGCCATTTGCCGATGATTATATTTTTCGTTACGGCAAAAAAGTAATCATGATGTCGGCCACAATATTAGACAAGGGCGCATTCTGCCAATCTCTGGGGATCAATCTAGAGCATGCAGAATTTATTACGATGCCGTCTCCCTTCCCGGTGGAGAACAGGCCAATCATGACTTTTCCTATTGGCAACATGAACTATCGTGAGATCGATCAATCCCTGCCCAAACTGGCGCATGCAATCAGGGAGATTCTCAAGAACCACAAGGGGGAGAAGGGCATCATCCACACCCACTCGTACAAAATTGCGTCTTATATTCGAAAGCACGTTCGTTCGTCCAGGCTGATCTTTCACAACAGTGACAACCGAGAGGAGATGCTCAAGAAACACATGCGCTCTAAAAAGTCTACGGTGTTGGTGTCTCCCTCGATGACTGAGGGCGTCGACCTTCGCGACGATTCCAGCAGATTCCAGATCATCTGTAAAATACCCTACCCCTACTTGGGCGACGAGCTGGTTAAAAAGAGAATGAAAAAATGGTCGTGGTGGTATCCATTGCAGACGGCTAAATCTATTGTGCAGTCAGTGGGACGGAGCATACGCAGCGATCGTGACTATGCTGTGACATACATTTTAGATTCGGATTGGGATATCTTTTATCGCAGAAATAAGTCTCTGTTCCCGGCCGGGTTCACATCGTGTCTGAAATAGTCGCCATGGGGTCTAATCCATTGATCGTACAGCCTGGCGCCAATACTTATAGATGATAATCTGCAGGATTCGAATTTAGGCTAGCTGTGAAAATTTTACGAAAATGCATTCGAGAAATTATTGATTCAGATCTGCCGCGCGTGCAGGACCTCTCCGGAGAAAATGATGTGGGTGCCGGGATTATAATCGTCAAAAATTTTAATAATAAGTGGAAAACTTTAGTGTTATTAACAGGTGACGGCTATGACTTTCCTAAGGGGACTGCCGAGCCGGGCGAGAGTGCACTCGAGACGGCCCTCAGAGAAACCCAGGAGGAGTGTGGCATATCCGAGTTGGACTTCCAATGGGGAATGGAGTCCGTCGACTTGGATGGCCTCAGCATGTTCTTGGCAGCGACGACACAGGAGCCCCACATCAGGCCCAACCCTGAATCCGGCGTGCTCGAGCATGCCGGCGCTGCGTGGCTGGACTGGGACGCTGCAGCCAATGAAATTTACCTCTATCTTCTGCCGGCTATAATTTGGGCAAAGAGAAGGGTTGAGGAGCACAGCCAATAAATGTCTATTTTCAAGAGACATAATGCATCGGCAGATCGATCTGCACCAGACCGCCGGCGCCACAAGAAGAAGATTGAAAAAGCCATACGAGAGGGTGTATACAATATTATCTCCGAAGAGTCGATTATTGGTCAGGATGGCAAGAAAAAAATTCGAATTCCGGTACGAGGAATAAAAGAGTACCGCTTTGTGTACGGCGACAATCAGTCCAATCGACGCGTCGGATCAGCGCCCGGAGTCGATGGCTTACAGCGCGGGCAGCAGATCAGTAAAGATAAGACGAAGGTCGACAATAATAAAGTCGGCTCCGAGCCGGGTGAAGAGTACTATGACATAGAAATTACGCTTGAGGAATTGGCAGCCTACTTGTTTGACAACTTGGAGCTTCCAGACCTCGAAAAGAAGAAGATGAAGAAGGTCGTGGCTGAGAAGTTTAAGCGGCACGGCTACAGAAATGATGGAATACGACCTAGGCTGGATAAAAAAGAAACCATAAAGAAGCGCGCGCGTCGACGATCGGCGGCAATACGCACCGGCAACTACGATCCGGATAGCACTGATCGATTTCCATTTCACAACAATGATCTCAGATACAGACACATAAAACAAGATATAAAGCATGCGTCTAATGCTGTGGTAGTTTTCATCATGGACGTGTCTGGTTCCATGACAAGAGATAAAAAATTCTTGGCGCGCAGCTTCTTCTTTTTGCTGTATCAATTTATTCGACACCGTTATGAAAACACAGAACTAGTCTTCATTGCACACGACACTTCAGCATATGAGGTCAACGAGGAACAGTTCTTTTCTAGAGGCGCGTCCGGAGGCACAAAGGTTTCATCGGGCATAGAGATGGCATTGAATGTTGTTGAAAAACGGTTTCATCCTAGCAGCTGGAATATTTATACATTTCACTGCTCTGACGGGGATAATTGGTTTGACGATATAGAAAGGACGGTGGAGTTGACAGGGCGCTTAAGGGACATGTGCCAGCTCTACGGTTACTGTGAGATTGAGACCGACAAGATTAACCTCAAGATGAGGCGAGGAAAAGACAGCTCCTTGGCCAGTGCCTATAAGCATCTGCAATCTAGCAGTTTTAAAATTGCTGAAATCTTCTGTAAAGAGGACATCTGGCCGGCATTTAAAAGGTTTTTTGGAGGTAAGTTAGGTGTCTGAGTGGGATTTAAATTTAATCCAGGAATACGATAATAAGATCTGCCAATTGGCTGAGTCACACGGCTTGGATTGGTTTCCAATTTTATATGAAACATGCGATTATTATTCCATGATCGGCAGCATGTCCTATCACGGCATGCCCACCCATTACAACCACTGGTCTTACGGTAAATCATTCGAGCGCACCCATCAGATGTACAACATGGGTGTTGAGGGGCTTCCTTACGAGTTGATCATTAATTCAGATCCATCTATTGCCTACTTGATGATTCAGAACCCCATGTATCTACAGGTTTTGATCATGGCACACTGTGTCGGTCACTCAGACTTTTTTAAGAACAACAGAATGTTTGCAAAAACTAGACCTGAGACCATAGTGGGACGATTTCGCAACGCCAAAAAGAGGATTCAAAGCTATATAGAGGATCCGTCTATTGGAATCGATGAAGTAGAAAAATTCATAGATGCCGCCCACGCGGTCTCTTTCCAGACGCACCGATATCCCGGAGTTTATCCCACTCACGCCGAGCTTAAAACTGAGTACACGGAGAAAATTAAGAACGATAAAGACGGATCATATGTCGACTTTGACATAGAGAAAATACCTCTCGAGCCAGAATATGATCTGTTGGGATTTATCCTGAGCCATATGCACAACTTGTCCAGCTGGCAGAGGGACATTGTTGAGATTGTCCGTGATGAGTCGAGGTATTTCATGCCTCAAATGCGCACCAAGATCATGAACGAGGGGTGGGCATCATTTTGGCACTACAAGCTGCTGCAAGAACTCGAGCTGCCGCAAAAGTATCACATTCCATTTCTTAAGAGCCACAACCAGGTTATTCGGCCCCACATGGGTGCCATAAATCCCTACCATATGGGATTTTATATGTTCTCAAAAATAGAAGAGAGATTTGGGCTGGATCGGTGCTTCTTAGCAAGGGAAGTGTGCCACGACGAATCATTCATCCGAGAGTATCTAACCGAGGAAGATTGCAGAGAGCTAAATTTATTCTCCTTTGCTGCCAGGAAAGTGGAAGAAAAACAGGCCAATTATATAGAGGAAATTTCGGACAGGGACGGCTGGAAAATAATTAAGAGGGATCTGATTAAAAACGTTGGCGGAAATACAATGCCCGTAATTTATGTTAACAACGTCGACAGAGCAAATGTCCTAGTGTTGAGCCACGAGCACGATGGAAGAGATCTCGAGCTAGACTATGCAGATGCAGTCATTGAACATCTGAGCATTTTATGGGACGATGTTGTTAAATTGAATACTATCATAGAAGAAGAACCGTTTGAAATTTGATCAACACAAAATACTTAGTAATATAGGGCGGGAATTATAAATGACCAATAAAAACCAGGCCTTCCTCAGCATTATAGAGGAGCAGCGTCGTGAGAAAAAGGAAGAGAAGTTTTCCGGAAATTTCTTGGACTATCTTGAGCTCGTTCAGTCGGATCCCGATATTGTAAAAACAGCGCACAAGCGACTGTGCGATGTTATCGTATCGCGCGGCCTTGAGTATATGGACGAAGCCGATCCGCGTTGCAGAAAATTATTCAATGGGGACAAGAGAAAAATATATTCCTATTTTTCAAGTGAGTTCTTCGGCATGGAGCGTATAATTGGAAAAATTATGCGGTTCTTAAATTCTGCTGCCAAGAAAGGGGAGGAGAGTCGGCAGGTCCTTCTGCTGATGGGTCCGGTCGGCGCCGGTAAATCTGCACTCACTGAGCACATCAAGAGAGCATTAGAGGGTGAAAAATATTATCATCTTGTCGGTGACCCTCAGCGAGGCGAACCGCTTCACCTAGTACCCAGGAGCCTGCGATCCAAGTTTGAAGACCTGTTGGGCATCAAGATTGAGGGCGACCTCAGCCCACCGGCACGGTTTAAGCTCCTTGAAGAGCTGAACGGGAAATACGAGAACTTTCCCATAGTAGAGTCCACCTTCTCCCAGAGGGCGCGACGAGGCATTGCCTCTGTGCCACCAATGGATGCAAACAGCCAAGACGTCTCTGTTCTAATAGGCTCAGAGGACATATCCAAGCTGGACTTGTATCCCGAGGATGATCCGCGGGTCCTGAGCCTCAACGGCGCTTTCAACGTCGGCAACCGAGGCATTGTTGAGCTCATTGAGATCTTCAAGAATGAGATTGAATTCTTGCACACCGTCATTACTGCCACTCAAGAAAAGCGAGTTCCCAGCCCGGGCAAAAATGATATGATCCACTTCGACGGCGTCATCATAGCCCATTGCAATGAAGCGGAGTGGAATAGGTTTCAGAGTGAGCACACCAATGAGGCTATCCTCGATCGTATTGTCAAGGTTAACGTTCCCTACGTCTTGGAGCTCAATCAGGAGATCAAGATTTACGAGAAAATTTTAGGTCGATCGGACTTTAAGTCACACATTGCCCCCCACACGCTCAAGATTGCCTCGATGTTTTCTGTTATGTCCCGACTCAAGGCGTCACAAAAGTGTGATGTCCTGACCAAGATGAAGATCTACAACGGCGAAGAGGTCATTGAGAAGGGCAGAGTTAAAAAGGTTGACGTCAATGACTTGCGGGACGAGGCTAAAAATGAAGGAATGTCCGGCATCTCCACCAGATTTATTATGAAGGCACTTGATAATGCATTATCAGATGCGGACAGAGATATAATCACTCCCGTTTCTATCATGGACTCCTTGATCAAGCAGATCAAGGAGCAGCTGGTCAACGAGGACTTTGCTAGCCACTGCCTAGAGCTCATGCAGTCGGTG
>LWDU01040480.1_pt1 | contig 14161 bp, 10 predicted proteins | sample 727161 | NCBI WGS metagenome assembly LWDU01 (sample SAMN04566230, study PRJNA314399) | hydrothermal vent metagenome | isolation source: deep sea hydrothermal plume seawater | place: Mexico: Gulf of California, Guaymas Basin | collected 2004-07-11 | reverse complement strand
GATTCAATCCAAAAACCTGCGGGTCTACTTCATCGACATGGTGAAAATAGCCCGTGAAGTCGCTTCGGTGGCCGACTTGGAAATGCGTATGCAAGGCATCGTGTTGCTGGGGGCCTTCCTAAAGCTCACTCCATTTTCCGACCAAAGTGGCATGTCCGATGAACTTGTCTACGAAGGGGTTGAAAAAGCACTCCGCAAGTACTTTGGCAAGCGAGGCGAACAGGTCGTGCAAGACAATTTAGCTTGCGTCAAGCGTGGCTACAGCGAAATGAAAGATATCCCCGAGTCATTGATTCACCAAGGGAATGGAGCGACGCACTAACACAGCTGCGGGCAGCATTTCCGCTGAACTTAAATCCACCCCGATAAGGTATTAATAGATGGCAACCGACGACCAAAAACCTTCAATGAATGAAGCGAATGATAAGGACCCCTTTAACAACAATTCTTATGGGACCCTTGTTGATACCCCGTATAGGCCGATTAACCTACCGGTCCTGAACGTGGAAGAATTCAACGAGCACGTGATTCGCAGCTACGAAGATGGAACTGCCGAAAAAGGGTTGGGAGCCGACTTGGCCGTTGCCCGATCGTTGATTCCTGCCGGCACAGCGCAACTACGCGATTTCAGCTACATCGCGCCGGAAATTCCCGAGTTCATTCCGGAAAACTGCACGGGTTGTATGGAATGCGTCACCGAATGCCCCGATACGGCGATCCTCGGCAAAGTGCTCTCGGAACCCGAACTAAATGAAAAACTGGATAGCCTTATCGAGTCAGATGATGACCGGGAGATGTTCGACAAGCAGTGGTCAGTAACTCGAAAGTACTACGATGGACCAAAGAAGAAAGGTAAGGAGGGTGGTCGGTTTGCAATTCTGATCGACCCGAGTAAGTGCAAGGGTTGTGCCGAGTGTGTGACCGTCTGCGACGACTTGGCTCTGGAGATGGTGCCCAAGACGGAAGGCTTGATTGACAAGATCCGCAAGAGTCACCGATTTTTCAAGAACTTTGGCCCGACGGACGAGTCGTATGTCAACGACAATCTGTTGATCGACATGATGCTGAAAGAAAAAACGCTCCTCTATGTGGGCGGCGCAGGTTCCTGTGCGGGTTGCGGCGAAGGGACTGCATTGCGAATGCTCTGTGCGGCGACTGGGGCGAAGTTCGATGACCAATGGGGAATCATCGCGGCGACAGGTTGCAATACGGTCTACACCTCAACGTACCCCTACAATCCGTATCTGGTACCGTGGACCAATTCCCTTTTTGAAAATGCTCCAGCGGACGCCATGGGCGTGCGGGCGCGTTGGGACCAGATGGGCTGGCAAGACAAACCGCTGTGGTGTATTGGTGGTGACGGCGCGATGTTTGATATTGGCTTTCAGTCGCTGTCACGCCTGCTCGCCTCCGGTATGAACGTCAAAGTGTTTGTTCTCGACACCCAGGTCTATTCCAACACCGGCGGACAAGCATCGACCAGCACATTCACTGGCCAGAACACGAAAATGAGTGTTCACGGCAAAGTGATCGGTGGCAAGCAAGAGGCTCGTAAGGAGATCGCTCAGATTGCCATGATGCACCCTCGCACCTACGTTGCTCAAACGACGTGTGCTCACACGAATCACTTTTACAAGGCTGTCCTCGGCGCTTTGGAGTTTGATGGCCCCGCCGTGATTAACTGCTATACGACCTGTCAACCCGAACACGGTGTTGCCGACAACATGGCGGCCGACCAAGCTCGTCTAGCCGTTGATTCTCGAGCCTTCCCACTCTTGGTCTTTGATCCCAGGAAAGGCAACACAATCAAAAAGAAGCTTTCGCTGCAGGGAAATCCGGCGATGAAAGACGAGTGGTGGACGAACCCCAAATCGGGTGAGGTCGTCGATTTCATTGACTTCTGCCGCAGTGAAGGTCGATTTGGCAAACACTTTGATAAAGAGGGCAACCCTTCCGAGTTGATTTTGCAGGCCAACGAAGAGCGTCTTGCGAATTGGCAGACTCTACAAGAGCTTGCGGGTTTGATTTAGACCATTGGTTCCGTTGTGGAGATGGGTCGCCTTCGATAAGATGCTTCAGCATGAGCTTAAGCATCTTACAGACCCGTAAGCTACGTTTGTATTTCGAGTCATGACCGCGCAGGAGTCTATCGATGTCGCCCACCCCGTCAAACGACACTTCCAGCGACGCCGAGAATTCAGTGTTTGGAAAGTCGTTTGACAAAGAGACTCAACAAGCGTTGATGGCCGAAGATACGGCTTGTTGGAACGCAATCTGCGGCTTGCTCATGGCGGTGATTATCGTTGGGCTTATTCTCGCCGGGATCGCCCTCACTTTTGTCACTTAATCGTCCGCAATGTCCCACCGCTACTTGTGCATGTCATGGCATGCGGCGCAGGAATGCGTGATCATCCTAAAAGCGGCGGCCATGCTCTTCGTATCCTTGACCTTGATGCTACGCAGCGCTGCAGCCGATCCTCTGCGGAGCGTCATAGCAGCGTTCGCCCAGTCGTCATCGGGACATCGGTCATCGTCCATCAATAGATAGCTGGCCTCGTTGAGCAGTGCAGCATTCGTCGCCAACGCCTGCCACTCCTTCTTGTTAGTCGGTAGCTTCTCGGTACCCTGGTGGAGGTTCGTGTGGTTGGGTCGTACGAAACCTCGCATGATTTGACTGGTTGTCGCCAAACGAGTTTTTCCTTTGGTGACTTGCGCAGTTGATGTGACGGAAACAACGACAACGACAACGATAGCTGACGCCGCAAGCAGCAGTTGTTTCAACATGGCAACTCCCAACAATTGAGCAGAAAGACTTTCATCGCCACCACAATTCGAAATCCAATATAGATGATTTGAATTGCGGTGTCTGACTCATCCGGTGGGGCTACTAGGCTGTTCTGGTCACTTTCGGCGAAAGTGATCTACGGGCTGCGGTTCATCGCACCAATTCGGGTAGCGAAACGGTTCCACCACCGGCACCACTCGGTGTAGCGCCGCCCCAAAACGTCTCGGCTCGGCGATTCGTAATGGTCCCCATCAGATACTTCACGGTGATGGTCTTGCTTGGATTACTGGGGTCGACGACATCGTATTCGACGGTTCCATCGAGGTGTACGCCAACAAAGTCGCTGACGCGGACTTCGCCTGTTAGGTGACCGTTGACATCACGACTCGTGTTGGTCGTCTCGACAATTGGCATAATGATATTTCGACGGGGATCGTCGGAATCTAGATCGAGGCGATCGTCAAGGGCTTCACTAAAACTGGCACTACCTGTGCCTTCGTTGAATACATACAACAAGTCGCCCACTTGTATCTCGACGGCAACATCTTCGCCTTTGAGGACTTTCTTGCAATCTGACTCGGACGCGCCTGGGCCGTCCGCATCGACGTCGAGTGCGAGGTGAACGGGAGCGTATTTTCCTTTGCCATAGATGGCTACGATGACCTGTTCACCGACCACAAACTCACTGCCATTTGCCGGCGCAGATGGCCCGTCTTTGCCAGGATTACCGGCAGAAATACCAGGGTCGACCGCTCCGAAGTCCGGGCTCCGCAACGCCATAGGCATCCCCTCAGCTGCCGAGGTCGAGGCGATCATTGCCACCGCCTTCGCCGACAGACCAACTTCCGATACGCCAAAGAAATTCATGAACGATGTACCAATCCGATCAGTGTTTGCCCCATCGCGTCGCACGGTAACCTCGACGGCATTTGGCGGGTCGCCACCCGACGTGAACGTCTCATTGAGAGGATTCCATGTGCCAAACGTAACGTCACTTGGGACGAGGACATCACCTAGGTCCGGCAAATTGTGGTTCGCGAAACCAATCGCCCACGCCTGGGCATCGAGACGGGATTCCTGTGAATTGTCGTTGCCAATCCGCATGACTGCCGCTAGAGCGGCTGCGTCCGCAGCACTTTGCATGCGTGACTTACACGAATGCAGGTACCCCAAGTCGACCGTCATGCTCGCAAGAAAACACATCATGATAATCGCAGCGAGAGAGATTACTAATACCGAGCCATTTCGCCGCTTTTGTTTTCGATAATGAGTTCTCATGATTTCACGTTCGCAAATCCCTAAGTGCTTTTCTACTTCTTCTTATTTCCGGTCTTCTTCGTGTCAGTCTTCTTATTTTTCTTCGTGTCAGTCTTCTTATTTTTCTTCGTGCAGATCTTCTTATTTTTCTTCGTGTCGGTCTTCTTATTCTTCTTTGTGGCATCCTTCTTGTTCTTCGTGTTCTTCTTTCCACTCGGCGTCTGATCGCTTTCGGGGTCATTTGCCCCATCGCCTTCGGCCGGCATGACGCAGACACCTGTAAGTGTCTTACCGTTCATGTAACTCCCAGATGGCAACCAGGATATGTCGTCATAGGGCACCGAGACGGTGACCGTTACGGCCTGGAATGCGTTGAGATTCTCTGGCGGGTCTGGAGAAATTGTCACCGTATAATCATCAATCTGCGCGGCCGCCACAGCTGCCTTGACGATGTCGAGTACATCCTTCTTGTTGCCGTTTTCGAACACAGCGACTCGACAACCCGCGCGAGCCGCCTCCTCCAGAACGTGACGCACCATGACGGCACGACCCATTTCCATAGAGCCCATGAACATGAGCACGATGACCGGCAACACAACCGCAAATTCGACAACCACTGCACCTCGATGTGCAACAAACTTCTGGCAGAGGCGACGGGGTTTTCTCGAATCGGTGCTGGTCATTGTAGAGTCTCCTGTTCAAGTGCCTCCGGCTCAACCGGCAGTTAGTCGATTGCGCAACTGAAACATACGTTACAAACCTTGAGTGGCGCGTTTTGCATTGTCCAAAAAACCGAATTCGTGCTCGACTTCCTATCGATTATGTCAGTTGTCACGGGGCGCACGGACCAGGTCGTCACCGGACCATTTCGCCCTACCTCGTCGGAGTAGCATCGATCGACACTGCCGCTACGACCAGGCGAATTGATCGCGGCCCATCAGATCTTGCTCCAGCGACTCGCCTATGGGCTATGTTTTCTATAGAAGCTACTGACATGATCTGCAACTCCGTTCAGGGCCGTTGATCCGCGACGGTACGTCCACAATGTTTGCAAAACGAATCCTCATCAAAGCGCTCCCAATTCTTGTCATTGCCATCATGGTGATCGGGAGCGGAATGTGGAACTCTGCACGAAAGGTTCATTCTCGCTACGAGCAGTTGGTGCTGAAAAAGTGCCGCGACATTAGTAAACGCAAAGAGGAGGAATTGCGGGAGGCCGAGGAAGAGGAGCGTGCCGAACGATTCGACGAAATCGCCTACGACGACGAAGTGGACAGTGATACCCGCTTCGCATGGACGAGCGTAATCAGTGCAACCACCGCTTCGATGCATTACCGCGTTGCAGAGACTCAAAGGCGTTCATGCCAAGCCACTAACCAACGACCATCCCCAGACGTCGATAAGAGTGATGCGGATTTTTGGTCCTTTCAAAGATTGCAGCAGATACAGCCTCCGTCAGTCATCAGTCCATCCTGGTGCCGAAATCCGATCGACCGTTTTATCCTCGCGCGGTTGGAGGAAAAAGGTCTGCCGCCAAACCCTGCGGCAGATCGTCGCGTCTTGGGACGGCGGCTGTCGTTCGATCTGATCGGCCTATCGCCGACACTCGAGGAGATCACCGCGTTTTCGACGACCACCGACGAGGCCGCTTACGAGCGGTACGTCAATCGCCTGCTGTTGGATCCCAGCTTTGGAGAACGGTGGGGGCGAATTTGGCTCGACCTGGCTCGTTATGCAGATAGCAACGGCTACGAAGAAGACGAAATGCGTCCACATGCGTTCCCGTATCGCGACTTCGTCATTTGGGCGATGAACATCGACTTGCCCTACGATCGATTCATTCGCTGGCAAATTGCCGGCGACGAATTGGCCGCTGATCATCCGATGGCCGTTGCTGCCACGGGGTTCTACACGGCCGCGCCGCTCAACACGTTCATGCCGCAGGAACCGGAACGCTGCGACGAGCTTGACGATATGGTATCGACAATCGGTACTGCCATGCTGGGGCTGACGATCGGCTGTGCGCGGTGCCACGACCATCGCTATGACCCGATTCCGACAAATGAATATTATGGATTGGTGGCCATTCTCGCTGAAACGCGTAGAACACAAAGTTACCTGGTGCCAGATCGTGGTGCAGAATATCGCATTTTGTTTGATCCAGTTGACGAACGACGTCAAGAAATCAAGCAGATACTGATCGCTCGCATCAAGGAAGACAATATCAGCGAGTTGGACTATTTCAGCGAAGAAGAGAGAGATCTGCTGCGACAACCAATCGACCCAAATAACGAAGAGCAAGAACGCTTACTTTCGCTTTGTGAACGATGTTTACTTATCACAGACGAGCACGTTCACGATGACCTGGAACCACTTCCGGAAGATCGCGAACGATACGATCAGCTGATGGAAGAGCTCGAAGAACTCGAGGATTTGCTTCCGGAGACGCCTCCAATGGGACTCACGCTGACAGGCAGCGAAGTCACGAAAACGCATGTACTGGCGAGGGGCGATCTCAATCGAAAAGAGGCAGAAGTTGGTCCTGGATTTCTCGCTGCGGTCACCGTGGGTCATCCTGCCTGGGACGACGACACGTGGAAAAACTGGGCCGCGCCAAGCGGCGGTTCGTCACATCAACCACGGCTTGCCCTGGCGAATTGGCTGACGGACGTTGAACACGGTTCCGGTGCAATCGTTGCCCGCGTCATCGTGAATCGGATTTGGCAACACCACTTTGGAAACGGCCTGGTCCGCACACCGAACGACTTTGGCAACGCAGGGGAGCTGCCGTCGCATCCTGATCTGCTCGAATGGCTGGCTGGGGAATTGGTAAATCACCAGTGGAGTTTGAAACACATTCACCGACTGATCGTGACCAGCGCGACTTATCGCCCGTCCTGTACGGCAACGGCGGAGAGGAGCCAGTTGGATCCCGAAAATCGACTCCTGAGTCGGATGGTGCCACAGCGAATTACAGCCGAGATGATGCGTGACGCTATGCTCTCAGCTGCCGGAAATCTCAACCGGGAAATGTATGGACCGGGAATCAGGCCACCTATTCCCCGCGATGCGGTTTTCAATACGCAACAGGACGCCGAAGATACCTGGCCGAACGACTACGAGACGGATCGGCCGGCAGTCTGGCGACGTGGCATCTACGTCACACTAAAGCGCACGGTTCCCGTTCCACTATTACAGCTCTTCGACGCGCCAGGTGGTTCGTTCTCCTGCGGCTGTCGAAAGGTGACAACTGTCCCAACGCAAGCCCTCGCATTGTGGAATGCTCCGTTTGTTATCAAGCAATCTGCAGGACTTGCCGAGCGAATCGAACGATCTGCTTCAACCGATAAGGCAAGAGTAAGGCTGCTCTATATGTTCACCTTGAGTCGTACGCCAACGTCAGAGGAGTTGGCAGCTACGCTCGATTTTCTACACGCAGACGACGATTCAGGTCGACTCACCGCATTGTGTCAAGTCTTGTTTCTGTCGAATGAGTTTTTCTACATCGACTAGCCTCGCACCCCGCACCCCGCACCCCGCACCCTATCAACTACCGGCCCCAATCATGAATTCACCTGCTGACTTCACGCGACGCGATTTTCTCAGTCGATGCGGTGGCGGTTTCGGCATGCTTGCACTTGCCTCGTTACTGAAGGACGAAGGGGGGCTGATGGCGTCAGACGCCAGCCAGATACGAACACTGCACCACCCGCCAAAAGCCAAGTCAGTCATCTGGCTATTCATGAATGGTGGACCATCGGGAATCGACCTGTTTGACCCTAAGCCGGCGTTGGAAAAGTGGGATGGAAAACGCTTTCCAGGGAAGATCCAAACGCTCTTTCCGCATCCCGGTCCGATCATGCGTTCGCCGTTCGAATTTCAACGCCACGGCGAATCGGGCGCATCGGTCTCGAACGTCTTTCCTCACGTCGCCGAACACGTCGACGATATCACGTTCCTACTCGCGTGTGGAAGCGAAGCTCAAAACCACGTGCCGGCCTGTTACATGGTCAACTCGGGCGTGAAACGAGTCGGGTTTCCCGGAATCGGCTCGTGGGTGACCTACGGCTTGGGAAGCGGGAATCGAGATTTGCCCGGCTACATTGTCATGTACGACCATCGATCGGCACCCGAGGGTGGCGCGAATCTGTGGGATGCCGCCTTCCTGCCGGGAGCTACCCAAGGCGTTCCGTTTCGGTCGTCAGACAAGCCCATTCTCTATCTCAACCGCCCGCAGAACGCCGGCAAACGTACACAACAATCGCAGCTGGAACTGCTGAGGAAACTAAACGGCTGGCACTGGAAACAACACACTGGCGATTTGGAGTTGCAGACCAGAATTCAAAGTCTCGAAACGGCCTATCGCATGCAGAGTGCCGCGCCCAAGATCGTGAGCATTTCGGACGAATCCGCGGCTACCAAACGAATGTACGGCCTAGATGTTCCCGAGTGCAAACACTTCGGAACGCAACTATTGATGGCTCGCCGGCTGGTCGAAAAGGGCGTGCGGTTCGTGCAGATTTATCACGGCGGTTGGGACAACAATTGGGACAGCCACTCGTCGCTGGAAAAGCAACACGGAAAACTTTGCATGGAAACGGATCAACCGATCGCCGCGCTGCTCAGCGACTTGAAGCAACGAGGAATGTTCGACGAAACGTTGGTGCTTTGGGGCGGAGAATTCGGCCGCACACCGACTTCACAAGACCGTGATGGTCGAGATCACAACCCGTACGGTTTTACCATGTGGTTGGCTGGTGGAGGTGTAAAACGCGGATTCCGATTTGGGGAAACCGACGAACTAGGTTACAAGCCGATCGACAATCCAGTCTCGATGCACGACCTTCATGCGACGATCTTACATCTCTTGGGCCTGGACCACGAACAGTTGACCTTTCACTTCAACGGCCGCGACCAGACGCTGGTGAATGAGCTCGGCTCGGTCGTTCACGACATCCTCGCTTAGGATCGACGGTTTTTTTGGAGTGCTCCGACTTGCCGGAGCTTTCCTTTGAATCGCGTTGGTCTTGGCCAGCGATTTGCCAGTCCCGTCGGGCTCCCGACAAACAAAAGCGGTGGCAAGTCACCGCACTCCAAAAACGCATCCATGCTGTTCGATGGATGTCGCTGGCGACCCAAATGGTGATGTCCATGATCACCCGATAGAACTATTTTCCAAATTCTCAGATTGCGATGGTTACATTCAGCTCGTAATCGGGATTGAAGTAGTGGACAGTTCGTCCAAACCCCATCGGGAGGTCAGCCTGGGGTAGTCGGAGGCTCGGCTTCCCGGTGGATTTTCTCTTTTTCCTTGTCCTTCGCCTCGACACGTCAGAGTCGAGCGGCTGCTCTCATTCCACCTCCGCAGAGAGTTGTCCTCGCCAATTGCATCGGCGATACTGATTTTTTTCCGATGTGTCGCGTGACATGGCTGTCGCGCCTCCGAGACAAGAGAAAAGCAGTGCAAAACAACGTGAGCCGAATCGTTGTACTGGGTTGTACGCTGGTGGCAGTTGGTATGTGCTGGGTGATTTGGTCGGGAAGATCCATCCAAGAGGAACCCAAAGGCGATACGCAGCAGCAACACCAGTTCAGCGAAGCAATCCTGCCAGCAAGTACAACGGCCGGCGGGTACGTGACGTCAAACGTCTGCCGCGAATGCCACGCAAAGCAACACGAGAGCTGGCACCGTTCGTATCACCGAACCATGACTCAGGTTGCGACTGTTCAGAATGTCGCGACGTCGTTGGATGGAATCGAGCTCGAATCTCAAAGTGGCACGTTCCAATTCGAGCAGGTACAGCACGAACTCCATGTGACCATGCCGGACCCAAAGTGGGTCGACGCGACAGAACGGCGGGGAGTCGACGTACGCACTCTCAATGACCCGCCCCTCGTGACGAAACGAATTCAGCTGATGACCGGATCTCATCATATGCAGACGTATTGGTTCGCCACCGGACGAGGAACCGAGTTGCGACAAGTACCCTGGTATTACCATATACCCGAGAAACGCTGGATTCCAGCTGAGGATTCCTATATCACGCCCCCCGAGGCCCTCCATACGCCGGTTGTTTGGAATGACAACTGCGTCGTCTGTCATTCCGTTCGCGGCCGCCCGAGGCCACACCCGGAAGGAGGCTTGCTGTACACCGATGTCGTCGAATTTGGGATCGCTTGCGAAGCATGTCATGGGCCTGGCAACGAACACGTACGTCGCCAGCGAGACATCGTGAATCACCCCAACGCGGCGCGTAACCCACTTGCGGATTTGAAAATCACTAATCCAGCGAACCTCAATTCACGTCAATCGTCCGAAGTCTGCGGCCAATGCCACGCGACTTTCTCGCCAGTGAACGGTGCGGACTGGTTGATCAACGGGTATCCCTTTCCAAGAAAACTGCCACTGGTAGCCTCGCACAAATTCGTGGACTTCGACGATCCAAACGATGCCTTTCGCGAGTTCACCCATGCGGGTTTCTGGAACGATGGGACAAGTCGGATCGGTGGTCGTGAGTACATGGCGATGGTGAAGTCGTCTTGTTTCACAGCGGGTGACATCTCTTGTCTTTCGTGTCATTCGATGCACTCAAGCGATCCGAACGACCAACTCGCCGAGCAAATGGAAAGCAATCGGGCCTGCTTGCAATGCCACGATTCCTACGAGGGACAAATCGAAGAGCACACGCACCACGGGGCGGATTCCGAGGGGAGTCGCTGTTACAACTGCCACATGCCTCACATCACATACGCCCTCTTCAAGGGCATACGCAGCCACCGCATCGATTCTCCCGACGCCAAAGCGAGCTTGAAGGCCGGGCGACCCAACGCGTGCAACCTCTGCCACACCGACCAAACACTTGAATGGACCGCGGGCCACTTGTCGCAATGGTTCGGTCAGGACACGGTTGAGTTGGCTGGTGATGATGCGATGATATCGGAATGCGTCAAGCTATTATTGAAAGGAGACGCTGTCCAGCGAGCGATTGTCGCGAGGAGTCTCTCTTGGGAACCCGCAGTGAGCATCTCTGTTGCGAACTGGCAACCACCTCTGCTGGCACATCTTTTGGAGGACCCGTATTCAGCCGTGCGTTACGTTGCCTTCCGATCTCTGCGAACGTTTGCCGGTTTTGAAGATTTTGAATACAATTTTGTCGCCACTGTGGAGGAACGTAGCGAGGCAAAAAGTCGTGCCCTCGCGCTTTGGATCCAACAGCGTTCCCATAGCGACGCAGCAGGGCACATGCAGTTGTTGATTGGCCCGGACGGGGAACTGCTGCAGTCCGAACTAGATCGGTTGTTGCAACAACGAGATGATCATGCGTTGACGCTTCCGGAGTAGAATCCATTTCTGTCACGGTTCTGCACAGTGACAAGTACTTACACCAAGCCACGAAGACACAGAGTGCCGGGCGTTACGAAGGTGACATACGTTGACGGACGTCTACTTTTCATCCACATACAGCGAAGCTCGACACCGCTTCATCGAAGCTGCCGGGGCCCTAGACGCGGAGATCATGTCCTATGGGATAAACTGCGAGTCACAGGACGAGTTAGCGATCGATGTTGCCGTGATCGGCTCGGATGAAGTTCCCGCGGTCGTTATTTCATCGGGTGTGCACGGTGTCGAGGGTTTTTTTGGTTCAGCCATCCAACTCGCATTACTTGAGCAACTGCGAGATTCGACTTCCGCACTCGGTATTCGATATGTGCTGCTCCATGGTGTGAACCCTTTTGGATTTGCACACCTCCGGCGATTCAATGAAGACAACGTCGACCTGAATCGCAACTTCCATTCAAGTGTCGATAAATTCCGTGGTTCACCTGCGGAGTACGCTGGTCTGAATCGATTTCTCAATCCGGAATCACCACCCTCGCGGTTCGAACCGTTCAAGCTAAAGGCCCTCTGGAATATCTGGCAAAACGGCCTTTCAGCTCTTAAGGAATCTGTCGCTGGCGGGCAACACGATTATCCTCGCGGCCTATTCTTCGCTGGACTTGGCCCGTGCAAATCGACTCAAGTCGTACAAGAGAACTGCGATTCTTGGATAGGGTTGTCGCCAAGAATTATGCACGTGGACTTCCACAGTGGCCTGGGCCCCTTTGCCACGTACAAACTGTTACTGACGAAAGGGTCCGATTCCATAGATTGCTCTTGGTATGCCGACACGTTCGGTGCCGAGAGTGTTGAACAATTTGCGAAACCAGGCGGCACGGCATACAAGACATCTGGTCTCTTTGGCGAGTGGATGCAGAGCCATTTCAACGCCCGCGACTACCGTGTGGTCGTCGCCGAATTCGGAACGTACGGTGTGATCAAAGTATTGGGTGCCATCCGCGGCGAAAATCGAGCGCATCACTACGGCTCGAAGAACAGCGCCAGCTACCGATCCACGAAGAAAGAGCTCTTAGAGTGTTTCTGCCCAATCGATCCATCGTGGCGGCATCAAGTTGTCGAATCCGGCCTTAGGATCATTGCTCAGTCGGCAAATGCGATCTAGCCCGAAGGGAATGCCACCTCAGACGCGGGAGATGTTAGTTGTTGTACTCTTACTACTGGAGAGGCGGACTAACCGGTATCCACGTCTTCGCACGACAAACAGAGATGCAAGAAGAACGGTCGCTATAATGATCATGGTCATGCTCCATGTCCAGATGTCGTGATCTCCGAAAGCAAATGCCGAAATGCAGGCCGTTAGCAATCCCATCAACAACACAACGCAGCCACGAAGGATCAGATGTGCTTTTCCCAGCATCGCCCAGACTGAAGATTCGCAGACAGAAGCGAAGCAAAGGCTGAGAGTCAAAAAAATGTCAATCGATCCGCGTATTGAAAATACGGCTGCAACCACCGTCCTATGGCAAGCGTAAAACTGACGACAAGTGTAAGCACCACCAAATGACGAATGAAAAACTGCAAGCCGTCTGCGATTACAGAGATTTCAGCTGTCGGGCCCCGTTCAAGTCTTGCAATCCACCGTCGTACAACGAGCATGACTCCGGCTACGGAGACGGCGGAAGAAACAACGAGAAGAAACAACGAGAAGAAACAACGAGAAGAAACAACGAGAAGAAACAACGAGAAGAAACAACGAGAAGAAACAACTCGGGAACCAACCGGCCATCAGTGGCGAAACTGAACAGAGGACCGAAAATTGAAATGCAGATCGTTACGCCTATCACTCGAGTGGGCCAGCTGAACGAGGCCAATCCTCACACCAACCCTGCGCCGCACTTTTCGCCCGCCAGGCGCCTCATTTTTGGACCGCCAGTTACACACCGTGCGGGAAGGCGAGTGGCGAATTGGCCCGATCACGCTGCGGGTGTATCGCGACCGTAAGAGGAAGTGCTTTCGGTTCGCTGTGAAAATGCCAGGGTGGTACTGGTGTTGCGGAAACGTGCAACGGCCGAGCACGGATCAGCCTCGAAGCTTGATCTCTAGTCGGCTTTTGATGCTATTGAATTCCTGACTCGATCGAACACAAAGGATTGCACCTTTGGCATGTTAACCCCGCCGAACCCCAACGGTTTCATGGAGACTCGGCAAAGTGGTGTTACATGAAAAATGGCCATGAAGTAAAAAGGCTGAGTTAAATCGACGAGCGGTGTGTACGGCTTCGACTGACCGGTAACTGAACTGAAATCATCGAGGATCGCAGAATGTCCCGGAAACGGTCGCGTCGTATTGTAGTAGCGTTCGTCATATTCGTCGCCGTCGTCGGTATTAGTGGGCTGGCACTCAAGAACTACGCCACTCCCATGCAACGTGACAACATCGCTGTGCCGCTGTACACAGTTGGCGATGCGAACTATGCGGCTGCACTGAACGAAGGCAAAAACATCGTCAAATTCGGGAGGCTTCCCTTCAGTATGTACTCGGGTGGCCTGGCCTTCAGTAAGCCGCTCGACGCTCGGGAATACTTGAGGAGTGTCGGCAAGGAAGAGGATTGGGGCGTGTATCTGCTTTCTGGAGATTTTGAATTGGATACGAAACTCGTCAATGGCGAACGGTATACCACTAAGAGCCTACTCGTCATTGATCGCGTCGGCAAAAACGAAGACTCCGGACAGTCAAGTACAAGTGATTACCAAACGTTTGACCAGACCCAGAACGTGTTT
>LWDU01044697.1_pt1 | contig 14164 bp, 14 predicted proteins | sample 727161 | NCBI WGS metagenome assembly LWDU01 (sample SAMN04566230, study PRJNA314399) | hydrothermal vent metagenome | isolation source: deep sea hydrothermal plume seawater | place: Mexico: Gulf of California, Guaymas Basin | collected 2004-07-11 | reverse complement strand
TTTGGATGTTTTTCCAGATCAATTCCATTTTCCAGAAGAACCGGAATACATTTTGGAAGAAGGGATTCCCCTATGTGAAATCGGGGGAATTGTTCCTTTTCAATGATGAGCGTTTTGAATCCTTTATTAGCAAAATACGTTGCAGCAGTAGCCCCTGCCGGTCCGACACCAACCAAGGCTACATCAAACATTTCTGTCATCAGGTCAAAACTTCTTGAACATTAATGATGTATTGATACCCCCAAAGGCAAAGTTGTTACTCATGATGATATCTACCTGTTTTTCAGTAATCTTGGTCAGATAATTCAACGGAGCACAATCCGGGTCAATCTGATCTAGGTTAATTGTAGGGGGCAGCCAACCTTCATTCAGGCAGTGAAGGCAAATCCAAGCCTCTAGTGCTCCGCAGGCTCCTAGTGTGTGTCCCATATAACTTTTCAACGAACTAATCGGCGTCTGATTTCCGAGACAGGCGCTCATTGCTAAAGATTCTGCTATATCGCCTGCCTTCGTACCTGTTGCATGAGCGTTGATGTACCCAACTTGGCCGGCAGATATTTGGGCGTTTTCCAACGCCAGTGACATTACCTGTTTCATCCCGTTAGCGGATGGGGATACGACATGTTCTCCATCGCAACAACTAGCAAACCCTATTAGTTCCCCAAGGATATTTGCATCTCTTTTTTTGGCATGAGAAAGTGATTCCAGCACCAATGTAGATGCCCCTTCCCCCACAACTAAACCATCTCTATGTATATCAAAGGGTCTCGGAGTTTTAGTAGGCTCATGATTGCGGGTGGAAGTTGCGAACATTATGTTAAAGACTGCAGCTGCGGCAAAATGTAACTCATCTGCCCCTCCCGCCAACATAACCGACTGATTTCCATATTTAATGGCTTCATAAGCTACTCCGATAGATTGGCTCCCAGAGGTACAGGCCGAACATACGGGTATAACCCTACCTAAGATATGAAAAAATTGTCCCAAATTTATGACACAGGTATGGCTCATGGTCTTTAGGTACTCACTCCCAGATAATCCTTCCATAGAACCGCCAATAAGTCGTGATGCAACTTGACCCATTTCTGCTGGAGATGGATACGTTGAGCCATAGACAAGACCTGTTCTCGGGTTGGATATCTCATCTTGGGTCAATCCGGAATTTTCTATTGCCAGCTCAGTTGCCCTTGCCGCCAGTAGAGAGACCCTACCCATACTGCGTATTTTTTTACGGGGATAATTCGAAGGAATAGAAAAACCTTCAACCGGTGCGCCAAGCCTAGTGCTCAACCCTTTAACCTTCCCCCAATCATCAAAAACCTTTATGGCAGATTTTAAGGATTGGAGACCTGATTTCACTGTTGGCCAATCCATACCCAAGGGGCAAAGGCCCGCCATCCCCGTGACAACAACACGCTCGCTCATATCACCCCCCCGTTAACCGAGATAACTTGCCCTGTTATGTAACCTGCCATGTCATCAAACAAGTAGGCGACAATAGAAGCAACCTCTTCAGGCTTTCCCAGTCTGCGCATAGGAATTTGTTTTTTGATTAAATCTATAGGGGCGTCTGCAACCATATCCGTTTCAATTAGGCCGGGAGCCACTGAATTCACAGTTATGTTTCGTTTTGCCAACTCCTGAGCCAATGAACGTGTTGCTCCGATAATACCTGCCTTAGCAGCAGAATAATTGACCTGTCCCCTATTGCCAACCAAGCCAGAGACGGATGAAATAGTGACTATCCTCCCCCCATTACGAGCTTGAACCATGGGCATTACTAGGGGATTCAACACATTATAGAGCCCTCCCAAATTTGTTTGTATCACAGAATCCCAAGCTTCACCTGTCAAAGAGGGGAATGGCGCATCAGAGGTGACACCCGCATTGCAAACAACCCCCCAATATGATCCATCTCTTACAACAACTTCCTCCAATGCTATTCTTGTGGCAACTCGATCCGAAACATCAAAAGGAAGTAGCATTCCTTCACCACCTGAATTTATTATTTCCTTTAAACATTCTTGAGCCATTGTTTCATTTCGGAGATAATTTATCGTAACATGGTAGTTTGATTTGCTTAGGGTTAAAGCTATTGCCCGACCTATGCCTCGACTAGCCCCAGTTACTAATATTCTTTTTTTCATTTGTTTGAAAACTGGTCAATAAACTCTCTAGAATTTTCCGGTTTGAATGCACTCAACTGTGCCTCTTGAAGCACTTCTTTTGTCTCCGAATCCGTAATTACTCCTATAAAATGCATCAATTGGTTATCGCCCCAATCGTGGTTAACGGCAACCTGAAGAATTTGACCGTTAGAGAAAAGTCGGCATTTGGATGTAAAACCCTTAATCCCTAGAAGGAAACCAATTTCAGCCTCACCCCCATTTCCTATAGATTCAACACCAGAGTATGCAGCTACTGTTTGGGCCATGTACTCCACTCCAACAAATGCTGAAACCACGCCATCATCAAAGAAAGGAATTCCCTCTCTAATTATAACTTCACTGATTAGCCCCGTTTCAGTTTTTTGAACCAAACGATCCAATAAAATCATAGGCGACTCGTGGGGAAGAGCTTGTTCTACGGTCGGTAGTGATTTTTTGTCCATGTCCAACTCCAATTGGGTGTTTTTAGTGTGCAATGCTCCTCTTTCTCTACGAACCACCGAAGAAATGACAGAGGAGGTTTATCATCGAAAGTGCAAGGGGCTGAGGATTCAGATCTAGTGAGCCTGCATGCGTCTCGATCATTAGACTTTGCCAATTCCAACAACCAGGCGATAGCGTAAGAGAAATTCCAAGGTTGTTTTAGATCTTGAGCGAAAGGCTGGGCAGGTGTTTCGTCCGCCATCACCAATAGGCACGCTCTATCGGGTTTTATCTTAAGGAGTCCGATTGCCTCTAAATAGCCATTCACGAAACTACTCATTCCCGCACTAATGGTTCTTGATGTCTGCTTGTTCTTCGTTACCAAATCAAAATAACCTGTGGCGGTGTGATGAACCGAATTTGAAAATTGAGTTGGAGACAAGGGAACCTCTGAATGAATGTCATGAAGTAGACTTCCCAATACTTGTAATTCACCGTGGCAAGAACAGAACACCATCTGGGCAGAATCCGGAGCAACCCCTGTACCGCTAAATACATCCAATGATGTTTCAAGAAGCATACGAGTCACGAAAGTACACCGACGCCGCAATATCTCAGGCACATTTTTACATGGCGGTTTTTTGACAACAACATCTGATAAAGTACCTGATTTGAGATAATCTATCCAAGCCGCTTTAGCTGTTAGATTTGGAGCCCAGGCGGACCAATTAAGAATACGGATCGGTGGGCCAATTTCCTTTGAATTTAATTGAGCATCCATTTCAACCATCCCTCCCCAGTACAACTGAGCAATTACTCCCGCCGAACGCAAAAGAGTTACTCATTACATATGTGGATTTCCTATCTAAGGTCCCCCCTTCACGCACTAACTGAAGTTGTGGCAAGTCAGGATCTGATACCCCATCCCACAGATGAGCAGGCATTAATCTGTTTGGCCTCTCTGCGTTCAATGTTAACCAGCAAACTCCCGCTTCCATTGCACCAGCAGCCCCCAAACAATGTCCTGTCAACGGTTTGACTGAACTGCATGGGACATCGTTGAACAGTGCATCCACAGCCTTGGCTTCCATCATATCATTGAGGGGTGTTCCCGTGCCGTGAAGGTTAAGGTAGCCGATTTCATCTGGTTTGAGTGACGCACTCTCTAAAGCATTTTCCATAGCACTAATAGCGCCCTTACCTGTGGGATCTGGGGCCGAAACATGATAAGCATCACAGCTCTCTCCAACACCGCATAGGTTAATGATTCCTGGTGATCTTTCCAACACGAAAAGTGCAGCACCTTCTCCTATATTCAATCCGTTGCGGTTGAGGCTAAACGGGTTGGAGACTCCATTGCTAATCAACTCTAACGTACGAAACCCGTTTAAAGTCAAATGGCAAAGGGTATCAACCCCACCAACGATCACTGCATCGCAAATATTAAGGTTAATTAGATTTGAAGCAGAAGCAAAAGCCTTAGCGCTACTAGAGCAGGCGGTGGATACGGTAAAGAAGGGGCCCTTCGACATTGATAATCTAGCGATAAATTCAGATACACTTCCCATCTGATGTTGAGTTAAAAAATTGTAATCTGACGGAAGCTCTCCAGTATCCAACCAACTGAAAACAGCCGTTTCACTCGCATCAAGACCTGAAGTGCTAGACCCTAATACAATTCCTACTCTTTCAGCACCATATTTTTCAATAACACGGGAAACATCGTTTTTGATCTGGAGAAAGGCAGAATAAGCAAGAGCATGGTTCCGGCAGGAATACTCCAAAAGCTCCTCGGGCAAATCATGTAGAGGGGTAAGAACTCTGCCAGCTAATACTTTTTCTCCTGTCGTTTTTAGTGTAACTTGCGACAGTTTAGAATCATGAGGATAGATAACGTTTCTCGAAATGGTTGATAATGTATCACCAAGAACATTGACCATTCCCAGCGCAGTAAGTCCTAATGGGATCATCTCAATACCCCCTTTGAAATGGAGTCTAACTTTACTGTATAATGATAATGATGATTTTTGACAGTCAAATTAAACGGGTTCTGGTTTTGGACAATTTGTGTCATGACATCACCATTATAATAAAGTGTTCTATCCAGCTCTAACGAGGCATCTCGAACAGACCATTGGGCATTAGCCGGTGAATAGTTACAGAGGGTAAACAATACATCTACAAAAAGCGGTTTTACCCCCATATGAATACGAGAAGCTAAAGCCCCCCCCTGCCTAAAAGTCGCTGCTTCATACACACACCAAAAGGCCCTTCCCCCCAGAGGGTTTAATGCAACCATTGCGATTGTACGGTCAGTAATCTCCAGAACTGTTTGAAACGTATTGGACTTCTTTCCACTAAAGATAGTTAAATTAAACCGCACCTGCTGGCTTTCAGAAATTTGCTCCAAAGATGATAGAAACAAATCCGATGCTAGATAGGGTGACTCATGTCGAATATGCAGTGTTTTGCAACCCGAACAAACTAACAACAAAACAAGTAAATGCCCTTTCATTCCGTTATGCCAAATCTTGAAAGTGGAGCATACAACCAAGCAAATAATGTTCCCAGAAAAGTGGTCATACCCAATGCCTGAAGAACGGCCTGAGAACTTAAGCCGAGTAAACCGAATGAAAGAGCAGTAGTTAAAGCGGAGAGTGTAATTGCCCCGTAGGATACTGTGATATGACTCGGTGATGAGTCAGCTAAAAAAATGGAGTAGTCAACGCCAAGCCCCAATACTAGAAGGAATCCAATTAGGTGTATTAAAGTAAGGGGGATTCTAAACCACCCAAGGATTCCAACCGCACAAACACAGGCAAGTAGTGTAGGCAAAAATACATATAGAGCTCGTTTTTTGTATCTTACAACTAACGCTAATAGTACAAAAGAAAAGGCTAAAACTAGAAGATAGGTAACGGACAGTCTATACTGGGATAACACGCGAGTTATTTCCCTGATTGGGCGGTAGAGACTCGCATAGTCAATATCACCTAACTTTGCATCCAATTCCTGTTGATCTATGATTTTTGTCAACGGAACAATCGCTAAGTGCCTGCCTTCTAATTTGCCTAAGTAGTTCTGCTTCAAACCATCAAACAGATGATCTTTATTTATCCAATTGTCCAAAGACAAATTTTCATTATAAGGCAGTTCGAACATCGCATTGACAGAATCCAATAATTTTTGGCTAAACCCAATTTCAATTAACCGTGAAACTAGGACAGATTGATTTAAATTACGAAGCAATTGATAATCTTGTCTTTGAGTTTTTTGGCTTGGTATGTACCGATTAAGAAAAATGCCATTAACAATCGGAATATCAAGAGCAGAGAATAATAGGCTATCAAGCCTTTCCAAATTCTGTAGCAATTTTTCGTGTGATATACCATTTACAATAATCATACCTGTTTCACGTTTGATGCCGGTTATATCATTAATTTCACTCTCCTCTGAAGCCAAATGAGAAGGCAATGAGTTGAGGGCTTTGGGAGAATCATCCACATGAATGTGAAGAAGCCCCAATAAACACATGACCAAAATTATTAACCCAATGAAAGCAAATATTATTTTCTTCCTAAACACATTCTTAAGATAATTCTCCAAAAGTAGGAACAACATGGAAGGAACCGCAGAATATCGATTCGGCTTATTCAATAATACTGGGGAAAGTAGGTAGGTGACTAAAAAAGCAAAACAAACTCCAGAACATGCAAAAACCGATAATTGGCGTAATCCCGCTAACGGTGATAACCCTATTGCGGCATACCCAAGTACCGTGGTAAATACACCAAATAGCATGGTAGGAAGGAGATTCCTCATCGATTGTGCCGCAAGCCATTGCTCACTAGACCTGTGGTAAGAGAAATAATGAAGACAGTAATCGATGCAAACTCCAACTAAACTTGCACCAAACACCACTGTAATTACATGAAGTTCTGGAAACACCAATAGACAAACAGAAAACCCTCCCAAAACACCCGTAATGATAGGAATCATGGCAACCCATAAATACCTAATTGAACCTAAAGCCAGTAATATTAACGCAACGATTCCAATCATAGAACCACCACCAATTATTCTTACATCTTTTTTAATTGATGATCTAATAGAAGAAGCATATTTAAGTGGAGATGACCAATCCAACTGAACTTTGTAGCCTTTTTTTTGAAAGATTTTCAAACATTCTAAAACAGTATTCTCAGCTTTTTCTTGGACATCTTCCCTGTATGGATTTCCCTTAATTTTCCCCGAAATGAATCCGAACCATTTATCATCAACTTGTCGCACCAGCATTCCTTCCTTAAATTGCAATTCCCCGGGAGAAAAGTCTCCTTGCTGTAATAAATCTGGACCAAAAAGTAGGGGATCTCTATCTAGGAAACGCGATGTTAACATTGAAGTATCGCTGTATAACTGTTTTTGAATTAAACGAGCCAATTCGCTCTCGGGTGATATGCCCTTTAATAATTCACGCTTATCCTCCGTGAACCACTGATAAATGAATGGCAAATAATATGAGGAAATACCGTCAATGGTGTTTCGATTAGGAAGAAACAAATCAAATGCACTATTTGGACTCTCACATTGATCCACAAAAGCCCGATAAGATTCCTTTAGTGTAATATAATTATCAGTAGACAAAAGGAATTGCACAACTCCCCCCGATTCACCTGATAAAAGCTTTCGTGCTATTGAGATCTCTCTGTTTTTTTCATCGGCGGGTAAAAGAAATAATATATCTGTTTCCAAACGGAACTCACTACTGGAAGTTTTAACAAAAACAAATGATACTAAAGCAATAAGCAACAAGACACATATTAAAACAGCTCGATTGTTATTACTCATAGAAAAGTTAGTTTACTGCTCAAATCTTAAATCAAGAATTAATTTCCTTTCTTCAGATTCATTGATGGACCTTCGGTTTGTAATTTTTAAACTAGTTAAATCTCCACTTGAATGAAATATTTGTACCGTTTCCGGCGACCTAGAAGAACCAGAAACAATGATACCCTTTAAAAGTTCACGAATTGTTTTATCTTTTGGTTTAAGCCCAACTCTCCACATCCTAGGTTCCTTTTTCTTATGTATCGTATAATGTTTGTTTAATTTATCTATATCACCTGAAAAAAGACCGATGAAGGCGGATGTAAACGCTTTTAGAGCGCCATATCTCCTTACTGATATTATCTCTTTTTTACCTAAATCATCCAACTGTACAATGGTATTATTACTGATTTTCGTATAAATAACAAACGGTTTTAATTGAACTTTAATAACCTGAGAAGAAGATAAAAACCACAACTGTCCACTAGAAATTAACGGCTTAGTTAAAAGAGTGATGATTTTTGTTTCTTCATAATCCGCGAAAAAGCCAACGTTATTATCTTGGATAATTCCTTCTAACTCGCTTTTCAGATTATTCTTATTTAAGGCTGGTTCGGCAAACAAATGGTTTAGCAGAGCATAATGCTGCTCTAGTTTATCTGCATTTACCCTAACGGCTCCGCCCCACAATGAAGCAATTAATATTAATGTTTTAAGTTTTGTAATCATGTCAACAAGTTCTTATAGAACCGGAATACTTTGCTTCCGCATTTCAATCAAAAGAGTTTTCAAATCGTCATCCAAAGGCCGATCATCAATCACCATTGGTGAAAAAGCTCGTATAGATTCATATAGATTTAGAACGGGTTTACTGATATCCCTCCTTGCTATAACTCCACTTTTTATCCTCAAATCTAGAGCTTGCGTTGAGGCAAGAATCGCCCCCGCTGCAACTTGTTCGGTTAATTCCAATGTCCTAATTGAATCCCTGGCAGCAATTGTTCCCATGCTAACTTTATCCTGATTGTGCGATTCTGTTGAACGGGAAAACACACTTGCGGGCATTGAATTTTTTAATGATTCAGCAGCCCAGGCAGAGCATGCAATTTGTACAGCTTTAAAACCGTGGTTCGCCGGCAATGTATCTTCATCAGCTCCACTAAGATTCAACGGTAGGTTTCTATTTCTTTTATCGTTTAACAATAGGGCAACCTGTCGATCAATAAGGTCAGCAATATTGGCCACCGCATTCTTTAAACTATCCATTGCAAAGGCAATATGTCCTCCATAAAAATTACCACCATGAAGGATGTCACCTGAAGCTATGTCTAGTAATGGATTATCGCATGCTGAATTTATCTCGGTCTCTGTCCATTCTCTTACCCATTCCAATGCATCAAATAATACACCTATGATTGCTGGCGCACATCGTAAAGCATATGTGTCCTGAATACGGTAATTTATTGATTGTGTATTAAATAGGCTACAAGAAATTAACTTGGCAGCTTTAACTTGCCCGGGGTGCGGCTTAGCTGTAAACAGTCTAGCATCAAAATGCGCTCTGTTCCCAAGAAGGCACTCAACCATCAACGCAGATAGGGAACAGGAGAGTTTTGCTAGGTAATTTGCACGATGATATGCCATGCATGCAACTCCGGTCATAACAGCCGTGCCATTCATCAAAGATAGACTCTCCTTCGGTAATAGTTTAAGTGGCCCGATGGATTTTCTCTCATAACAATCCGCCACAGAAACCACCTTTCCGTTCTCCCATACTGATCTTTCACCAAGCACAGCTGCGGCTACATAGGAAAGTGGTGTTAAGTCGCCGCTTGCACCAACGGAACCTTCTTGTGGAATTGCCGGTACAATTTTTTTGTTAAGAAACCACACAAGCCGCTCCATTACCTCTCGTCTAATCCCAGAATACCCTTTGCTTAGGGAGTTTAATTGAGCTACCAAAATCGCTCTGGATGTCTGATAATCAAAAAGCTCCCCTAAACCACAACCATGGAAACGAACTAAATTATAAGGTAGTTGCGACATTAGTTTCGTTGAAACAGGCCGAGTACACGAATCCCCCAAACCTGTAGTTACTCCATAAATTTCCTTTTCATGCGTTAGATTGTATTGAATCAACTTTGCTCCATCATCTATTCTCTTTTTGAATTTTTTAGAGTTTGAAAGGCCGATTTGCTTTTCATGGATAGCTACTGAAATCACATCCTTAATGTGGATGCGGGAACCATTGAGTGTAATATTTTTAGCGGTCATTAATCTTCCAAAAATCAAAAAAATTGAACCATTGTAAGGGATGCAAAATACAATATTTTTCCAGTATACGGGAATATTTACTCACACAATTACTAATAAAACTACTCCTATCGTCAAAGGAATAATCACCCTCTGTAAGGAACTCCTCTAAATAAATTCTGTATTTTAGTGTATCTAGTCTAACCGATATTGCAAATAGAACGGGTCGTTTCATTAGGTTGCAAAAAACCCACGGATTGACAGGGAATTCAGCACGACCATTTAAAAAAGAAATCTGTTTGGTTTTGCCCCTTGCATTTGGGGGGAGTCTGTCGCACATCAGAGCAACCATCTCACCATCTAACAAGCGATCTTCTAAATCTAATACAGTATTTACATCACCGGGCACCAATTCAATTATCCTTAGCCCCCCCATAGGATTTAATATTGCATTAATTTTCTGGGCATTGTTACGATACATTACTACATTTACGCGTACATTACGTTTTTCCGCCAGTACTCGTAATGCGTCAAAGTTGCCAATGTGAGCTCCGACAACAACGACGCCCTTCCCAATGTACTTCTTTAATTTCTCCCTGCCATATATTTGAACTTTAAATCTATCGGTCTCACCTTTCCATAACCAAGGTTTATCTAAAGTACTAAGAGCAAATTGATAGTGGTGTAAGAAGGCATTCCAATAAGAAGGGAAAGGACTGTGACCGTGAGTGTGCATATGTAATAACGTTAGGTATTTTAGTGATGCACGCCTAGATGCTTCTCCTGTAATAAAAAAATAACCTACAACTGGAACGAGGGCTAATTTTGCTAACCAGTAACCTCCATAATTCAATATACAAAACAGAGTTACTATACCGAATTTAGTCCCACGCTCAGTTTGGGTATGCCACTTAGTTTCAGTTATGGTTTTTTTATTCGATTCCATAGTGAAGCAGGCAAATGATAAAACATTTCTAATACTAATTTTGTATGCATCCAACTTATCTGTAAATTATCTCTGCCCATTTTGAAGTGTGACACACCGTTATCAGGATATGTCACCATCGTCTTAACGTTTCGAATAGGCACATTCTTCCAATATAGACGTACTGCTATTTCAGGGTCAAAATCCATTCTGTTCCCAGTTCTGTTACTATCCAATACTTGTATTGTACTAGAAAGGGGATAAATACGAAAGCCGAATAACGGGTCCTTTATGGATTTAGATATAGTTTCTACGCAAACCCAGAACCGGGATATTTGACGCCCAATTAATCGAGATAAGGGAACATCTTTACTAAATATTGGCTGACCTAAAACTAACGCATTAGGATATTTAATAGATTCACCTAATAGCTTAGGAATATCCTCAAGGCAATGTTGACCGTCTGCATCTACCTGAAGAGCGTGTGTATATTGTTGACCACAGGCATATCGCAATCCTGCTTTTACAGCTGCACCTTTGCCTTTGTTATTTTGTAATGAAATTATTTTTATCCAATCGTGAATTTTTTTTGCCTCATCAAGATAGTAAGTTGTTTCATGATCAGACCCGTCATTTACTACAAAACAACGTAGATTGCAACAACTCAACTCCAACAAGGTTTGCAACAACTCCTTGCCGTGATTGTAAACTGGAATAACAATACAATATTTGGACATCAAATTACCATAATTCTCCCTGATGTGAATTTAACAGTACCGTTGTATATGTTGAATATCCAGTTATTTTTGTTTTCGTTGTATAAAATATCAAGAGTAATAGTTTGACCTGGTCGGATAAAACGGTGGAACTTTATTTTCGGTATATTATTTATTTTTAAATTCTTATTAGACATCCCACAAATTAGCATCTCAACCCAATCAAGTTGACAAACACCTGGGACTACTTTGAAGTTACGGAAATGCCCTTCGCACAATTCATAATCATTAGGTATGGTCATTAAATACCGCTCGCCCCCTGTAATGGGTATCGTTTCTATTATTGCGGGAGTACGAACAGTTTTTGGACTAGGTTGAAATAATTCCGTTAATTTAAGATGATTCCTTTTGCCCTGATCATCGACCGGAAGTTTACGTAAGAATCTCCACTTTCTGGGTAAAGAATCTAGTACAAATTCATTTTTTAAGTGAAGTTTTATATCTTCCAATAAAGATTCCTTACCGTTCACATGGAGATCTTCGCACGCAACTTCATTCACTTCGATTATCGCTCCAAGAATCAATCTACCGTTTTGAGGAAAAGTAACGATTGCAGATTCATTAATATATTTATGCTCCTGCAATAATAATTCCAACCGATCTAATGAGAGTCTTTTTTCTCCTACCTTAATCATCCGGTCAGATCTGCCGTGAAGTCTAAATTGGCCGTTTTCCATGATTGTCACTAAATCACCCGTATCCTGCCACAGATTATTACCCAGCAAGAATGGGGACTGCACTTGTAGTGTTCCAGCAACTGTACGGTGTAATACATCTGGAAACACATTCCACGCTTGGTCTTTTTCTGATGTTTGCTGCCTGTACGCAATACCTCCTGTTTCTGTTGAACCGTAAACTTCAATTGGTGCACACCCAAAAGACTTTAATATATCTATGCTAACTGCATTATTTAGAGGTCCCCCTGATGAGAATAGCACAAGCTTTTTTCCCTCGTTGTTTTTTGTAATATAGTCATGGAATGAAGAAAAATGATTAAGGTGTGTTGGTGACGATATAATAAAGCACAAGCTTAAGTTTACATTACTTATAATCTCCTCCCAATAAAAACTTGCTCGTGAGGTGAAAGGGGTCCCTCGACAGAGAGGCCATAACAACCTGAATAGAAGACCATATATGTGTTGGTGAGATACAGTACCTATAGATATTCTGTCTTCTATCTTCTCACCCCACAACATTTCTAGTACATTTAATTCGTTTGATATTTGCCTGAATGTCTTCGGAATGCTTTTACGAATTCCTGTAGTCCCGGAAGTAAATAACTCAAATGCAGATGTAGTAGAGTCAATAAAAAATGGTTTAATGGGTTCTGTCTCTTCGCAGTCCTTCCATAACAGGCGTAATTTCCCGGTATATTCGTTAAAAGAATTTGAAACAATACAAGCCACAACATCTTCTAATTGTTTAATGGTATGCGGTAGTTTGTCTGGTGCTATAACAGGAATACATTTTAGTGACCAACACGCAAAAAGAGTTGCTACAAATTCGAATGAATCATCCGTAACTATTAATATCTTTCTAGTTGAATATTTTTTTAGATTCTTTCTTATCTGCGCAGACAACAAGAGTAGTTCACTGTATGTCCTTAGAGGGTAGTTGCATATTATGTGATCTTCAGAAAACCGCACAGATCCAATTTGATCTAATGGAATAATTTCTCGGATCATTGGAAAGGTGGGAATATTTTCTTCAAAAAGCGATCTGTTGAGAGTCCTACATACCTTCTAAATTTCCAATGTCTGTACAAAAACTCAGTTGTAAATATCAAAAACATTAAGACATAAGAGACAAACCCATTATAGTATGCCCATAGTTTGAATGCGTCTAAGTATATAGTGACAACAGTAATCAATCCGTTTATAACAAAAAATATTACCCATATAAATGTTACCTTTCTACAGTAAGACACTTCTTTTGGGGATAAACTTGGGGCAACAGTACGCGCAAATACTTCGATCATACTTGGCGGACGTAAGAGGGTAGATCCAAATACCAGGAAAAAAAGAAGTGAATATATTACAGGAAGATATTGCATGTACAACTCATTGTCCAATAAAGCTGATACAGTACATAAGCTTATTCCAACTGCAGTAGCTGGGAATACAATTTTTGACAAACTATTCGTTGATGATGAAAATAAGCGTAAGATAAGTCCGACGATAACAATCAATGATACTATCCTAGGAGATAGGTGTACTGTCCCGAAGTATACGAAGGGTGGGTAGGCTAAAAAAATAATGACAAATAATATGCCACTGATTTTTTTAACCGTTATCATTACTAGAGATGTTTGATTTCCTCTCCAGCAGATCTACCAAGTCAGACAATTCTATTATTGATCTCATTTCCCCTTCATCTAATGTAATCCCGGTGTCGTTCTTCAACTTCACTGCTAAATCAATTGCATCCAGACTATCTAAATCTAAATCTTGAAACAATTTTGCGTTAGGCACTAAATCTTCTGCTGATAGATCAAACGCTTCTTTCAATGTGTTGATCACTAATTTGTTTATTTCTTGTCTTGTCATTTTCACCTAACTGTTAGTCAACTCTAAAACCAAAGCAGCCAATGTACTCACATTCTTGAAATGTTTGGTGTTTTCGTCTCTATCTTTACTCAACCTTACATTATACCGCCTAGAAACCGCCATCCCAAGTTCAAGAGCGTCAATAGAATCTAACCCAAGACCTTCGCCAAAAAGTGTGTCTAAATCACCAATATCGTTTGCAGTTAAATCTTCTAAATTAAGCGATTCAACAATCAATTCCTTTAA
>LWDU01037780.1_pt1 | contig 14168 bp, 12 predicted proteins | sample 727161 | NCBI WGS metagenome assembly LWDU01 (sample SAMN04566230, study PRJNA314399) | hydrothermal vent metagenome | isolation source: deep sea hydrothermal plume seawater | place: Mexico: Gulf of California, Guaymas Basin | collected 2004-07-11 | reverse complement strand
GTGTAGGGTTCTGGAAGAACTACGACCGCGTGGCGCTGGAGGTCACGCCGTTCGAGCTCCAGGCGGGCCAGCGGTTCGGGACCTCCGTCCGCGACGCGGACGACGGGTTCATCGCGTCCATCGAGAGCCGCGGGCGCACGGACGGCTCGCACGACATCGTGTTCGACCTCGCGGACCGTTTCGGCGTGCAGAGCGTGACGCTGCAGTACCTCCTCGGCTCTGAGATCATCTACGAGTTGGGCGTGCCGGTGGGCGGGCAGCTGAAGGTGCGCGCGGAGACGAGCGGCGGGACGGGCAACGGGAAGAGCAACTCCACGCGCGTCATCCGCGATGGCGGCCGCTACGTGGTGGGCCAGGACTACAGCGGGGACGACCCGCTAGCGGGCGGCGCCAGCGGGGGGCAGGCGGAGAAGGGCAATTGCCCCTACGCCCTCGTGACGCTCCCTGGAGTCACTGACGGCGTGGTCCGGGTGTGCGTGGACCTCGTGCAGGTGGTCGTCGAGTCGGACGCGCTGCCGCAGGAGATCCGCGGCGTGGCGGTGACGGGTCAGGGGCTCGGGTCCTTCGCGATCACCACGCTGGAGGTGGACGGCCCGAGCACCGACGGGACGGACGTCCAGGGGTGACTCCACATTCTGTCTAGGCCGAAGGGTCGTTTCGCCCCATGGACATGCGGCGAAAGTTTCGCGATCCTGTTGTGTGCGCGCCGGGGCTCGCGGGGTACCACCCCCTCGCTCTTCGACGCGCCGTGTGAGAGGCCAACGGGTCGGCTTGTCTCACGAAGAGCCTCGTTCGCGCATTGATTCGCGGGCGAGGCCTTTTTATTGCCGGGGCTCTCGGTGTGCGAGGCCGTGGGCCCAGGCCCACGCGATGGCCTCGCGGCTGGTGCGGGCACCCGCCTTCGCGTAGGCGTTGGCGAGGTGCGTCCGGACCGTGCTGGCGCGGACGCCGAGCGCGTCTGCGATCTCCTCGTTGGAGTGGCCCCGCGCGAGGAGGCGGAGGGCCTGGGCCTCGCGGGGGGAGAACGAGGGCTGAGGCGCGAGCGGGACGAACCAGCGGGTGCCGCCCGCCGCGACGGCCTGGACGGCTTCCTGGAGCATGGCCGGGGCGGCGGTGTCGGGGAGGTAGCCGGCTACGCCCGCCCGGAACAGCCGGGTGGCGAGGGGGCCGTCTGGGGGGGCGACCACGAGCAGTCGGCTGGCGGCGTCTCTGGAGCAGACGGCCTCGGTGACGGGCTCCGCCAGCGGGGCGCCGAGCAGGGCGACGTCGGCAGCGGGGAGAGCGCGGAGGGCGTCGGCCAGGGTCTCCGCCTCGTCCGCGGGGCAGTCCGGGAGGGCGGCGCGGAGGCCGAGGCGCCGGAGCGGCCGTGGATCGGCAAGGAGAAGCCGCGGCATCAGACCGCGGCGCTGGAGGGCGTGGTCACGGGCGTGGGGCCGTCCGTGCCGTCGGCGCCTCGGGCGGGGAGCCGGATCGAGAACGTGGTGCCGACGCTCTCTTCGCTCTCCACCGCCATCGCGCCGCTGTGCCCCTGGGTGACGATCTCGTAGGCGAGCGAGAGGCCGAGGCCGGTGCCCTCGCCGGTCGGCTTGGTGGTGAAGAACGGCTCGAAGACCTTCTGGCGGAGCTCGTCCGGGATGCCCGTGCCGTTGTCCGCGACGCGGATCTCGACCCAGTCCACGCCGCCCTCCGTGAGCCGCCGCGTGCCGACGGTCACGGCCGGGTCGTAGCCGGCGCCTTCCAGCTTCCGCCGCTGCCCGACGGCGTAGAACGCGTTGGAGAGGAGGTTGATGAGGACGCGCCCGAGCTCCTGCGGGATCACCTCCACCTCACCGGCGACGGGGTCCATCTCGCGGACGAGGTCCACCTGGAACTCCTTGTCGTTGGCGCGAGCGCCGTGGTAGGCGAGGTTGGCGTACTCCTCTACGAACCGGTTCGCTTCCACGCGCGCCTTCTCGGCGGCGCTGCCCCGGCTGTGGAGCAGCATGGCCTTGACGATGCGGTCCGCGCGGGTGCCGTGCTCGTGGATGCGGCGGGCGTTGTCGCGGAGGTCGTCCAGGAGGGCGTCCACCTCTTCGAGGACGGCGGAGACGGGCTTGTCCTTGTTGTTGTGGAGCTCCTCGCCGAGCTCGTCCGCCAGCTCCACGGAGAGGTCGGCGAAGTTGTTGACGAAGTTGAGCGGGTTCTTGATCTCGTGCGCGATGCCGGCGGTGAGCTGCCCGAGGGAGGCGAGCTTCTCCGACTGCACGAGCTGGGTCTGGGTGGCCTTGAGCTCCGAGAAGGCCTTCTCGAGCTCGCGTTTGCCCTCGGCCTCGGCGCGCTGGCGGTCGGCCTCGGCGCGGGCGGCGCGGGTCTCGGCGCGCTGACGCTTGGCCTCCGCTTCGGCCTTGCGGGCTTCGGCCTCGGCGGTCTCGGCGCGGATCTCCTGCTCGCGGCGTTCGGCGCGCTCGCGCTCCTGGCGGAGCACGCGCGACCGCTGCCACCGGTCGAACCGGACGAGCCCGAAGAGGACGAGCCCGACGTAGGCGAGGTAGGCCCAGGGCGTGCGCCACCACGGCGGAGAGACGGAGATGGAGAGGGTGGCGCCGGTCTCGCTCCAGAGCCCGTCCGCGTTGGCGGCCTGCACCTGGAAGGTGTAGCGGCCGGGGTCCAGCGAGGTGTACGGGGCCTCGCGGCGGCGGCCCGCGTCGATCCACTCGCCGTCGTCGTTGAGGCCCTCCAGGCGGTAGCGGTAGCGGTTCTGCTCGGGCGAGGAGAAGTGCAGCCCCGCGAAGCGGATGGTGATGTAGTTCTGGTCGTGCGAGAGCGTCAGGCGCTCCGCCAGCGGGGCGGCCACCTCCAGCGGGGCGTCCTCGCCGGGCTCCACGGGCTCATTGCCCACGAGCACCTGCGTGATGGCGACCTGTGGCGGGTTGGGGTTGAGCGCCGCCAGCCGGCTGGGCTCGAAGGCGAGCAGCCCGTTGGTCCCGCCGAAGTAGAGGGTGCCGTCTGCGCCGCGGGTGGCGGCTTCGCCGAGGGTGCGGGCCGCCCCTTCGCCGCCGAGCGTCCGCTGCTGGAAGGTGGCCGTGACGGGGTCGAACCGCGCGAGGCCGCGGCTGGTGGCGAGCCAGAGGAAGCCGTCGTCGTCCTCCACGATGGCGAGCACGTCGTCGCTGGGGAGGTCGGTGTCGGCCTCCGTGAACCGCTGGATGCCGCGCTCCGGCGCCTCGGTGTCTACGCGGTGGAGGCCGCCGCGCGTGCCCACCCAGAGCGACCCGTCCTCGCGGGCGTGGAGGGCGTGGATGAACCCGTCCGCGAGGGCGTCGGGGTCTGCGGGGGCGGCGCGGAAGCAGGTGAAGCGGGCGTCCTCCGCGGCCCGGTCCAGGCGGCAGAGGCCCTCGGCGGTGCCCACCCAGACGGTGCCGCGGGCGTCCTCCGCCAGCGCGCGGACGTTGTCGTGCGAGAGGCTGGCGGGGTCGTTCGGCGAATGGGCGTAGGCCACGGAGCGCCCGGTCTCGCGGTCCAGCAGCGCGAGGCCGCCGCCCAGCGTGCCGAGGAAGAACCGCCCCGCGCGGTCTTCCAGCACCGCCTTGACCGGGATGCCGCCCGGCACGGCGTCCACGCTCACCTGCTCCAGCCCGTTCGGCGTGACGCGGTGAAGGCCGGCCTCCGTCCCCGCCCAGATGGTCCCGTCGCGGTCCTGCACGAGCGACTGCGCGGTGGCGTCTCCCAATTCGCCCTGGAGCGGGAGGTGACGGAACGTCTCCCCGCCGTCCGTGCTTACGTCCACGCTCCGGTCCGTACCGACGTAGAGCGTGCCGTCTCGCGCCGAGAGCAGCGCGCGGACCTCGTTGCTTGCGAGGGAGGTCTCCACCGTAGGGTCCGAACGGAAGCGGGAGACCGTGCCGCGCGCCCGGTCGAAGCGGTCCAGGCCGCCGTAGGTCGCCACCCAGAGCACGCCCTGCCGGTCCTGGAAGACGTCCGAGACGGAGTCGTCGATGAGGGCGGTGGGGTCGTCCTCGGTGGCCACGTACGCGATGGGCGTGGGGGCGCCCGGCTCCAGCTGGCGGAGGCCGTCGCCGAAGGTGCCCACCCAGAGGGTGCCCGTGCGGTCCTCGTAGATGGTGGAGACCACGCTGACGGACCCGAGGTCCACCGGGGTCACCGTGCCGGTGGAGGCGTCCAGGCGGAAGAGCCCGTTGCCGAAGGTGCCCACCCACAGGTGCCCCTGCTCGGAGAACGAGAGGCTGGAGACGTTGCCCCCCAGCACGTCGCCCTCGGGCGCGATGCGGAAGGTGCGGAACCGGCCGCTCTCGCGGTCCAGCCGGGCGACTCCGTCGTTGGTGCCCACCCAGATCGCGCCGTCCGGCCCCTGCGCGATGGCGGCGACGTTGTCGTGCGGCAGCGAGGTGGGGTCGGCGGGGTCGTGGCGGTAGACGGTCCACGCGTCCGCCTCGGCGTCGTACCGGCCGAGGCCCTCGGCTGTGCCTACCCAGACCGTGTTCGAGGAGTCCGCCAGCAGGGCGATCACGTCGCCGTCGGGGAGGCCGTCGCGGGCACGGGCGTAGCGCCGGAACGTCTCGGTCCGCCGGTCCAGGCGGTTGAGGCCGCGGCGGGTGCCCACCCATAGGTCGCCGTTCGGAGCCTCGGCGAGGGCGGTGACGAAGTTGTCGGAGATGGTGGTAGAGTCCCGGCCGCGGCGGTACTCCACGATCTCGTAGCCGTCGAAGCGGTCCAGCCCGTCGAACGTGCCCACCCAGACGAAGCCCCACCGGTCCTGGAGGACGGACGTGATCCCCTCGTTGGAGAGGCCGTCGTCCACGGTGAGGTGCTGGAAGAGCGCTCGCGGCGCGTCGGTGGGGGCGTCCGCCTCGCGCGAGGCGGGCGCGGGCTGGGCGGGGAGGAGCGTGGGGGCGGCGACGAGGCCGCCGAGGAGCACCGCCAGCGCGAGGAGGGCCGGGGCGCACCGCACGTGGGAGGAGGGCGACAGCATGGGGGCGGGTACGCTCAGGCGGACTCGGGGGCCAACTCGTTCAGCGCGGCGCCGACGGACTCGGGCACGGCCGTGAACCGGAGGCGGACGCGCGTGCGGCCCCCCTCGGGCTCGCTCGTGAGCGTCTTGGCGTAGACCTGGGTGGGCTCGGCGCCGGGGACAGTGAGGTCCAGCCGGAGGTCCGAGCGGGCCGGGACCGCGCCGTCCACGAGGGCCTCGGCGCCGCGCTCGCTCACGCGCACGATCTCGCCCGGGATGGTCTCGCTGTCCACGCGCTTCCCGTCCAGGTGGACGAAGGTGAACGCGAGGGGCTCGGCGAGCTGGCGGTAGTGGGGCTCGTCGTCGTCGAGGGCGGCGGCGTACTCCCCGGAGATGGCGCGGACGCTGTGGAGCGGGACGTTCTCCGCGAAGCCCTTGAGCCCGGCCTCGCGCGTCTCCGCGAGCGTGAGCCCAGCCGCCACGGACTGGCGGGTGGCCTCGGAGATGAGGACCTCGCCCGGCGCGGCCTGGCTCTGGATCCGCGCCGTGAGGTTGACCGGGCTGCCCACCACGCCGTACTTCGCGCGCTTCTCGCTGCCGATGCTGCCCACGACCACCTCCCCGGAGTTGACGGCGGCCGTCATCTCCAGCCGCGGCAGCCCGAGCGAGGCCATCTCCTCGTTGACCTCGTCCATCTTGGCCTGCATCGCGAGGGCGCAGGCCACGGCGCGATCCGCGTGGTCCGGCTGCTCGATGGGCGCGCCGAAGATGGCGAGCACGGCGTCCCCGATGAACTCGTCGATGGTGCCGTCGAAGGCGTCCACGACGTCCGTCATCGCGGAGAGGTAGACGTTGAGCAGGCGCACGACGGCCTCCGGCGGGAGGGTCTCGGAGATCTGGCTGAAGCCGGAGAGGTCGCTCATGAGGACGCTGACCTCGCGCATCTCCCCGTCCAGGGAAAGCGAGCCGGGGTTGGCGAGGATGGCCTGCGCGACTTCGGTGGAGAGGTACGTGCCGAGGGCGCGGCGCACGCGGTCCGCCTCGCGCTCGCGCTCCACGGCGCGGCGCGCCTGCTGGAGCGTGATCTGGAGGTCGTCCATGTCGATCGGCTTCGTGAGGAAGTCGAACGCGCCCTTGTTCATGGCGGTGCGGATGTTCTCCATGTCCCCGTAGGCCGTCACAACGACCGCTTTGTGGCGAGCTCGTCCAGGCGGCCGAGCAGCGTGAGCCCGTCCATCCGCGGCATGTTGAGGTCGGTCACGATGACCTCGATGTCGGGATCGGCGAGGACCTTTTCCAGGGCCTCCTGCCCGTCGCCGGCGAAGTCCAGCTCGAGCTCGCCGCTGCGGACGCGGCGGCGGAACTTCTGCCGGATGAGCGGGGCGAGGTCCGGCTCGTCGTCCACGAAGAGGATCTTGAGCGGCGGTCCCTCGGACGTGGCGGCAGCGGCGGGCTCGGGCGGCAGCTCAGACATGCGGGAGGAGACGGGGCGCAGAAAGGTAGGCGCGAACGTAGAGACAGGGGGGACGCGCGGTTGGCATGAACGCGCGGGGGTTCATCGAACGCCGTCTAGAGAATCCCTGAAACGGGGGCACGCGGGCTTCCCGAACGGCGTGGCCCCTACATTGGCGCCCGCCGGGGCACGAGACCGGCGTCTCTGAGGGTTCCCCCGCCATGCCGATGCTCCGTTCTTCGCTCCGCCCGTCTGTTCTAGGCCTCGCACTCGTGGCTGGGACGTGGGGCGCCGCCGCGAGTGCGCAGGCCACGCCCGACGCGCTCCCGGACACGACGCTGGCGCCCGCAGCGCCCTACGCAGTGGGCGCCCCGGCTCGTCCGGCGGTCCGTGCCCCGCTGGCGGTCCCCGTCCGCGGGGAGGCCGCGCCGCCGTCGGCCTCGCGCGGGACCTACCGAGCGGCCCTCCTTACGCCGAGCGACGCCGCCAGCGTGCCGCCGCCTCAGTCCGCAGCCCCGCCCGCGGTCCGCCGCGAGCGCGCCCCGGAGGCGGCGACGGAGGCGCCCGCCTTTTTTGACACGCGCACGGCCTGGGGACACAAAGAGCTTCCTGAGGGGCGCCCGCAGTTTTTCGATGCGCGCATCGCGTGGGGCCACAAGGACCCGGCGCAGCGCGGCGCAGGGCTGTTCGATACCGAAGTGGCCGAGGGGCACAAGGAGCTGCCGTTCCGCGCCATCGCGCAGTTCGAGGTGCCCGAGGAGGCGTTCGCGCTGATGGACGCGCAGGCGCGGCACGTCCGCAGCCTGACCGGGACGGAGCGACTCCAGGCGCGCTACTTCCCCGCCATCGAGCGCCAGCTGGCGGCGCTGAGTCTGCCGGCGGAGCTGAAGTACGTCGCGCTGATCGAGAGCCGGCTGGACCCGGAGGCGGTCTCCGAGGCGGGCGCCCGCGGCCTCTGGCAGATCATGCCGGAGACGGCCGGCGACTTCGGGCTGGATTCTATGGCCGTCCACGATCCCACGAAGGCCACGCCCGTGGCGGCGCTCTACCTGGACCGCCTCCAGCGGATGTTCGGCGGCGACTGGATGCTCGCGCTGGCGGCCTACAACGCCGGCCCCGGCCGCGTGATGCGGGCCATGCGGGACTACGAGCGCATCGTGGGCCGCGCGCCGACGTTCTGGGAGGTCCGCCACCGGCTCCCCCGCGAGACCCAGCACTACGTGCCCCGTTTCCTCGCGACGGTCCGCCACTTCGAGGCCGGCGCCTGACCCGCTGGCGGTTGCCCTCGGCACCTTCGCGGGGCGAGGACGTAGGAAGGGGGCACCTCATCCTCCCCCTTCCATGGCAACGAACCACGGCCCCCAGATCAAGGACGACGAGACCTACGAAGCGCTCCGCGACGAGGGCGCCTCGAAGGAGAAGGCCGCGCGCATCGCGAACGCGCAGGCGAACCCGGACCAGAACCCCTCGGAGGCGGGCGGGCACGCCGAGCCCTACGAGGAGCGCACGAAGGACGAACTCTACGAGCGCGCGCAGGAGATCGGCATCGAGGGCCGGTCTGACATGACGAAGGACGAGCTGATCGAGGCGCTGCGGAATCACTAACCCCGCTGAGGACGACCGCCAGCGGGTAGCTTCCGCGCTCCCTCGCGCCGCCCCTCATGACCTACGACGTCCGCCCCCAGCACATGGGCTCGTGGACGTTCCTCTTCCGCGAGGGCACCCCGAAGGGCCGGCTGGCGGCCGATGTCCGGCTGGGCGGCATTTTCGACGAAGGCTCCATCCGCGTGGGCGAGATCCCGTTCGAGCTAGACCGCGACGGCATCTCGCGCGCGTACCGGCTCCGGTTCGAGGGCCGCACCCTCGCGCTGGCGGAGCCGGAAGGCCCGCTCTCCGGCGGCTACGACCTCCCCATCGGGGAGCGCGTGTGGCTGGAGTGGGTGCCGGACTCGTTCAGCGGCCGAGCGTTCGATCTCCGCGATGGGGGCGTGCTCGTGGGCCGGATGGAGCGGACGGCGCGGCTCTTCCGGCACTTCTCGCTCTCGCTGGACGACGACGTGCCGCTCGCCATCGGGGCGTTCTGCATGGCGCTCGCGCTCGCGCGGCTGCGCCGCCAGTCCCGGAGCGGCTAGCGGCTGGCGGTCCGCGTCAGAGAATGGCTTCCGCGAAGCGGTCGGCCTCGTCCTCGTTGAGGAACTCGAAGAGCCAGTCGTGCGCGTGCCTGCGGACGAGCCAGACGGTCCGGCCGTGCGAGAACGCGCCGTAGATGCTGCGGATGGAGACGCGCTTCGGCCCGGTGGAGGTTTGCAACACGAGCTTCGTCCCCTCGATGAGGACGTCGCCGAACCCGCTCCACTTCTTGGTCTTGATCCGGGGGAGGGCGGCGCGGAACCGCTCGTGGCGGGGCGTCCCGCGCGGGGTCTTGCGGAAGGCGCGGTCGCGCTCGGAGGCGTAGAGCGGGCGCCAGCGCGCGGCCCAGGGGCGGTCGTGCCGGTGGCCGCCCATCGCGCGGAGCAGGGTGCGGAGGAGGGCGGCGTCCTCGTCGCTCCGGATGAACGTGGCGCGGCCGCCGCGCCGTTGGAGGAGGACCCCGTTCTGGAACCGCAGCGCTGTGTCGATGGCGGTGAAGGGGGTGGCGTCCGGGGTGCGGCCGCGGGCGTCCAGGATGACGCGCTGGTTGGTCACGAGGACGCGCCCCTCGCGGTTGACGCCCCGCAGGCACGCGGCGGGCACGCGGAGGTGGTACGTGTCGCCGGCGGCGTACATCTCGCGGCTGTCGGGGTCGCTGAAGACGGCCGCCAGCCGGTCGGGGTTGGCCTCGCGCCAGGTGGCGTTGGCAGCGAGGTGCCCCCGCTCCTCCGGGGCGAGCGGGAGGCCGGTGGGCACCTCGGGGAGGTCGCCGTTGCGGAGCCGCCACGCGCTGGCGGCGCGGGTCAGCATGGTCTCGACGCGCTCCGGGACGGTCACGCCGAGGGCGGTCTGCGCGTGCTCGATCTCGTCCGCTTCCTCGGGGGAGAGCTGGCCGTCGCAGAGCACGCGGGCGACGGTCACGAGGAGCCGCTCGCGGGCCATGACCGTGAAGGCGCCGTCCGCGAGATGCGGGTCCAGCCCGAGGGTGTGCTGGAGCGTGAACAGCAGCAGGCGCTCGTCCACGCTCAGGCAGTCGTCCGCGAGGGCGGCGTGGACGGCCGTCCCGAAGGCGCGCTGGTGCGGCCCCTCCACGTCGCGCGGGCCGAGGTGGAGCGTGCGCGCGAGGACGCCGAGCAGCTGGCGGTCGGCCTCGACGAAGTCGCCGTCTTCCAGCGTCCAGTCCAGGAACCGCTGGTAGAGGTCCACGCGCTCGTCGTAGAAGTCCAGCGAGAGGTCCACGCCGCGCTGGCGGCGGATGCGGCGGACGTGCTCCTCGCCGAGCTCATCCGGGTGCCCGGCCGCGACGATGAGGTTGTGGAGCTCGATCCACGCGTTGCGCTCGGGCTCGCGGCCGCGGCGGTCGGGGGGGGCGGGGTAGAGGAGGTCGAAGGGACCCACGAGAGCAGGGAAAGCCGGGGGACGAAGCTAACCGGCCGCCGCCCACGGCCGCCGCATCCAACGCGGCGCCCGGCTACAGCGGCCGCCAGCGGCACGCGGAGGTTGTCGTTGACGGGGAGCGGCAGCACCTCCACGAGCGCCGCCACAACCGCGCCCGCCGCCAGCTGCGCGAGGCTGACCCCGGCGCCGAACGCCGCCGCGAACGCCCACCCCGTCGCGAAGGCGACGACCGCGAAGGCCGCCGTGCCCTGGACGGACTTCGGGGAGCCGGGCCAGCGCGTCGTGCCCACCTTCCGGCCCACGAGCGCCGCCGCCGCGTCGCCGGTCTGCTGCATCGCGAGGGCGACCGCTGCGAGGGCCGCGGGGAAGAACACCACGCCGAGCGCCGCCGCCACGCACATCATCGTCGCGCCGTTGAAGACGATGCGCCCGCCGAAGGGCGGGATCTCCTCCGGCCGCATGAGCGGGGCGAAGAGCCGGTGCAGCCACTCGCGCGCCACGGCCACGCGCTGGCGGCTCCAGTCGCCGAGGAGCGCGAGGACCGCCAGCGGGACGAGGACCCACAGCGAGACCTCGCGCCCGAAGAAGAGGATTCCCGCCGGGATGACCAGCGCGAGCAGGTGCAGCGCCTTCCGCCGGACCTCGGCCGGGTAGGAGATGACGGGGACGTGGTCGCTCATGGAACGCGGCGGGGGGGCGGAAGGTAGCCGCAGCCCATCTGCCTCCTCCGTGCATGCGCGCGCTCCTCGTCCTCCCGCTTCTCCTCGCCCTCGTCGCCTGCGGCTCGGACGATCCCTCCTACGCCGACGACATGCGCGAGCAGCACGACGGCGAGACGCCCACGCCCTCTGGCGCCGCCGCGGACGCCGCCAGCTTGGACGTGACGGCCGAGGAGGTCGCCTACGCGACGGTCGGAGGGGAGACGGTCACGGGCACGCTCGTCCGCCCGACCGATGCCGAGGGGCCGCTGCCCGCCGTCATCGTGATCCACGAGTGGTGGGGGCTCAACGACAACGTGCGCGATATGGCGCGGCGGCTGGCGGACCAGGGCTACGCCGCGCTGGCGGTGGACCTCTACGGCGGCCGCGTGGCGGAGTCGCCGGATAGCGCGCAGGCGTTCATGCAGGCCGCGATGGGCCGCGAGGCCGACCTGACGGAGAACCTCCGCCAGGCCCACGCCTTCCTCGCCGACTCCCTCGGCGCGCCGAGCGTCGGGTCCATCGGGTGGTGTTTCGGCGGGATGTGGTCGCTGCGGACGGCGCTCGCGCTGCCGGAGGCGCTGGACGCCGCGGTCCTCTACTACGGCCGCCCCGTCACGGACGCCCAGCAGCTCTCCGCGCTCACCATGCCAGTTCTCGCGCTCTTCGGCGAGGCCGACGACTCCATCCCGATGGCGACCGTCCGCGAGTTCGAGGGCGCGCTGGCGGAAGCGGGCGTCACGCACGAGGTGGTCTCGTACCCGGGCGCAGCGCACGCCTTCGCGAACCCCAGCGGCCAGCGCTACGATGCCGAGGCCGCCGAAGACGCGTGGGCCCGCACGACGGCCTTCCTCGCCGAGCACCTCGGCCAGTAGGCCCGCCTACCGCCCGCCCGGCTGGCGGAGCCACTCATCGATGGCCTCGCGGAAGGACGCGGCGGCGGCCTGCGGGTCCGGCGCGCACGAAACCGCGGTCATGACGGCCACGCCGTGGGCGCCCGCCTCCAGGCACGCCGCCACGCGCTCCGGCGTGATCCCCGCGATGGCGATGACCGGGATCCGGACCGCCGCGCTCGCCTCCGCCAGCCCGGCGAGACCTTTCACTTTGGCCGGGTTCGCCTTGGACCGCGTCGGGAAGACGGGGCCGAAGCCGATGTAGTCCGCGCCCTCGGCCTCGGCGCGCCGGGCCTGCTCTGCCGTCGTCGCCGTCGCGCCGAGGAGGCGGGGGGCGCCGTCGCCTCCGGCCGTCAGGTCCAGCGCCCGGCGGGCCGCGGCGGTGGGCAGGTCGGTCTGCCCCAGGTGGACGCCGTCCGCGCCCGCGGCGAGCGCCAGCCCGAGGTCGTCGTCCACGAGGAGTGTGGCGTCGGTCTCGCGCACGGCCCGCGCGGTGCGCTCGAGGTTGGCCCACCGGTCGCGCGGGGAGCCCGTTTTCTGCCGAAACTGGATGGTATCCGCGCCGCCGGCGATGGCGAGCCGGGCGAGGTTGGCGTGGCCGTGGCGCTGCTGGAAGTGGAAGTCGGTGAGGACGTGGAGGCGGCCGATCACGGGAGGGGGAGGGCCAGAGGAGAGGAGAAGATGCCGCGCGAGTGCAACGGTTCGGCGCGCGCGGCGTTCACGATCCACCGGTACCTTCGGTCGATGTTCGACTCCATGCCCCACCCTCTCCGCGCCCTCGTCGTAGACGACGAGTCCGACGTCCAGATCCTCTTCCGCCAGCGGTTCCGCCGCGAGATCCGGAAGGGGGAGATCGATCTCCAGTTCGCGACGAGCGGATCGGAAGCGCTGAGCACGCTCCGGAACGGCGCCGCGGCGGACGTGGTGGTGGTGCTCTCGGACGTGAACATGCCCGGCATGAACGGGCTGGAGCTGCTCGGGAAGATCAAGGAGGAGTTCCCCGAGCTGGAGGTCTACATGGTCACCGCCTATGACGACGGCGAGCTGCGGACGACGGCCCTCGCCAAGGGCGCCCGCGGCTACCTCACCAAGCCGATCGACTTCGGGACGCTCAAGGAAGAGGTCTTCGGGCTGGCGTAGCCGTCCCGCCTGTCCGCTGGCGGCCGGCCTCGGCGGGAGCACCCGCCAGCCGGGAGCGGGATCGCGCGGAACCGTGCCCGCCGGCCCCGGGGTACCGATCTTCCGGACTCCCTCGCCCCCCGCTTCTCAGACCAATGGACATCGGCATCGTCGGCCTCGGCCGCATGGGACTCAACATGGCCATCCGCCTCGCGCGCGGCGGCCACCGCGTCGTCGTGCACAACCGCTCGCAGGGGCCGGTGGACACCGCCGTGGCGAACGGGGCGGAAGCCGCCGCCACCATGGCGGAGCTCAAGGACAAGCTGGCCGCGCCTCGGGTGATCTGGCTCATGCTCCCCGCCGGCCAGGTCACGGACGACCACGTGGACCTGGCGCTGGTGGAGGCGCTGGACGAGGGCGACGTGCTCGTGGAGGGCGGCAACTCCCGCTGGACCGATTCCATCGCGCGCGCTGAACGCGCCCGCCAGCGCGGCGTGCACTTCGTGGACGCGGGCGTCTCCGGCGGCGTCTGGGGACTGGAGCACGGCTACTCCATCATGTTCGGCGGCAGCGACCACGCCGCCGAGACCATCACGCCGCTCATCCAGACGCTCGCGCCGTCGCAGAAAACCGGCTGGGGCCACGTCGGCCCGACGGGCGCGGGGCACTTCACGAAGATGGTCCACAACGGCATCGAGTACGGGATGATGCAGGCCTTCGCCGAGGGCTTCGCCATCCTGGAGGCCAAGAAGGACTGGGGCGTGGACGCCGACGGCGCGCCCATTACGGCGGACCTCGACCTCGGCCAGATCGCCGAACTGTGGCGCGAGGGCTCCGTCGTGCAGTCGTGGCTGCTGGACCTGATCGCGGAGGCGTTCGCCGAGCGTCCGGGCCTCAAGGCCGTCGCGCCGTTCGTGCCGGACTCCGGAGAGGGCCGCTGGACCGTGGAGGCCGCCATCGACCTCCGCGTGCCGGCCACGGTCATCGCGACGAGCCTGTTCGAGCGGTTCGCCAGCCGCAGCGAGACGCGCTTCGCCAACCGCGTGCTCTCCGCCATGCGCGGCCAGTTCGGCGGGCACCCCGTCAAGGGCGACCCCGGCCCGAACGGCGAGTACGCGGATCAGATCGCCGAGGACGGCACGATCGACATCATCCCGGGCGGCGTGCGCACCGAGGGCGCGACCTCGCGCTAGCCTGCTTGCGGCTCGTCTTCCGGCGCGGCTTCGTCCTCGGGCGGGGCCGCGTCCGCGTTCTCGGCTCCCGGGCGCTTCGGCGTCCCGATGGCGCCGGAGAGGAGCACGATGCCGAGGAACGCCGAGAGGACCAGCCCGATGGGGATCGCGAGGCGGAACGGCTGCGGGAGCACGAGCCACCCCGCGCCGTCGAGCAGCGCCAGGATGAGGCTGAGGCCGAACACGAGGCCGGTGGCGAGGAGGAGGCGGTACAGGCGGAGGGACATGGGGAGGCGCGAGGCGGGGGCGAAAGATCCCGCCGCTTCTGAGGCCGCGCCACGGAGCCGCCAGCGGCTG
>LWDU01036246.1_pt1 | contig 14171 bp, 9 predicted proteins | sample 727161 | NCBI WGS metagenome assembly LWDU01 (sample SAMN04566230, study PRJNA314399) | hydrothermal vent metagenome | isolation source: deep sea hydrothermal plume seawater | place: Mexico: Gulf of California, Guaymas Basin | collected 2004-07-11 | reverse complement strand
GAGGATGCTGAGGTGCCGCGGTCTGCCAGAGCGATGTTGATTGGGTTGCTGCCAGCTGTGAAGACTTCCAGTTCATCGATGCAGGGTTCGTGCTTGTCATCGTCGATTGTCCGGAAGGACGTGAAACGCACGAACCGGGCCGTGACTGGTTCAAAGTGTTCCACAGTTTTAAGTGCATTGACCGGGGCGCGAAGACGGGGCAGCGGGGTTGCGTTCGCCGTCGTTTCCTGAATCACGATTACGTCGGCGGTGACGCCCGTTCCCGTTTCGCCGCCGCGAAGAATCAGACGCGTTGTCCTGCTGAAGTCATGCACACCGGCATCGAACAGTCCGCTCCACAGAGGTTTTTGTTCCGATTCGCCGTCGGTAACGCCGACGAAATAGTACTGGTCGGCCAGTGCGATCTGTTTCTGATCGTTCTTTGTGGCCAGATTGCCGTCGTGATCCAGCACATAGCGTGCGTCTCGCGTGTGAACTCCGCTGCCGTGGACTCCCCAGGAAATCCACAATCGAAACCGGCCTTTGGAATCCGGGTTCCAGGTGAATACATCTTCGCCGGAATTGTTGTCCCACCACGTGTACCGGCTTCTACTGAGGTTGCCGTACCGCGACGAATCGCCAACATCGTTTCGATAGCCGCGGCCCGCTTCGTCCGGATTGGTGCCGTGACCGTTTTTCGTTTTCAACAACGTGACGTGGTCGAGATCTTCGTCATCGATGATGATCGTACGTCCGGCGAATGCCTTTGTTGCGAACTGATTCAGTCGGCTCCTCACGGCGGCGATCTGTGGCTGCAGTTTGTTGGCCCTTGCCATTCGCAGCTGGTATTCATCGCCGCGGACTTCACGGTCACCGTAGTCGACACCCGCGAAGAACGCCTGCATGGCGTAGTAGTCCGTTTGCGAAATCGGATCGAATTTGTGATCGTGACAGCGAGCGCAGCCCACCGTCATGCCCAGAAATGTGGCCGTCGTGCCGACGATGATTTCATCCAGTTCGTCCTGCCGAGCCAGCCGTTTGGATTCTTCGTCCTTGCCGATCTGTCCTGGCAGCAGGGCTGCCGCGGCGACCATGAATCCCGTGGCCGCATCTTCACCAACGCTGTCGCCGGCCAGTTGTTCAAGGACGAAGCGGTCGTAGGGTTTGTCTTCGTTGAACGCTTCGATGACGTAGTCGCGGTAGGGCCATGCGTTAGGTCGTGGAGTATTGACTTCGAAGCCATGAGTGTCCGCGTACCGCACGATGTCGAGCCAATGCTGAGCCCATCGTTCTCCGTATCGAGGACTGTCCAGCAATTCGTCGATCAACGCACGTCCTTGACCGGCTGCAGCGTTTGCCTGTTCTGTTGTTCGTCTGGATTCAGAGATTCGCTGTGTCCATTCTGCAATTTGCTGCGGCGTTGGCGGCAGGCCGTGCAGGTCCATAAACATGCGGCGGATCAACGATACGACGTTCGCCGGTGGCGAGCGTCGAAGTCCGGCCCCTTCGAGTCTGCGGTCGATGAACGCGTCGATCGGATGGTCGCCCGCTGGCAGCACGACATGTGGCAGCGGTTGAAACGCCCAGTGTGTCTTCGGATTTGCCTGCGGTTGTTCGTCCGCGGGAGCTGTCGCTCCGCCTGCCAGCCACACTCTGAATCGAGCAATCTGTTCCAACGAAAGCGGTTCACCTTCAGGCGGCATCCGCTCCGGTTCGTCGGTTGCCGTGACACGAAACAGCAGGTCGCTGTGCAGTTCGTCCCCAATCTTCACGGCTGGTCCGGTGTCGCCACCGGTTCGCATGAATTCGACTGTATCGAGCCGCAGATTGGCTTCCTGTCGGATTGCTCCGTGGCAGGAATAACACTTCGCCTTCAAGACAGGCTTGATGTCGCGCAGGTAGTCAACGTCTGCGGGAAACGCAGTGGCGGCGATTCCGGCAGATGCGATGAGGTAACAAATAACCTGTTGAACGTGAATTCTATGCATGCTGTGCATGATAACAACACGGCAAGGCGCAACACACTGCGAAAGCCGTGGGCAGGGGAGGGCACAGGGTCGGGAGTCTTTTTCGGCTGGAGCCGGAGCCAGCCCCAGGATGGTCATCCGAAAAAGACTCCCGACCCTCTCAACCGCTTGACAGCAACTCAACCACGACCGGTGAGTTCTTCACGGCCTGCACGGCGTGGTGGAGTCGGGATTTGACTGTGCCGAGCGGCAGTTGCAGAGCTTCAGCGATTTCCGGTTGAGTCATGTCGTCGACGAAACGCATCAGCAGGATTTCGCGGTGTGCATCCGACAGAGCTGCCAGCATCACAGTGAAGTCGTCGCGTTCCAGTGAGTGGCCCGGATCGGCGGCGGGAAACAGATCGAGGTCTTTGTCGTGGCTGGTGGACCGTTGTCGTTTCTTTCGTGAGGCAATCGAAAGGTTGCGTACAGCGGGATACAGAAACGTCGTCATCTGAGCGGTCAGTTCGAAGCCGGGAAACTTTCTGACCAGATAGGCAAAGGTTTCCTGCATGACGTCCAGGGCATCATCGTGATGGCCGGTGAAGCGGAACGCCAGCCCCACGACCCAGTCTTTGTAGCGGTGGTACAAAACAGCGAACGCATCGTGATCGCCGATGTTAATCGCAGCGACTAACTGAAGATCCGTCTGATTGTCCGGGTCGTTGTTCATTCACGCGCCCTGCTTGCTGACCTCACGCCGATTGGACGGCTACCGTTGGAAGAAGTTCCGGATTTGTTTGAACTGTTCGATGCTGAACACAACTTCAGACAGTGGACAGTGAATAATTTCTGTTGTGTGATGGAATCACACGGGCATAACAACCTTCGAATGTGTCCCATTGCGGAGCGCGCAATGAACTCGAATCGTTCAATTGTTTTCTGCAGTTTTTTGTTTTTGTTGCTGATGGGCTGCGGGCAGAAGGAGATTCTGTCCGAATTGACTTCGGGTTCGATCGAACCTGAAGCGTATGCGGTCGCCCTGCAGGCTGCGCCCGGCACTGACCTGGACAGCAAAGAGGTTGGGCTGGCTGGGCGTTATCGAATTTGTCATCGGTCTGACGGTGTTGTGGCCGCTAATGGGTGTTGCATTGATCGCGATTTTCGTGGTTCGGCGAAGACTGTGGACGGGTAGAATGGCCCGACCAATGGCCACAGAACCAAACGTCCATTGATGTTGGAGGAACATGTCAGCCTCGGCCGTTGTTTGTTGCTGCGGCAGCACCTCCGGCCACCAGATTCAGCGTCTGCAGAATTGATTGAACGAAATCGACCCACACGGGACTGAAGTTGTCGGAGGTTACGAGATATGTCGGAAACAAGTACGTCGCAGATGCCGGAAGATCAATTACCACAAGAAGTTGTGGCTAAACTGTGTGGGCGGTCTGTGACACCAATTTCCGTGCCGACGACAATGGACGAGGCTATTCTGGCTGACGCCCGGTCAGTTCTGCACGACGTAGTGAGACCGAAACACGTACAGCCTCGACGACGGAGCTGGACGATCGGACTGGTGTCAGTCGGCAGTCTGGCCGCAGCTTTGCTGATTGCCGTGATGTCTCAGTGGAACGTTCCGGACCTTCAGTCGCAGCCGGCGCGATCCATCGACAAATACACGATGAGCGACGCCGATTCGTTCGGTTCTACTGTGTTTCAGAGGGAAGATGTCGATCGAAATGGCAATGTGGATATCCTGGACGCCTTTGCGTTGGCTCGGCGGGTGCGTCGGTCTGATACCGACCTGGTGTCGGGGGATCAAAACGGTGATGGCGTCATTAATGAAGCGGATGTGGAATGGATCGCTATGAGTGCGGTGATGTTGTGACAATGTGCTGTGAAAAACGAAAGGCGACGAACAATGAACGTTGCAATTGATAATCGAAACAGGTGCGAACGACGGTGGCGATTGCCGCTGGCGTGGATGGTGCTGATCATCTTCGATCTGTGTCTGGTGGCGCTGGTTTGTGCTCAGGATGACGTGGGCAGGGCGATTGATAAGTCGAAAACGGTGGACGTCGTGATCGAAAATCAGGCGCCCGCGTCCCAACCTCCTGTGGCGGCTCAGGACGACCGACCTGTTGCCGCAGGGCGTGACAATGCTGAGGGTTTCTTAGTGGTTCAGCTGGAAGGCCCCAACGAAGTCAAAGCAGATGCTGTGCGGTTTGAGGCCATTGACGTGTTTGTCGATTCCGGTAACCAGCCTCTGGCCGCTTATCAGGTTGAACTGGCCAGCAAAACACCGGGCGTCGAGATCGTGGGGATTGAAGGCGGTGAACATGCCGCGTTTGCAGAACCTCCGTACTACGATTCGAAAGCGATGAATAATAACCGGGTGATCATAGCGGCGTTCACGACGGGCGAGAATCTTCCGGCGGGTCGCTGTCGAGTGGCACGGATTCACGTTCAGCTGAAGGGGCCTGGCGTAAAGGAATACGAGACGAAACTGAGTGTTTCGGCAACGACTGATGGGAAACCGGTTCCGGCCGAGTTGTCGATCGCGAAGGCAAAGGCTTAGAACAGTTTTCAAAAAGATGTGGTCGTGGGGCTCGTGGGAAAGCGACTTTCGCAAGGAGAAAGACGTTCGCCGCGGCCACAAGTCAGCGTAATACGCTGTAGCGGGGGTGCCATGACTTCATGGCGAAGTCGGCATTTTGCAGTCACAAATAGAAAACAAATCGCGATCCTGACCGAAAGGTGAATGACATGAAATTTGCACGCTTCGATGCCCGCTGGATTCTGGTGGCGACACTGATCCCGTTTGTCTGCCTGACTTTTGTCGGTTGCGGTGGAGTTAGCGCACCGACCGCAAACGAGTTCACCAGGACGCCTGCCGCCGACGAGTTTGCGGACGAAGATTATTCTTCCGAAGCGGCTATGGACGACGGTGTGATGGAAGGGGCGGCTAAAGAGGGCATGGGTTTTGGTCTTGGCGGAGCCGGCGACAAAGCGACTGACAGTCCTGGCCAGATGTCAGGTGTTGGTAATGATCGCTCACAACTTCTTCGCGAATTCGAATCCGGGAGAATCGTCCCGGGCACTTCAAGAACAACAGTATCTCAGCCGCAATCAGGTTCGAAGCAGGTGGGCCAGTCGAGCCAGCAGGGGGGCGGGGGCTTCGGTGGTAAGGCGACGCCGGTAGCCGATCGTCCCGCATCGGCCGTCGTGGGCAACACCGAGGAAAAATCAGTGAAGGAAGTCGCTCCGCAAGCGACGCCGCTGCAGATCGTGGAACTGAAACAGATGAAGGATGTCACAGAGCGGCTTAAGAGTGCGCTTAAGAGTACGGAAAGTCGAATCCCGGCGCCAAAATCTGAGGCGCGGACTGAGAGCGAAGAGGACGCGGCGAAGACAATGCTCTTAAAGAAATTCGCGAATGATGGCGCGACAACACAGCGGGGTAGACAACGGATTTCGGATGAAGGCCGTTCAAAGAAGCCGGCAAATGCCGTTCGTGGACTGAGTGTTGCCAATGTGAAAGACCTTTTTTTCGCCTTGCCGGAATCAAAGAGGAAGGCCCTGCAACTCGATCTGCAGCCTGGTGAAGAACTCTGGATCATCGCGAAGGCCACGGAAACGAAAGCGACGTCACCGGATCCTGAAGTTCCCGGTTGTGGTGCTTTGATGGCGACGTGGGCGAACCAACCTAAACAGGTTCCCGTGCCACTGAAGCACACTGCTGTTGTGGGGAACATCGATGGCTACATCGCAACGGTCGATGTGACTCAGCAGTTTCACAACCCGTACGATGCCAAAATTGAGGCGGTGTACGTATTCCCATTGCCTCAGAGCGCAGCGGTCAACGAATTTGTAATGACGGTCGGTGACCGGAAAATTCGTGGCATTATTCGTGAACGCGAAAAAGCTGAAAAGATTTATGCAGCTGCGAAATCGCAGGGGCATGTGGCAGCACTAATGACCCAGGAACGGCCGAATATCTTTACTCAGAAGGTGGCCAATATCGAACCTGGCAAGAAGATCGACATCAGAATTCGCTACTTCAACACGCTGCGGTACGACGACGGTGCTTACGAGTTCGTCTTCCCGATGGTTGTTGGTCCTCGCTTCAATCCACCAGCAATGACCGACGGAGTCGGTGCGGTGGCTCGTGGAGGACATGGGGCCAGCGGACAGAAAACGGAAGTGCAGTATCTGGCACCAAACGAACGCAGCGGTCACGATGTTTCGCTGTCGCTGAACATTGCCGCGGGCGTCGATATTGAAGATGTCCTCTGTGTGAACCACGCCATCGACGTGCAGGAAATCTGCGAATCACAGCGGCGGGTGACGTTGTCCTCACGGGATGCTATCCCAAACAAGGATTTCGTGCTGCGATACAAAGTGGCAGGGGATCAAATCAAGACGGCCATGTTGACTCACGAAGATGACCACGGCAAGTATTTTACCATGATGCTGTATCCGCCCGCAGACCTGGCTCAGGTACAACGGAGTCCGATGGAGATGGTCTTTGTGCTGGACTGTTCGGGCAGTATGCGAGGTAAGCCGATCGCTCAGGCGAAAGCCGCGATCACCTGCGCACTGCAGTCGCTCACTCCGCGAGACAGCTTTCAGATTATACGGTTTTCCAACAATGCTTCTCAGCTCGGTCCGGCGCCCGTGTTGGCGACTGAAGCCAATATTCAGCGGGGTCTGAAGTATGTTGCGTCCCTGAACGGTACTGGCGGCACTCACATGATCGAAGGCATCAAAGCGGCACTTGATTTTCCTCATGACGAAGGTCGATTTCGTCTGGTGTCCTTCATGACGGACGGCTACATCGGCAACGAACAGCAGATCATGAGTACCATCCACGACAAAGTTGGGGCGTCGCGCATCTTCAGCTTTGGTGTCGGTAGTTCCCCGAATCGGTTTCTGATGGATCGGATGGCGATTATCGGTCGCGGTGCTGTGGCTTACCTGAGTCTGAACGATAACGCGACGACAATTATGGATCGCTTCCATGAGCAGATCAGCCATCCTGCGATGACCGACCTATCCATCGACTTTGGCAATATGGACGTTTCCAATGTCTATCCACAACGGCTGCCGGATTTGATCGTTGGTCGTCCCGTGGTCATTACCGGTCGATTTCGGGGTGAACCGGATGCGGTCAGTGTCACTGGGCGAGTCGACATGGAGGCCACGTCGTTCACCGTTTCCATGGATGAAGAAGACGCGTCAAAGGACCACAAAGGTATTGCTGCTGTGTGGGCTCGGCTGAAGATCAAGGACATGATCAACTATGCCAGTCACGCTCCCGAAGCGGTCGGTGAGATAAAGGAGGCGGTGACTCAAACGGCCCTGGCCTACAACCTGATGAGTTCGTTCACCGCATTCGTGGCCGTCGATTCACTCACGAAGACCGCAGGTGATTTCGGCACGACCGTCGCTGTGCCCGTACCGGTTCCGGATGGTGTGAAGTATGAAACAACCGTTGGCGGAGCGAACTGAGGCACAATCATTTTGAACCAGGATTTGGCTGGGCACCGACTGGGATTCCATTCGGTGCTTCGCGGCTGTTCCTGCCCTTCGGTTGTCCGGCAGGTTTCCTGCTCGCCGTGCCCAGGGCTTCACTCAGGCGTTCCTGGATCAACGCGATGTTGACCGATGGGTCCAGCTTCAGAATCTGAACCGACGACGACTGTTCGGCCGCTTTGTCCAGCTCCATGACCAATTCGCTGATCGTTTCCATCAGCGAAGCTGTGGATGAAACGACCAGCGTGTCTGAGATGGGGTCAACTCCAATTGACAGCAGGCCCTTGAATCGGATTGGGGAATCATCGTCGTCGTCAGTGCTGCTGCCAAAATACGAATACCGGGACTGTTGCTGTTGCTTCTGCCCTTCTTTCTTTTCCAGTGCTTTGTCGTTGGAACTCAGCAGGTCTTCCACTTCGTTCAGGGCAGCCGGGTCGTCACTGGTGACAATCAGCCGGCCATCCGGCGAAATTGAAAATCGCACGGGGGCGGCTCTGCGATCGTCTGAAAGTGGATTGTTCTGCACGGCGGTCAGCACTTGCGGCACTGCCTCGGAGGCGGGCAATGTCCCGGTAGCCGACGAAGAGACCCGGTCTTTTGGAAAGACCGGGTCTCTTGACGGCCTGTTTGTGGCTGCAGTTTCACGTGTCGGTTCGGACACTGCGAAACTGGCAGTCGCCGCTGACTCTGAGTTGTTCAACAGCTGGAAGAATTCTTCCGCCGCCAGCGACGCAGTATTCTGCGATGTGAATGTCTCGTCGACGTGGGCCTGTCGCGAACCGGGCCATGGCGTGGCCGACGTCGCACTTATGGCATTTGATGTGATCGCGTCGCCGGTTTTTTCGTCATCCGGCGTTTCTTCTGTTTTGCTATCCGCGTCTTCTTTCTTCGGCAGGTCAATCTGCAGCTCATTGTCGCGTCGCCACAGCTGTTTCAGTCGTTCCATAACCCGGTGTGGATCCTCGTTCGGAGACATTTCAAAGACACGAATTCCGTTGTCCAGTGCACCGGGGTCCGGAATCTCTCCCAGCTTCTGCAGCAATCCCTTGATTTCGTCCATTTCGACTTTGTTGGCGTACACCAGCAGACGGTTGTTTTCCAGATCCGCTTCCACTTTGAAAGTCTCGTTGTCCTCCTTTTTTTCCGGTTCGCCATACCCATATCGGCTGTAGCTGTACCTCGAGTTGTTGTTTTCCTTTGGCGGAGGCGCCATGAGGGCTCGGATGGTGCCGGTCACGTATTCGGCATCCAGTCGCCGCAGGGGGATCACTTCAAAGGAACGACCGGATTGGTCGAGACGTTCAACCAGAGTTGTGATGGTCAGATGATCGGCCAGACTGGCCCCCGCCAAAATGGACTTCTTGTCGTCGTCCACTTTCAGGACGGTGCCTGGATCCATGTCGCCCAGTTCCTGCAGCAGATCGACCAGCGTTTGTGGGTCTACAGTTTCCATACGATAGACCTTCATGCGATTAAGGTTCTGCAGCAAAGAATTGCCCGCTTCAATGGGCACGCCGATTTACTCAATCGCTTTGTCGATGATTGCCATCTGATCGGGTGCCGCCTGCACCAGAATCATGTTTTCTCGCTGGTTAAGCACCAGCCGGGTCTTGGTCGGTTCTTTGCTGCCGCTCCCGCCGCCCTTGGCAGCGCTGCTGCTGCTGATTTTCTGCATTTGCTGCTGCATTTGACGCATCATTGATGTCAGCTGCGACGAACTACCTGACGACCCACCGCCACTTCCACTGCCGCCGCCTTCGTTTTCAAGACCCAACAGTGATCTCAGCAGCACAATGACTTCGCTGGCTCGCCGTTCCTTCAGTCGAAATGTCCGTACCAGCTGTTCCTGGCCGGTGTCGGACTGTTCGTCCTGCAGAATGCGATAGATGTCCTTCAGGCTGCGCGCCGTGTCCATGACTTCCAGTCGGTTCGTGCGACTCAGTTTGCTGATCTTGCCGGCCGAGCTTAGTAACGGTGCCAGCTCTTCGACCGCTTCGTCGGCGATCAGCCAGTTCAGGTCGAATGACACCTTGCACAATGTATGATCGAGCTGCAATTCCAGTTCCTCCGGCTCAACGCGGGGGACAAGCGAAGATTTGATATCGCCAATCTTGATGACCGAAAGCAGTTCACCGTTCAAAACCATACTAAATCCGCATGCCAGCAGGTGACGGTTCACGATGTCTCGAGCCTGTTCCAGCGTGTAGCTGCGAGTTGTCGTCAGGTTGAGCGTATCGCCGGGGAGTTCCTGCCAGTCGAGAGAAAGTTCTGAGGTGTCCGCCAGCCATTGCAACACGCGATCCCATGGCTGACCCTTCAGGTCGAACGTGACCTTCCCGTCTGCAACGACGGCCTCAGTGCCGATCGGCTCCGTCGGCTTTTCAGACGATGTTGGCCGTTTGATGACTTTGGGTACTGCGTCCGCTTCCTTTGCTTTGTCTTTTCCGTCCTCGGGCTTTTTGTCCTTGTCGCCTTCATTTTTCTTCACGGCACTGCTGCTGGCCGGTTTTGCCGCCGGCTTGCCGGGCGGTGTCCTGGATTGCGAAACCGTTGCTTCCACAACCATCGGTTTGCCGTCAGGGCCTTTGACGGTCACTGTCCGCGTCGTCTGAGCGGTTGTGAAGTTGGCGGTTACTGACATAGTCAGAACAGCAATTAGAGAAATGTAGGCCTTCATTGTCGCGCCCGTTTCTGGCTGCAGGTTTGGGACTGTATGTACCCGGATGTCGCAGCAGGCGACGAAATCAGGTAGTAGAACGCCCAAAAGAGCATCACAAATCTCAGATTTGTGTCTCTGATCCGCAAAAACTCGGCCAATCGGCTCAGTCTGATGGTGAAATCGGCAACTCAGGGCACAGAATGCCCTCTCAGACTACCAGCGGACGGACCGGATTGAAAGATGATACCTAGGGTGGAAAACGGCATGCAGCTACAAAACGTCAAAATCGGATTTCTCGGTACAGGTCGAATGGCCACGGCGCTGGCCTCCGGATTTACACGGGAACTACTGTCCGCCAGTCAGATTCTGGGAGCCGATCCGGTGGTGGCATCGCGTGAACAATTTCTTCGGGTTGTCGGTGACGCGGCCGTCGTTGGTGAGACCGCAGACCCGACGTTGAACAATGCTGACATTGTTTTTCTGGCGGTCAAACCGCAGGTCATGCAATCGGCGCTGGCAGCACTTGATCCCCTGACTTTGTCTTCAAAGCTGGTGGTGTCTATTGCCGCCGGCGTGACGATCTCGACGCTGGAGTCAGCATTGCCGGCAGAAACACGATTGATCCGGGTGATGCCCAACACGCCGTGTTTGATTGGCCGTGGCGCCTGCGGCGTCAGTCGTGGTAGCTGCGCCACCGACGACGACGAAAAGATCGTCACCGAATTGCTGGAAACCGTTGGTCTGGTCGAACACGTACCGGAGAAACTTCTGGACGCCGTCACCGGACTGTCCGGCAGCGGACCGGCGTATGTTTTTCAGATCATCGAAGCGCTCAGCGACGGAGGCGTGAAGATTGGGCTGCCCCGTGACGTGGCAACTCGGCTGGCGGCACAAACGGTTTCGGGGTCAGCCGAAATGGTGCTGCAGACCGGCGAACACCCGGCCGCGCTGAAGGATGCAGTGACGAGTCCCGGTGGGACGACCATCGCAGGGATTCACGAACTGGAAAAGGCGGGTGTGCGAGCAGCGTTGATGAACGCTGTCGCAGCGGCCACCAGGCGATCGCAGGAACTTGGCTAACCGATTTCCGGGCAGTGCTGTCACGATGGGCGGCTGACAGCCGCCTGGCAGAGTGTCTGCGTTGCTGCTCTGCGACAAAGAGATTCCCCCGATCGCCAGACAGACGTTACCTTAACCGGATTTTTTATTTTTGACCCACGCTGCCTTCAGCGTGACGGTGCGGTTGAACACCAGTTTCTCTGATGTGCTGTCCTGATCCACAAAAAAGTATCCCTTCCGTTCAAACTGGCAGCGGTATGCCTGAGGCGATGCTGACAGAGATGGCTCCAGTTTGGCTGCCATCACCTTGAATGAATCGGGATTGAGGTTGCTCTGCCAGTCCTGAGATTCGTCGGCCACGTCGTCCGGGTTTTCTGTTACGAACAGATGATCGTAAAGTCGCACTTCGGCATCAATCGCGTCTGCGGCACTGACCCAGTGCATCGTGGCTTTCACTTTTCTGCCGTCCGGAGCGTTGCCACCTTTGGTTTCCGGGTCATAGGTGCAATGGATCTCTGTGATGTTGCCATCTGCATCTTTCACGATGTCGTGGCACTTGACGAAGTACGCCCACCGCAGCCGCACTTCCCGGCCCGGGCCAAGACGGAAGAACTTCTTTGGCGGATCCTCCATGAAGTCTTCTCGTTCGATATAGATTTCCGGTCCGAAGGGAACGCTGCGCGAACCGGCCGCTTCGTCTTCCGGGTTGTTCACCGCCTGCAGTGTTTCTGATTGACCTTTCGGATAATTCGTGATGACGACTTTCAGCGGATCCAGCACGGCCATGCGACGATCGGCCGTCTTATTGAGTTCTTCGCGGATCTGATTTTCCAAAACGACCATGTCGGTGGTCGCATTATGTTTGGTGACACCCACGTGAGCACACAGGCTGCGGACGGATGCCGCCGTGTAACCCCGGCGCCGCAGTCCGCAGATTGTGGGCAGACGAGGATCATCCCATCCTGTGACGTGGCCTTCGTTGACCAGCCGCAACAGTCGTCGCTTGCTCATCATCGTATGGGTCAGATTCAGGCGGTTGAATTCGATTTGCTGCGGGTGATGAATGCCCAGGTTGTCGCAGAACCAGTCGTACAATGGTCGACGGTTTTCGAATTCCAGGGTGCAGATGCTGTGGGTGATTCCTTCAATGGAATCTGACTGTCCATGCGTGTAGTCATAGGTCGGATAGATGCGCCAGGTATCTCCGGTACGATGATGCGTCACATTTCGGATGCGGTACATGATCGGGTCACGGAGCAGCATCACCTGGTGAGCCATGTCAATCTTCGCGCGCAGCACGTGTTCACCTTCGTCAAATTCGCCGGCTTTCATACGACGAAGCAGATCAAGGTTTTCGTCGCGGCTGCGGCTTCGGTGCGGACTGTCCGTCCCGGGTTGTGACGGTGTCCCGCGGCCTGCTCGAATTTCTTCAAGGGTCAGGCTGCACACGTACGCCTTGTCGTCGTTGATGAGCTGCTCTGCCCACTGATAGAGCTGCTCAAAGTAATCCGATGCGAAGAACAGTCGGTCCTCCCAGTCAAATCCCAGCCAGCGAATATCCGCCTTGATGGATTCGACGTATTCGACGTCTTCCTTTTCCGGATTCGTGTCGTCGAACCGCAGGTTGCACGTCCCACCGTACTCCTGAGCAATGCCGAAATTCAGACAAATTGACTTGGCGTGCCCGATGTGCAGATAACCGTTGGGTTCCGGTGGAAAACGGGTCTTGACGATCCCCTCCCACTTGCCCGTGTGGAGGTCGTCTTCGACGATCTGACGCACGAAATCACGGTGGTCTGAGGGTGCGGGGTCTGTTCCGGACATGGTTGAAATGCTTTCAGGTAGTTTTGACTGCCTCACCGTTGAGACACAATATTCATCGGAAACCGATCAAACGGGAATTTACCTGTCCACGTCGACTTCGCGAAGCGTCCAGGTCCACATGATGGACCGTTTAAATAGGGTGTTTTTTGCTTTTGTCGAAACGACAGCAATGTTTGAGGTTCGCTGTAAATTGATTTTTTGGTCGCTTTTAGTTGCCGCCGCCAGGTAATCTGAGGCCCGTAGGTCGTTCTGTTGCAGCCATCTCGCTCGCTGCGCCTGCCGTTGCGGTGGCAGAATTCGCCGACGTCCATAATCGGTATAATCGGAAATCTCCAGAGTACCCGTGCCTTCCGTTCTATCTGATCCGGAGGACCGAACGACATCTCAGATTTGTTACAAATTCGGTGTGATCTACTTTATTCTGTTGGTTTTCCTGTCAGTTCCTCGTCCGATAGTTCTGAGAGACCATTCCGTCTGTTCTGCTCTACGTTGAACATGCGCGCTGTAGGGGAAATGGTTGGTGTTTACGTTGTTCAAAGAGGCTGTGATCAATGAAGTCAGTCAGCGAAATGATTAGGTTTCTGAACCGCTGCTTCTCGACCGACAAACGAAGTCGACGCTCCGGCGTTCGTGCGGCGAGTCGTGTGGCAGGTCCTGAGGTCATGGAAGCCAGGCTGTTGCTGGCGGCAGATCTGGGAGAAGTTCTGTTTGACCCGTTGGTGCTAAGCCATATTGGTGAAGGTCAGGGTGTTGACTCCTACTTCGTCGCTTTTGACGCACCGCAGAGTCATGCCGGCCTTCAGCAAATCACAGGCGCGACTTCTGTGTCGACGTCTGCGTTCGTGACGAATGGCTATACGCTGGAATTTGATCAGGACGTGTCAGTTCAGGCTGCAGCGGACGCATTTTCAGTTCTGCCGGGGTTTGAATACTTAAGTCCAAATGTTGCCATCACTTATTCCACGTATGCCGTGCCTAATGATCCACTCTTCAGCAATCAGTGGCATCTCAAAAACACGGGCCAGACAGGTGGGATCGTCGGGGCAGACGCAAATATCGAGGAAGCATGGGATAACTACACCGGGCTTGGCATCACGATTGGCATCATCGACACCGGTCTGGAATTAGACCACGAAGACCTGGTTGCAAATGTGAGAACCGACATCGATTTT
>LWDU01031945.1_pt1 | contig 14173 bp, 6 predicted proteins | sample 727161 | NCBI WGS metagenome assembly LWDU01 (sample SAMN04566230, study PRJNA314399) | hydrothermal vent metagenome | isolation source: deep sea hydrothermal plume seawater | place: Mexico: Gulf of California, Guaymas Basin | collected 2004-07-11 | reverse complement strand
CCTCTACTTTTTGCGTGTCTTCTTCATTTCCCTCTACGGTCATATAGAAATAAGCATCAGGCACATCGGTTGCATCATAATCTTCAAAATAGAGGAAATAAGTACCATTATCTAGCATTACTGAAACATTACCTTCGCATGAATGGCCGGGATCACCATTTTCACAAACTCCAGTTTTGTAAATAGTTGCACTTTCTGAAACCTCCTCATTCAAGGTAATCGCAGCAAAGGTTTGGTAATATGCATAACCCGAGATACTCCCAACAAGTACCATTGCAAGCATCAAACCCATGGTTTTTCCTTTATTCTGCTTGGCCCAGGCAACGGTCTTCTTCAGCATAGTCGCTGCTACTAGTCATTGGTTAAGTATTATGTCATTGAACCGTTCAAAATAATTTGAACGGGTTGTGAGTTATTTGAATAGTAGATGATCTTCGAATTGTTCATGAACATTGAATCTGTACCATCTGGAGTGCTACATATCATTCCCGTGAAATCACGAGGGTTTTGTCAAACCCCTCAAGACATTATGGAGGTGTACAATGGGTGTTCAGTCCCCCAGTACACTGCCTACCCTAGTATTCAGAGATTCTCTTAATTTTCTAAAGAGTAGTAGCAGATGACGGACATTCATTGCGAAATCCACAACTTTTACAATTTTTCTTTGTGGCATTTACTGCTAGTTTATCCAAATCCACATCTTCTTGATTAGCTGAGTGGATGAATCGGAGTTCCTTGAGGTCATGTGCTAACATCACTTGGCTAGCATCTTTCCAAACAGCACTCCCATGCTTTTTCCATCCAAGCCAACGGTGGTTTACCCAACCAATTCGGTGGATTACAAATTGGTCAACTGAATTTGGTAGACTTGGTTCCTCAAGAGCCCACTTCAACATTACACCCAATTCTAATTGTTGAATTTCAGAAGGCACACGACACCACATTTGTGTTGAAAGTCGCACCAAGTGCCACTTCTCACCAATTCTTGCAATCAAATCCGGAACGGTATACACTCTAGAATTCCCCACCCAGTGTGCTTCTAAGCGATTTAGAGGAATCCACTCATCTACATGCTTCCCACTAAGTTGAGAAAGTAGTGGCGCTCTATTTAGGGATGAGATCCGAGGAAATCCATCTCCAATCATTTTGCTGACAAGGTCATCATCAATTTCTCCACTACTATCTTTCAGATTATTCCTTAGTCGGGAAGTCATCTCATTTTTCGCTTGACCTTCTGACCATTTCTCGTCACGGTATTTCATCAAAATCCAGTCTTTCACGCCCTCACTTACTGCACGTAACATCAAATCAGTGTGATTCCTTCTGTTTCCAAGTTGCCATGCCTGGGCAACCTTCGGGACTTTAGATCGTGGGCCACCTGGCCATCCACCACTTCCTACCACATGAAAGTGGACATACCTTCGGGGGCATTCATTCAGCATTCGTACTCTACTAGGGCTCCAAACAATTGATTTTGTCAACATTAACCGCTAGCCTAAATTTCAGGGTTCTTGATAATATCCCTTAAATTCACTTCAATTACAGTTTCATCTAACTCCCCGCGCTCGCGTAGGCGCGAAGAATTATTTGCCAATCAACGATTTTCAGAAAAAATAACTCTCAAGTGAGAAGTGTATTTCCGATAGGCCCTATCAGCAACCAAACGAACCACCAGACAGCCATGCCAATCAGCAAACAACCCCACAAACGCGGAGTCTCAGTATGCCCAAGGTAACCAAGTAGTCTTGAAAACGGACCACCAATTGAGGCAATCCCGCGAAGAATTAGTACCACGAATCCAGCAACGAAGCAATGGAAAATTAACATCACAGGTGACAAAACAAGGCCAGTTAGGGAAGCCGAAGCAACTGAGCCAATACCTTGAGGAATCAACAGTGGATATGCCAACCACGACAACCAAGCTAGCCAGTGCCCTAGCAACACATCTCTAGTAAAATCTGGCCCTAATCTCCATTCACGATAAGACTCAGGCATTCTTTTGTGTACCTCAGAAGCGATGAAATTAACTTCGTGTACTTCACTGTGAATCGCTAGACTAAGGCCTTGCCAAGCAAGCCATATTACTAATAAAAGTTCTACAAACGGCCAGATTCCACCGGCAACAATTGATAGGACTGCAACCGGTACGCTCCAAATCGCAAATCCAATTCCTGCAGCCAACACGGTACCACCAACTCCAGCGAAGGGAGGGAGAGGTGTATCAGGCACATCCATTCGCTTTCGTGGGAATGCAAGGATGAGTAGTGGTAGGGCAATGAGCGTTGGAATTAGGAGATAGAATAGATTGAGCATTGATTGGTCCGAGCCTTTCATGCTCTTTTCTACTGACTCAACAATTCGTTGGTCTGACATTGATCCTGAGGATGAAGTTGAAATGAATCCTGCGGAATCAATAATTATCACGCCATCTGCAATTCCAGATGGTAATTGATTTGCGACCTCGCCTTTTGATTCATCAATTAATAGCGGCCAACTTTCATTGAGTAAATTTGCATAATAGTCGAGGTCAGTAGGTTGAACACCTTCACCTGTCGCAATCTGAGCGAAAGCAACAGAATCTCCAAGTCGTTCACTAGCATTGTCAAAATCTCTTTTTTGTTGTTCGGCATTAGGTGAACCTGATGTGAATACCCCAAGTACAACAGCATCATGACCAGACAACAGGTCGTTTAGTGAAACTGATTCTTGACCAGTAGAAGGATGTTGTAGTAGCGAGAAGGTTGGGGCCGAAGAATCATCTCTTGTAGCCCCGAACTCTAATGATGGCAAAGTAGCGGCAGGAGCCATTGAAGAAAGGGCTAGAACCAGTAAAAGAACTAGTGTAGGCCAAGGTAATAACCCACTCTTCAAGCGAAGTCCAAGGTATCCCAACAATGTTGATATTGATACTAGCCAAAACCAGCCAGAGCCTGCGATAGCATTGTCTTGAGACTCTACTTCAAATCTGTAAACCGCAACTATGTGGTCTGAATCTTCAGAATCACAATCTTCATTATAATCACCAGCCGTTAGAATAAAACAAGAATCAACCATGTATTTCCCTGGTTGTAACGTAGCATTTGAAATCCAAACTAACGCGGTTCTATTCGCTTCTACAAGTCTACTACCATGAGGTATCTCAAAATGTTCTACATGACTATCTTCAGCAGGTTTGGTTGAGAGGTGTCGCGCTTCTTCCCATCCGCCAAGTGGCCCTACAATATCGATGAATTGCCAACTGTAATCATCACCACCCCACGGACTGATTGGTGTGAACTCAATTCGCACCAAGCCATTTGCATCAGCGTTTACCTCCAACTCTGGTTGCAACATTTCACCTGAAAGTACAGCCCTTGTAGCAGATTGGTAAGCATCCCAGTACACTCTCCCTTGGGAGGAAATACAGCCATGGGTGACCTGAATTGTTAGTGTGACAACATCTCCTTCACCAAGTGTGACATTGTTGTAAGTGCCATTGACATGAAATTCAGTAGGCTGTTCCCAGCCGTCTTGCATTACCTCAGGATCTGTTTCTTCACCGTCAATTACGGTGGTTGTACCAACATCCAGCCAAACGGTGAATGAGGTTGCTCCAGCACCCGGGAAACCCGATTCAAATAGACAAGATGAGGTGTCTGAAACAAGTGATGAATAAACAAAAACATCAGCTTCACCAGAAAGGACAACAGTCTCCACTGCTGGTTCTGACTCCACTTCAATTACGGTTGTTGTGCCAACGTTGAAGGTTCGGAAAAGCGGTTCTCCAGTGAAATATGGATACTCTCGATTCAAATTGACAGGAGCATCTTGTCCTTCAGTGCCGTTGACGAAAAGCATGTGGGTATCTGGCATAGTCCAATTTAGCCCAGGACCAGATGGGATGTATTTGCCCGATTCTTGAGCACTTGCTGGAGCAGGTGAGAATGCAGACAGTGTGACTGCAATCAGTGCAAGCACAATCAATACGCTGCTAAAGCGGCTTGCAGGTTGAACTGCTGTCATTGGTGTTGCGTGGCGTGCACTCTCTCTTCAACCTGCCCGCACCTTGTAGGTGCGCTTTCTACCTAGTGGCAGGGAGGGCAATTGTCATCAACTACAAACGCGGGTGGCATATTGATGAAAACTAGCGTCATGCACCCCCGCTTCGCGGTTATGTTGTCCCTTCTGCTTATCTCAAGTGTTTTTTTGGGATTAATTAGAGTCGATGGACCGCTTGGTCAAGAACGAATTAGTTCACTATCACCACCAGGTGATGACCCAACAATTGGCTGGACAAATGTAAGCGGGCCATCAAATCTTGGGACATGGTCTGGAAATTTCTTTTCGTGGGCAGATTTTGATGACGATGGGGACCAAGATTTATTGGTGAATGGGGGCAGATTATTGGTTAATTCCGGTGCTCCAAGTTATTCATTCACAGACCAATCAGGAGCCCGTGGGATTCCAGGTGGATTTAACACAGCTACATGGGGTGATGTTGACAATGATGGCGACCTAGATTTGGCCTTTGGTGGCACGAATAGTGACATGATATATTTTAATTCAGGGGCTCCAACTTACACTTTTTCAAACAGTGGGATATTACAGATTTCAAATACCGCTCCAACTCAAGGCATGAGCCTTAGGGATTGGGATGGTGATGGCTGGCTTGACCTATATGTCATGAATAGCGAAATTTGGAATGACCAGAACCCGCAATACTTCCGCGATTTTTTCTATGTGAACGACCAGCAAGGGGGTTTCACCAACCGTTCAGATCTCATCTCTTCTGAAGCATATTATGGCAGAGGAATAAGTTGGGGTGATTACGATAGAGATTTTGATTCAGATTTGTATGTTGGGAATTATCGCATCGTACCAAATCGATTTTACGAAAACACACAAAACGGCACGTCTCCAAGAGTTTTGAATGAGCGTACGAGCAACACAAGTGATCCAGCAAATGCTCTTGAAGGAGAGATTCGGTACTACAATTCACAACCATATTGGGGTCATACAATTGGTTCTGCATTTGGAGACCTGAACAACGACGGTTATCCCGAAATAGTGACCGCAAATTTGGTACACCTATACTACGATAGTAATGATATTCGCGGGCTAATTTGCGACTATTCACAATTCTACTCACACGACCCAGTAGCCGGTGTGGAGTGGGGGGACTTTCGACCTAACTCGGGAATTGATTTCAAACCACGCGGGGGTTCTGGTACTTACCAAGGCGATGAATTGTATTCCGGTGTTGCGCTAGGGGATGTGGATAATGATGGCGATTTGGATATGTGGTTGCCGCAAATCTATGACCTAGCTTATGCAAAAGCAGAACTTTGGATAAATAATGGCGACTTTCAATTCACTTTGAGTCCAGATACAAAATTGCAAGTTATCAACACTTATGGTGGCACTTTTGTTGATTATGACAATGATGGGGATCTTGATTTATTGACTGGCGGCCAGGATGGTGTTGGTCAAACTAATTTGCTTCATTTATTCCGCAATGATGGCCCTGTAGGTGATACTAATCACTGGTTGGGTGTAGAGATTGAGGGCCGTGACGGGGCCCCTCAAGTTGGCGCCAGCGTTGAGGTTTGGCGTAACGGCTCACCAGTACAATATCGTGAGGTTGCTGGGGCTGAAGGCCCAAGCGCAAGCGGTGCTCCTTTGGAAGTACACTTTGGACTCGGTGCCGATGGAACTGCTGTTGACCTGTTGGTAACTTGGCCTGATAACAGTATTCGCTGGCTACGAAATGTCACACCAAACCAGCATATTACAGTGCAGCATATTGGCAATATTGGTGCTAATGTAGTAGATTCCAATCTCTCACTTCAAGGTTCTCCATCTTCGATTGAGGAGGGAGAGGTAGCATTGCTTGAAATTTCTGGGATACCAGATGGATGGTTCGTTTCAGTAGATACAGGTGCCGATGGCATTATTGATTATTTTTCAACAAACTGGAGTTCTATTACTTCTAACCCCATTTCAATTTTGTTTGAAAACCAAGGTGATAGGACAATCCGAATGGTAGCTTGGGACCCCGCTTCGGGGGCTGGGTCTGGTTCTGGCCTAAAGGTCAGAGTAGTAGCGATTGCACCACAACCAAGGTTAGAGTATCCTGCATACATATTGCCCAGTACATTCGTGACTTTTGATGCAAGTACCACTTGGGATGCAGTATGGGACAAAGCCCACATGGAGTATCGCTGGGAATGGGATGATGGTTTTTCGCGTGATTTTTCATCATTAGCAACTTATGTCCGTTCTTTCTCAGACCCAGGTACATACAACCTAACAATGACCGCTCGCGACGAGCAAGGATTGACAGGCCAAATGGAATTATCGGTTTTGGTAGCGGAGCCGATTCCCAATGCGACTGTATCTGCTCCGAGTATAGTAAATATGGATTCGCTAGCCACCTTTGTTGTTGAACTTCTGGAAGGTACACCTAACGAGGATAATGTAACCTTCAGGTTTGCATGGGGTGATGGCTCGGCAAGAGAATGGAACTCCGACTCACAAGCGGCACACACATGGACAACTCCAGGGGATATACAGGTCAACATCTCGGTTCGAAATGAGTGGGGTAAACAAGTCAATTATTATCACAATATTTCAGTCTCAAATGTCGCGCCAGAAATCAATTGGACAGCAACCACCTCTTCTGTTCAAGCAGGTGATTTAGCCCTATTTCAGGTGATGGTTAGTGATACTGTTAGCGATCGATCCATGCTCTCAGTTTCTTGGTTTGTAGATGATGAGCAAATAATAGGTGAGTCAAATTTACTAATCTTACTGACTTTGACTGAACCTGGATCACACAATATTTCGGCAACAGTTACAGATTCCCAGGGTGAATATGCAACTATTCAAGCCCAAATTGATGTGATTGCTATACAAGTTGCTGAAATGGATTTGATGATATTTGATGGCTTTCTTGTAGATGATACAATTTTCTCCTCAATTATGACACAAGTGCAGTGGGACATATCAGAAGGGCATGATTGGCAGGTCATCGAAATCGCCGGTATTGATAGTGATGGTTTTATCACATCAGATTCCGGAGTCGTAATTGATTTATGGTCTGAGACGAGACAACAGAAGATCTATAGAGAATTAACTGTCATCCCAATGCTGATTGAAACCCCCTCTCAACTAGATGCTTGTGAAGTATACCAAGCTGAAGTTGGAAACATACCAAACGGGGCTGGTGTTACATGGAGATGGCAGACCTCTTTTGGTTGGGTTAACATCAGTGATGAACTATCAGCAACAGTTGATGAAAAAGAGGTAGAAGCAGAAATTCAATTCAACAATAAGACAGTTATTATTTCTGGTTTCACTTCTTCCTTTGTTGGATTAAGTTCCGCCAATTCAATTAACGAGGTACAACAATCTGCAGGTGTGTGCACTGTGTTTTTCAGAATAGGTGATGGGGAATGGATTGATTTTAACACCACTTCCGAACAGATTCTAGGCCTCTCATCAGGCGTTTACAACATTGAATGGATAATTGAAGATAAGGGCTACTCCAACTTTGGTGGTGTCATCACGCACACTGTTGAACCAGCAAATGCTGAGGATGGGAGTGTTGTGCAAGAACCTAGCGGTTTTGGACCTAGCAAAGTTATGTGGGTGATTATTGCAATCATCCTGTTGTTTGTAGTAGGTGGTTCACTTATTACCGGTGTAATCCTAGTATTGAGGGTTCGTAACCAAATTAAAATTGAAAATAGTGAAACCCAAGATAAAAGTTCTGAACTCCCATAAAAGTAGGTTGGCCTAGTATATCATCTCATTAATGACTAGAGAATACCTTGGAGAGGTGATTGCTGCTGTCAAGCAGGCCATCCAAGAGTGGTGAACAACTGCCAAGCGATGATTGAACCACAAGCAATTGAAATGGCGTTGACTTGGCCTTTACCGATCAACCCTCGATTCTCGAGAGTAGCACCAAGCACGCTGTCGATTTGACAACCAAGCCAACCCACCATTGTTACGAGGGCAATGAAAGGTGTGGCACCTGTTGTGCTGCCACCTTGTAGAACCCAGCCTAGGGACCAAGTTAGAATTGCAATAATTAGTGCACCTAGAAATGCTGCTAGTTGACCATTTGGACTCCAGCCACCATTGAGACCAGCCTCACATGTTTTCATTGTGGTAATCATTCTAACACGTGGATCTACACACCCAAATTCGCTAGCAAATGTGTCTGCTGCTGCAACAGCAATTGCCGCGCCATAAATTGGAAGCATTGCATCCCATGATTTATTGTAGAAAGCAATGATTGCAATAATCCCTGGGACTCCGCCGTTAGCAATAACGTTGGACCATTTACGGTGCCCATCTTCTGATTCGGCAAACCCCTTTGCCATTTTTTCATCCCATCTCCATTTTGTGGCTGCAGAACCGGCTGAAAGGAATCCAAGTAGGATGACCAACCAAGTCCAGTGGCCTAGTACGCCAACGATTGTCCCAAGAATGATTGCAGTTGCAATCCCGGGGCCATCCAAAATGTTGCGCACTTTCGAAACAACAGTCAGTAAAACAACGAGTGAAATTGAAATGATTAGATTGGTATTATCAAGGCCACCAACGATCTCAGAAATGTCGGTGGCGGCGATTTCAACCCCGCCAAGTAAGTATTCAATTACCAACGACTCCTCCTCCTCAATTAAAACCACAGCCGACGGGTTTAGTTCAAGAATGTGACTGCTGAAAAAACGCCGAGCCGCGCGTTCGCGCGAAAGTTAGAGAATGCCGCGCGGTATTCAAACGGAATCAGGAGAAGCGATGACTGAGCGGATAATTTCTCTTCCAAGTAATAGTACACCACATACTAGTAATCCAGACCACAGTAAGGAAATAGCGATAATTTCTCCATCACTCAAATCAGCCGCGATTCCGATTAATTCAATGGCGGTTAATGTCCCATTCCAAAATGCATGCCCAGAAATGGCTAGCACTAAACCAATTAATGGGTGTTTAGGAAGGGGCAACATTGCTTTACTTTGCTGTACAGTATATGGTTCAAGAAGAGGTAAACGAAATTCCCCAAGTAATTCAGTTGCTGGCGCTACTACAGCTTGTTCTGAGGTATCTGAACCCACAAATTCCCCACTCTTTGGGTCAAGGAGTTTCCACTCGAGTTGCTGTTCTTCGGGTGATTCATTAATATCCTCAGGAATGTGCACGCGGTTCATATCTACTGCTTTTCTTTTCATGAGGTACCACCCTAGGCCAGTGCCGGTAAGCCCAGTCCAAAATGCGTGGCCTGGGATAGAGCCTATGCCGCGCAGGAGCGCAGTTAGTGTGAACGCAATTGGACCACCAAATGTAGACGATAGAATATAGATTAGATTTTCAAGCATAGCAAATCCAAGACCAACAGTGAATCCAACCTGGAAACCCCGCTTAGGGGAATCTATAGATGATGCGAATGCGAGTACGAACAACCCTTTACATATTTCTTCGCCGAATGGTGCGGAAACCACAGGCATGAGTAATTCTACGACATAATCTGAAAAGAAAATACCTGCAAAAATCGGGAATAACATTGAGTTGATTGTTAGGGCTGGAATCGCAGAAAGCATACCTGCCACCAACCATGATTCTGCTTCACGTTGCCGTGTATGAAGTCCTAAGCGTCTTGTGCACCAAGACCACCAGGCAACGACTGGGATTGAAAATCCAAGTAACCATGCTGGGATCCCAATGATGACGAACAGCAAAATCGCAATAACAGCACCAAAATCAGATGTGAAGTAAAGTCCGGTTAGAAATGTGGTGATAACGAGAAGTCCAGCGAACACCATCCAAGCGGTTTTGCTTGGTGGGGTGTCTAGCAGTGAGTCATCCCTTACTATGTGATGTGCAAAGCGAGTTTTCCCTGGTGTTTGCAGGGAACCACCCAACGCTAAACGATGTACATTTGTGCCATGTTCATCAGCCACTGCACGTTGTAGGTGGACCAGTTTAGGGCGTCTGAAAAATGTTAGAAGAAACACGAATGGCGCTGCACAGAAACCTCCACAAATTGACATGAATGGGTCATTTAATGCAACACCATATGGTATCAAAAAAATCAGTTCTGCAAGGAAAGTTGCCACAATCACAGTCCCTAGCATTCTCCCATATATTTTCCATGGTTTACTAACTCTAATGAGTTGTAAGTCGGCAGGTGGTGGAGTAAGCTGGCTGGCTTCTGGCATGATGTATGTGTAACCCGCAGGGGCAACACCAACCGTATTTTGGGCTTGAATCGGTATTTGCAGAGGCCTAACTGCTGCTGAAGGGTGGCTTGTCCCAGTTATTGGGTATCCGCCATTCGAAGGCTGCATACTGGGGCCAAGAGGGGCGAGTCACATCAACCTCCCCCTGTGACAATCATCTGCTAAGGGACTGGTTTTAGGGCAAAGGAGATGAGCAGGGGGCTTCTAGGACAACTACCTGCGATGATGAAGACTTGTGGCCGACTGCTGTTACCAACTTGACGATTGATGGGCGAACTGAGCGGGTATTTCTTATTTACAGGATGTTTCTTTTGAGTAGAAAACCCAATTCTAACTCATAGTCCAACTGTTGAAGGTCCACCCGCTGGCATTGGCGGAAGTGGTTCTAGTGTTCCACGAAGGCTGGGGCCTTCTGTTACTGAGCCAAAAATTCCAATGTCACCTGCAATGTTGTGAGAGAGTGCGAACCAAACTCTTCCTTGTGCATCTATTCGCATGTCTAAGAAATCACCAAGGCCACCACAGCGATTGTATCCGCAATCATCTAAGTCGTCAATTGGGTCATTTTCTTCTGTGACTTGAACTGTGGTGAAAAGAGGGTTATCGCTGAAAGCATCAGTGACTGTAGTGATGTAAGCGTGCCATGCCTCAGTTCCGCTTCCATTGGATATGGCACCAACATAACCGAAGGCTACGCGGCCTTCGGAGCCAGCCGTAACTACTGGGAATCCGGTTCCAGTGAGTCCTGCTGGAGGTGCAATCATCATTGCATCCGACCAAGTTTCAGCTTGGTCTCGTGAATAAGCAAAGTATGGCATATTGTCAGCACCCATCCACATCGCGTAAACGTTTGACTTATCATCGACTCCAACTTGTGCTTCCTCAGCATTCCAAGTAGTTGCTTTACCACTTTCTTCTGTTGGAAGCACATGCTCACTCCAAGTATATCCGCCATCGTCACTCTTGTAAATCGCATATCCAGCAGCGTCACAACTCGGATTACCGCGGTAGAAGTTACCATCATCTGCCCCTTCTAAGTGAGCAGACAATCCTCCACTGCCACAACCTAGTGGGGCTCCCGGGACTTCTGGGCTCCATGTATTACCACCGTCAAAACTCGTTGAGCATAGAGGCGCTTCCCAGTTTCCATTGATGCAGAACACCCAGGTTGTTTGATGCAAAGCAGCAGGATAGGGGGCCGAAGCAATAGTTTGGTGGTCTTGAACCGAGTAGGATGTTGCAACTGTCGGTGGCGACCACGAAGCCCCTTCATTGTCAGACCATTCAACGGTCATCCCTAGCAAAGCGTGCATGTCGAACTTCATGATGCGGTCAGTCCACGGGTCAATGTACACGTACGGGTCATTTGAGTTAGCCACTGGTGCTACTGGGTCATACACATTCGCACATGAGTATTCTGAGAGGTCAGTCATTCCGATGAGCCCAGTACATTGAACTATAGCAGTTGAGCCAGCAGGCCCGTTACCCCAACTACTCATGTAGATATTATTGTCAGAGGTGATGCCCATAGTTGGTTCAAAGGTAGTCATTCCAATTCCGTAATAACTTCCATTCGCCCAGAATGGAGTGTTGAAACTAGTGAGGTTTGCAGTGATGTTTGCATCAGCAACCGCAGTTGAATTTAGGGCGTCAATTCCACCAGCGTAATGATACCAAGTGGTTGCTGGAATATCTTTGTCAAATGTGAACGGAGTATCTTCTTTTGTCGGAGCAGTTTCCTTATCGCCGAAGCAACCAGCAAAGGAAGTCAGTACCATTAGTAAGGAGAGAGTTACTGCCATTCCAAACCTCATGCAAGCCCTCTCCGCTTTGGCGTGGGATGGATTCTAAACTTCAATCCAACGGATGAGCAAGAAATACAAAAATGGATAAAATTGTTCAAATAGACAAATTAACACATTTTAGCGTAGGTTTCATGGGCTATTGCTCATGTCCCGTAATATGACTAGTAGGATTTGGCCTAGTATCATTTTAGTTACCCTGTTAATTCTTACCTCGGTAATTCCTCCAGTGCAAGCGACTGACGGCGATCCTCTCCTAGATGATTACGTAGAAGATGAATTGACCTGGGTAGATTGCTGGATGGGGCATAAATCGGGAAATATGTCAGTAGAAATGCAAGATGATTGTGACACCTATTTTTCTAATTCACCAAATAGTCGTCTTTACGGAATTCGTTGGATATTCCTAAATGTTAGCGAGAGTGATATCCCAGATGATTGGATAGATACACAACTTACAAACCTGAATCATGTCTTTGGCCAGTGGGATTTCCAGTTCCAAACGGATGAAACGGTTGTTGTACCAACTGCAGTTGCAGAATCTGATGACTATTATCAACAATGGACTTTAGGGGAAATAATGCCTGATTTACGTGTTCAACTCAATCTTTCAGTGGACAACCTTGTTGCACTTAATGAACTGAAATCTGAAATGGCAGACCGTCATGTTTCACAAGAAGAACAAGACAATTTGACTTTGGATTCCACTTTCAATACTGGTGGCGCTTTCCGTCTTGCTTCAAGAGCGCGTTCGGAATCAATTACTGTAATTATCCGGCCAAATCTAGATTCGAGTGGGATGAGTGGAGGCCCATCTCCAGAGTTTCAGCATAGTAGAGGCGGGGCTGTTGAATTGAATTCTAACCTACTTGTTAGCGGTAGCCTAACCACTTTGCCACACGAAGTTGGGCATTATTTCGGAATCAGCCATTCGCATGCACCCGATATCGATGCAGCAGAAGCAGATTTTGGGTTTGAACAAAGATGGGGTCGTTTAGCATACGATGGTGAGGCCATCAAGCGTGTTGTTGGCGATGATTGGTCACAGCCATTTGGAGAACCTTGGGTTTCCTATGATGAAGATGCTCAGAACTTAGTTGAATTTCAACAATTGATGGGGGAGGCCTTTCTTTGGCCTTTGTGGGAATTCATGTACAAAGGTGACCATCAGAACTTTGATAATTTAGCCGACTTAATCCAATATGGTGAATCTGGAGAGATTGTTTATCGCAAGAATTTCTTGCGTAACTACCAATTTGAAAATCATGAATCAGTAGAATGGTATGGTAACAATTGTATTTGGAACACCATCGCTGGCGAAGCTCAATGTCGATATAATGAGCCAATGGAAATCTATACCGCAGAGCATCCTTCAATCAATAACTCACTGTTCTTTGAGAATGGCACAGTATCTAATTTGATGAGTTATGTCACACCCCCTTCAGACAACTTCTCTAACCGAAAGGGCATTACTGATACCCAACTAGATATGATTCGCTTTACTGCGAATACACCTTTCCGTCTACTATTGAGGAACCATTGCTTTGACCATAAAGACGGGGAAGATATTGAGGGTGTGATGTGTGATGATGCTGTAATTATCGAATGCACACCTGGTGACACCCAACCTGCCCCCGATGGCTGCAATACTTGTGTTTGTACTGAAGATGGTATTTGGGCGTGCACTGAGATGGGTTGCCCAGATGATGGGGTGGATAGGACTCCTAGAATCTCATTGTGGCCTGGTAAGGTCAATCAGCACAATGAGAATGGAACTTGGCTAACTGACCCTGATGGAGTTTCAGGGGGCCATCCGAATAGCGAATATCCTAACGATTACGGTGGCCTTGAGGTGGAGTATTGTCAGAAATTCTGGCCGACTACAACCCAAGTTATTCTACAAGACCACAGGGAGAGCCTCACCTTCTACACTGAAGGTAATCAGGTGGCTTACAACACCACAAAAGATGTGTGGATATGTCAAACAGAAGATGGTGGGATACCTGAGTTTGACCCTGTGGACAACCCTCAATGGTCAGGTGATGAAGAGTTTGAGGAAGATGACGATATTCCCTACGAAGATTACGAAGATGAGGGATACGGTGGCGGCAGGGTGCCTGGTTTTGGGATGGCCGCTACACTCTC
>LWDU01044717.1_pt1 | contig 14183 bp, 15 predicted proteins | sample 727161 | NCBI WGS metagenome assembly LWDU01 (sample SAMN04566230, study PRJNA314399) | hydrothermal vent metagenome | isolation source: deep sea hydrothermal plume seawater | place: Mexico: Gulf of California, Guaymas Basin | collected 2004-07-11 | reverse complement strand
CATTAAAGAAGTACAATAATTATAAATCTTATACACAGAATATTGGTGTTACACCACAAGTAAAGATACCATTAGATGAAAAAATGACTAATGTAACAGGCCCTTTTAGCGGTGGAGTCAGTCTATCATATAGTTCTGAATCATTTTCATTCTATCAACTATATGATATATTTAGTTGGTTTTATAACTATAAGGATCCATTACTTGGGCTGGATATTAATTTAGGTATTCATCCATATCATGACAACGCTACTAATAAAGGTCTTTTTGTTATTTGGGACGCAACTTGTCGATGGGAAAATTCTTATACCATCATTCAAACCGGACCATAATGATGAGAGCAGAACTAAAGCTTCCGGTGATAGAGACTGGTGGAAAAAATAAATTATCTAAAGGGGTTTATATGAATATTGGGCTTGGGTTTGTGTTTTGATCATTTAATAAATCGACGCTCTTTTGCTCTTCAGGATGATGCGTAAATATAACTTATGAAATTATGAGGATGTACAATCACTAGGTATTTTAGTTCCATCTTCTAGAATAGCCCATTTCCAGATTGGGACCCGATCTTTTAGCGCGGATATAAAATAATTCATGGCAATAAAACCTTCTTTGCGATGTTTTGATCTAATAACAACATGAAGACTAGACTGACCCACCTTTACTTTACCTATACGATGCTTGCAAAACAGATCATGAATAACAAATTTTTTTACGGTTTTTTCAGCAACTTTTTTTAATTCTGACTCGGCCATATCCTCATACTGTTCATACTCGAGTGCGGTAATAATTTTATCATATTCTGCGGCTCGCACGCGACCATTAAAAACAATTTCTGCTCCGTCTTGGTCACGATTATCATTAAGCGGGAAAAAATCAATCGGGCCGTTTATTATTTCAACCTTTACCATTTATCCACCTTGCACTGGTGGTATGAATGCAACCTCGTCACCATCATTTAAAACCAAACTTTTTGAAATATATTTTTTATTAACAGCAACACTAAGACTTACGATGTCTAAATTTCTATTTGCCTTTTTGCGTATTAGTCTTTCCACTTCTTGTGTAGTTGTTCCAGACTCTAATTCTAATACCAATTCTTTTTTTCCTAAAGCGTATTTCACCTGAGAAAAACATTTTATTTTTATTTTTATCATAACATGATCGTTTGGGTTGAGTGGTTCATGCCATCATACATTAGCAGTTTACCTGCGAGGTTCGGTGTTATACCTACAATTAATTTTATTGTTTCAAGAGCCTGAATATTACCGATGATACCAGGAAGCATACCCAACATGCCAGTCTTCGCACAGTTGACCTGGTCTGATTGGGAAAAAGGAAATAAATCGCTGTAACCCTTACACCCGTTTACATTAAATACTCCGATCTGACCTTCATATTGGAATAGTCCGCCATAAACCATAGGGACGCTTAATTCTTTTGAAAACCGATCTATCAAAATCCGTGTTGATATATTATCCGTGGCATCTATTACGATATCTGTGCCATTAATAATATTATACCCATTATCTTTATTTAAATATAAATTTTCTATTTTAACGATTGCATCCCCGTTCAATCTTTCTAATTTTTCTTTGGCTACCTCAACTTTCATTCTACCTATATCTTCAGCACTATACAATGGCTGACGATGAAGATTGGATAGTTCTACCGTATCTCCATCTACAATTTTTAGGTTCCCAATTCCAGCGGTCATTAGGGATTGAGCAGCAGCACATCCCAATCCACCCATGCCAACAATAACTATTTTTGCTTTCATAAGTTTTTTTTGTCCTTCTAACCCAATTTCACTAAGTACAGTCTGACGCGACCATCTACTAAAATCTTCTTTTGCTAATTGAAACTCATTCCACGCTTGTGCTCCACCCAATAGGCTGTGTGCATTTTTTAGTTCCTTTTCGTAAATAATGCCTTCAGTAACAATCCCAAATTGGCAGATCAATACAAGATCATTATTGATACTCGGGATGGATTTTATATCGGCAATAACTGGGCCCAATTTAGATAAAGGGTACTCTATTCTCATTTCTTTTGGACGAATATCTATTGCGGTAAATGACTTGCCCTCATTCACCCATTTCTGCAATTTTTGTGGTGTTATTATCATCTAATATGTTTCCATGGTAAAACATTGATATTAATCTTATCGCCCGGTTGCAATGGGTTTTCTCCGTGATCAGACCCAAGGATGCAGTTGGCTGATAAAGATGAAGAAAGCATGTGAGAGCCTGTTTTTCCAGATGGTTTGCAGAATAATTTTTCATTCTCAAACCATGTCTGGCCAAACAAGTATCTATATTTGCATTTCTCCCTTGGAAAAGACTCAGTCAAAAAACCGGTTATTGGTTTAGATCTTGGGATGCCCATTATGGATTCAAGAACTGGCCATACCCATTCCATAAACCCAATATATGCTGATATAGGATTGCCTGGAAGTCCAAAAATTAAGGTATCATTTTCAGTACCAAAAAAGAGTGGTTTTCCTGGTTTCTGGGCCACCTTCCAGAAATGTTCTTTTACACCAAGCTCTATAAATACATCTCGGACATAATCGAATCGGCCCATTGATATCCCGCCAGAAGAAATGATCACATCGCTTGTTTTTAGTGCTTTAGATAAAAAAGAATTCAATGAATCTTTATTATCTTTTACAACCTTTTTCATCGTGACATCACCGCCATAGATTAGAATTATATACCTGTCCTTTATCGATAGTTTCACCTGGTTCAATTAATTCATCGCCAGTGCCAAAGATTGCAATTTGAGGTTTTTTGACAACTGAAAACTTTCTGAAACCAAACGATGCTAATGTGCCTATTTCACTTGGAGTGATACGAGTTCCTTTGGATATCAGAGGATCCCCTTTTTGTACTTCTTCACCCTTTTTTCTTATATGTTTCCCAGGATGAGTTTCCAAAAATACGAGGACAGAATCATTATCTGAAAACCCACTGGAGTTTTCTACCATTAACACCGAGTCTGCACCATTGGGGATAGTTGCACCTGTCATGCACTGAATACATTCACCTGGATTTAATGTCAAATTGCTAGGTGTTCCAGCAGAACTTATACCAATAACTTTTAAGGAAACTGGATGCTCTTTCGAGGCTCCGATTGTATCAACAGATCGTACTGCAAATCCATCCATAGCTGAATTATCAAATCTTGGGGATGGAAAAGTGGCCTTCAGATCATGATAGATTATACGTTTGCTGGATTCATTAATAAGGATAACCTCAGAATTTAATTGAGTCAAATATTGATCAATGATTGATTTTGCTTTATGAACAGTTATCACAATATATCCCTTGATAAAACCACAATCGCAATGATAACAACAAACCCCATGACATTTTGTATTGTTTTCGCATTATATCGGACTGCACCTAGATATGATCCAGTAAATCCTCCCATCATGACAGCTCCGGTCAAAGGCAAAATAAAATCTGTATCAATCGTTCCTGATTGTAGTCTGGCAATTACCCCTGCCAAAGAATTGAACCAGATGAAAGTAGCTCCTGTAGCTGCAGCTTCTTTTTCTGAACCGAGCCCAAACATGATGATTAATGGAACAAGATAAATCCCTCCGCCAATTCCAACGCTACCAGCTATAAAACCCAACACGCTACCTATTACAATGATAAAAATAAATTTTTTAGTTCCACTAACTTTGAACCTGATTCGCAAGTGTTGAAAAATATATATCCTGATAGCAACTATAATGAGTGTGGTTAGAAGGATGATTTGGAATATGTTTTCAGAAAAGGTTAATAATCCTCCAAAATATGCCATTGGGATTGAAATAATCAATAGTGGTACAACCAAATCAAACCTACCATGACCACTATACCAGAAACTAATCATACCAATAAAAGTTACAACCAGATTCAAAATAAGAGATGTGGCAGGAATGGTTTGGTAACTTATTCCAACAATTGTCATCAATGCTATATAGGATGATCCGCCTCCTAGTCCTATACTTGAATAGATAAGGGCTACAAAAAAAAATAGTAATGGGAGTAAATATTCCACTAATGTTTTTCTCCTTTTATTATATGAAAAGAGTGAAAAATAGTAGGAATAAGTACATTTATCGCATCTTTTACTGCATTAGTACTGCCGGGCAAACTGATCACAATAGTGTTTTTGATAACACCCGCTGTTAACCGGGATAGTATAGCTGTTTGTTCTTTCTTGTACCCGTAGTCATGAAGCGCCTGTTCTATTCCTGGTAATTTTGAATCAAGCAATTCTTCGATTGTATGGACAGTTAAATCTCTCGGGCCAATTCCGGTTCCACCGGTTGTAATGATTAACTCAGCTCCTTTTTTGATCCAGTTTAAGATGGTAGATGTCAATTTATCCGAACCATCAGGGAGTACTTTTTTAAATCTAACCGGGCAACCTGAATTGGTAAACCCATTTATCAATATGGGGCCTGACCTATCTTTTGATTTTTTCATTGACACACTATCGCTAATTGTGATAATACCAACTTGTGGACGATATTCAGCAACACGATCAGATTTTCCGCCAACTTTTTCCACTAAACTAATTTTGCCAATTGACATGGTTTTATCGATCGCTTTACACATATCAAAGATGGTCAAAGCAGCAACTGACACTGCTGTTAGGGCTTCCATTTCCACGCCTGTTGCTTCCATTGTTTTTATTGTTGATTTTATCAATATGTAATTTGTTTCAACTTTGAATTGGATATCAACAAATGTTAGGTTCAATTGGTGACACATTGGGATAAGATCAGCTGTCCTTTTGGCTGATTGAATACCAGAAATTTTCGCAGTTGTTAATACGTTTCCCTTAGGAAGCGTGTCACCCTTTATAGCACTGATAGTCTCAGGACTCATAAAAATAATCCCTTCAGATTTTGCCATACGAACTGTTTTGATTTTATCTGTTACATCCACCATTTGAACCTTACCATTTTCATCTAGATGAGAAAATTCATTCATATTATCCTCCTATTTGTGTCATGGATTCTCTGCTTTCTATACCCTGATTCTGTGCTACCCAACCATTGATAAATTTTTTTTGCATAGTATCACGGATCATATTTTTTATTGTGTAATCATTCATTCCTCCTCTGATTGCATCACGAAGATTTGTTTCATTCTTACTATAAAGACAGTTCATCATTTTCCCATCTGCGGTAATGCGTATACGATTACAGTCAGTACATATATTCCTTGTATAAGCTGGAATTACGGCAATCATTCCTTTGTAACCATTTTTTCGAAAGATATATTTTTCAGTTCGGGAACCTTTCTCGGTAGACAATCCAGTTACTCTATTTTTTAAGTCTGTAATAATCTGTTCGGCAGAATAAAATTTCCCAGTTCTCCAAATCTGATGTGAGTCGAAAGGCATCAGTTCAATGAAACGTACTGTGATGTCATTATTTTTAGTTAGTTCAACAAAATCAACTAATTCATTATCATTAAAACCACGCATAGTAACTACATTCACTTTAATATTTTGGATTTCCGAATTAATTGCTTTTTCAAGTCCATTCAAAACCTTATCCAAACCATCCTTTCGTGTGATTCTTTTGAATTTTTCAGGACTTAGTGTGTCCAAACTGATATTTATTCCTGTTAATCCCGCTGCCTGAAGGCGTTCTATGTAATAAGATAATAAAAACCCATTTGTAGTTAAATTGATGGAGCTAATAGAGCCTAGTTCTGATGCAAATTGAATCATTTGGGTGGTATCCTTTCGTAGTAATGGCTCTCCTCCAGTAAATCGAATTTTTTCTATATTTAGGTCAGCCATTATTTGGATGAGTTTTAATATTTCATCACGATTTAATAGTTTATTCTGGCTATTGAATGGCATCCCTTTTTCTGGCATGCAATAGATACACCGGAAGTTGCAGCGTTCGTTAACAGAAATACGGAGGTACCTAAAAGTTCTGCCGTATTTATCAGTGATTGGGGAATTCGCGGATATCTTATCGCGAATTGAATAATTTTGTATGTAGGTTAATTTCTCCATTCTTATTCCAATTCATTTCACAGTCATGTGAAAATCGGGAGCAAGCTCTAATTTTTCAATTAGAGACGTATCGGCCAAAAACCATATCCAACTTATAATGGACTTAGACTTGTTTGGCTAAAAGAACTCTTTGTCTGTTACTGCTTTCTTATTTCCTTTATTTATTTATTTATATTTTCTACATCATCTACAATCGAATTCACTTCTTCTGTAATTTTTTTCTTGTTTTTTAAATTCTGCCAGACCTTTTCCTATTCTACGGGCTAATTCAGGAATCTTCTTTCCTCCAAAAAATATAATAATAACCAGAACGGCGAATACGATTTCCCATTGTCCTGCACTCATAACTCCTCCTTTTTTATGACAAATTTTTCTTTACTATGTTAAGATGCTCTTTTGTGTTCACATTCGTCAATTCTTCATAATAATGAGAAAGATCTATAACTGACGGGGTTACAGATTTTAATATATCCTTTAGTATATAATTCTTCACTGAATAAGCGTTTTCAAGATGAACAAGACAATCCTGATGATAAAACCCAAACAGAGGGTAGAGCTTCTTGTTAACTGTAGGGATAATTAGGTTATTACCACAGTTATTTTCTTTTATTAATGCGTGGACCGTCTCTGATGTGATTAGTGGCATATCTACGCTGATGATGAAACTCCAATCAAAAATAGAATGTCTCAGCGCTGAAATAATGCCTACTATAGCGGCCTGAGAATATGAAAAATCTTGAATAAAATTAATTCTCTCAGAATATGGTTTTTTCCCGACAGAGTATATTGTCTTAAAGTCTGCTTGCAGGTTTTTATGTATCTGGTCTAAGAATGAAGTCCCATTAACACAGTAGGAAGCTTTATCCACTCCAAAACGAAGACTTGACCCTCCGGTTAATATGTAGGCGTTTATGTTATTTGTTTCCATACCATCTGTTAGTTTTTGATAGATGTATTTAAATGTGATTTTTCTATCTCAAGGAATTCACTTAAGAACTCTCCTGCCAATAGATAAAAGTCACTATCAATATGTGAAGTTAAATTCTTAGCGAACATCTCAACCCAATCAAAAAAATGGTCACGTTGAAAATCAGAAAATGCTTTTTCACATATTTCTTTTTTGTCACTTAAACTATCTTGCTCTGCTAGGCACTGTTTTAATAGTAAGAAAGAAAGAAATTCGGCCTGTGTAGAAATGTGGTCAGCTCGTTCAATTGATTCAACTTCTAGGCCGAATGCTTTATAAAATCCGTTTAAGTCTGCGAGCTTCTGAGTTTGAAAAAATAAATCTTTATTTTTCAGATGCTCTAGAGCGTAAGGAGCAATTTGTTTAGAAAGAGTATGACCAAAAACATCTACAAAATCATTACTAATTATTGCAAGATTGGAATTATCCAGTTTCGCCATCAATCTTTGAAATGAGCTAGATAGATTTGTTTTTTTCAGGTTATTTTTTTCTTCTAATTGAAAGCAAGCATCTAGGGCACTACCCTGTAGACTGGTTGATATTAGCATAGGAAATTTTTCACTTTCTGGATCAGAAAATAGTGCTGAGATCGTCCCATAAAGGGTAGATCTAGGTGCGATTAATTTATCTGAAATTTCTTTAATCATTATATTAGATCGAGTTAAAATGGAATTTTGGTCGCTCATACATTGGCTCTTCGACTGTTGTTCTAACACATTCTTTCCCTTTTTCATTATAACCAATCACTGTGTCATTATATATGTTTAAACTTTTTTTTGTGCCATCCGAAAGGGTAACCTCTTTTTCAAAGACTCTTGGCCCTTTAATTATTTGATATTTGAATATTACCTCACGCTGAGCTCTAAATAATTGTAGGATGGCCATTAATTCACGTGAAGGAGCTGTATACCGGTCAATAGCTTGTTCTACTCCAGGACCAAACATTTGGGTTAAGTAGGCCCTTGGTGCCCATCTAGGAGGGATATAGAAAATATTCGGCTCAGTTCCGAACTGGGGATATAAAGGCAGAGCAACTTTTTCCTTTTGGACCATCCAGTACAAAGGATTTTCTTCATCAGGTGTCCATAAACCATCGCGGTTCATGTTTACTAATCCTTGTAAGCGGATTTTTCCTACGCAGGATGACATACATCTTGTTTCAATTGGCACACCATCCGGAGTAATATGGTTATCTTGACCCTCTAGACGAGGATAACAGGCAATACACTTTTCTGAAATTTTTGTTTGACCATTATACATTGCTTTTTTATAAGGGCATGCTTCCACACATTTTCGATAACCGCGACATCGTTCCTGGTCAATTAGTACTACGCCATCATCATCACGTTTATAGATAGCTTTCCGTGGACAGGCGGCCAAGCAAGCCGGATAGCTACAGTGATTACATAATCGTTGTAGATAGAAGAAGAAGCTCTTGTGCTCTGGAAGCTCAATTGGATCAGTTATATACCCCATTTTATCTTTTTTAGTCGTATTTGGAGGGGAAACATCTTCGCCGATATTTGGCTTGAGCCATTCTTTATCCTCTGGTAAATATCCCAAAACTCGAGATTGACTAGTATCTGTCTTTTCTTTTTCTGCGGCCTCAAAAATAGTCATCCCATCGTATGTATCTTCATTGTTCCAGGTCATGCTTTTTTCCTGTCGATCATGGGAGTTTTTGAGCAGGTTTAATATTTTCACATCCCAGTTCTGAGGATATCCGCCATAGGGTTTAGTTTCTACATTATTCCACCACATTAGTTCTTGGCCCTTGGAAAAGGTCCACGTACTTTTGCAGGCCATGGTACATGTTTGGCAGGCAATACAACGGTTGATGTTGAAAACTGCGGCAAATTGTTTCTCAGGATACTTCCCTTCATAGGGATAATCCATATTTCGTTTTAATTGCCAGTTATATACTTTTTTCATTTTTATTAATCCTTTCCTGCGCCGTGAATAAGAACATAATTAGCCATTTTTTACCAATACTTTTTTATATACTTGACGGATGATTTCATTGATATTTTTCTTCCCCAATTGGATATAAGCCATGTGCAAGCCTCCATAAAATGGATCAGTGAACATTTTCTTCAATTCCTCTTTTGTCATACCCATATCCCTAAATACTTCTGCCATTACCTGTGCCTGATTGAAAATATTACCGCCAGGGATTTCGATTGCTTTCATTTCAAATGGATCTTCTTTGTCAAAGTCTTTTACCATTCGTCCCACTCATCTCCGCCAACTGAGGTTAGACCTCCAGCCAAATAATCGCGCATTAATTCATTTTCATTTGCAGGGGTAAAGCCAGTCTTGACAACGTCTAATTTCCCCTTGCCTCTTGGGCCACCCTTTTCAGCAAAAGAAATTTTCACCAAGGTTTCTTTTGGGACAGTGTTTATAGCGTGGTTATCAGCCTCATACCCAAATAGGAACCCCATTTTAGCTTTGTTTTTGTGAAACAGACTGTCAAGCTGCTGCATTGGCATCTGCCAGCCATAAGTTATAGATTGATGAGAACCGTATCGATAGCTTGCCTGATATCCAGTATCTCTAGACAGTGCACGTCCATCTTTCCGTGACTCATGAGCTTGAACAGATTTCTCTGTGGCCATCCAGGCACCATGTTTTATCATAATAACATGATATGGATAAGAAGGATTATACTTGCAACGTACTTTCAATCTTGCAACCTTATAAAAGGGATCAGTTTTATCGAAATTCCGATAGGGGCGGTTTTGTGGGTCTGCATCCACATAAACATAGTCGCCATCTTCGATTCCAAGATCTTTTGCTGCATCAGCATTCATATTCATCACATGTTCACCCACACCAGGTTGCCGCTTATCTAAACGGTAGGGGTCACCAAATGGATTGCTCCAAATGAAATGCCAGTCAGTCACTGCCCAGCTAGAATGAGTTGTGTGGCGAGATTTTGGCGTTAAACAATAAAAAGAAAATCCGTTCTCCCATAAAAAGTTTTTGGTTTTTTTTACTTTTCCCCATGCTAGTTTTACATTTCTTACTTGACGCTCTTCTGCTGATGTGGCCTCTAATGATATTCCATAATCTTCAGGTCTGATGAGAGGATTATTAGAAACGATAACATTGGGTAAATAGGGTGTAGCCTCTGGACCCTCCCTATGAACAATGAAGTTCTCTCCATACTCAATTACCTCTGGCTCATCATTATAAGCCTGTAGTCTTCCGGTGGGAGTGTAAAAGGGCAAGTTTTCTTTGATTTGTTCATAGAATGGGATCCTGGGATAGGTTCGAAATAGCATGAGCGCAGCGCCTGGCTCTCCGTACTTTCCAGCCATAATATCTTTTGTGGTATAACCGTGTGTAGTGTTGCTACCATCCAATAAACGATCGATATAGACTTCGGTTTTCCCTTCAAAAACAAATTTCCAATAATCTTCAAACCGTCTATCCCCTAGAATATCACCCAATTTTTTTGCAACACTTGCCCAAATAAGTACATCGTCTTTTGAGTCAAATACTGGCTTTAAACCACCATTCCAAATTTGCAAGAATGGGTTAGAACAAGATGCGGTCAATTCATACGTCTGCTGCTCGGCCCAGCTATTTGCTGGTAACACAATATCAGCGTATTCACAAGTGGCCGTCATTTCAATATCTTGGCTGATGATCATTTCTATTCCTGGGTTGGTATTTTTTATCATTTCATAGTGGTACTTAGCATTGTTCAATAGGTTTACGTTATTATGCCAGATTGCTTTGGTGGGTGTGGGCATATGGGTCTTGCCAGTAAAAGACTTCTTACCATGCTTCGGTGTTTCTACCAATAAAGGAAAATCACCGACGTTCCAGTAGGATGGTTCTTCTCCACGAGCATATTCTTTAATATTTAGTTGTTTAGCTTTTGCCTTTGGGTTTAGGTTTGGTTCAAACGGATCCTCAGCAACCCATCCCTTAAAACCAGGCCCAACCCGTTTGTCACCCTGGAAAATACCTGCTTTATAATTTCCAGCCCATGTATGACAACCAGCACCGCGCTTACCAATATTTCCAGTTAGAATTATTGGCAAATAACACGCACGATTATTTTCCACTGCATGGAACCAGTGATTTAATCCTTCTCCAATATGAATCGATGCTGGTTTTATCGTCGCAAGATCTTTGGCTAATTTCTTAATTAATTTTTTATTAGAGTGCGTTATTTGAACTACGGTATCTAAGTCATAGTCTTTTAAATGAATATGTTTATAGGCCCAGAAAAGGGTGCATACTTCTATACCCTTACCTTTCTTTCCCTTGATAGTGCCGTTCCATTCTAGAGCAGGATCAAGTTTTTTCTTTTTTAATAGTGCTCCCACATCCTCTCGAGTGATCGGTTTAACGGAGTTTGTTGCTTTATCAAAAACGGTGAAGTCTCCAATCTTGTCATACTGTTCTTTTTTTAACCCGTGGATCTTATAGCTTGGTCCATCTTTAGGAAGCTGATTATTATAGTCTTGGATGAAATCTTCTGGTTTTAATCGCTTTAGATTATCCTTACGAATTAGGAGTGGAAAGTCTGAAAACTCCTTTAAAAATTTTTTATCGTGCCAATCGTTGTCCATAATAATTTTAGATACCCCTAAGAGTAGGGCTGTGTCTGTGTTTGGACGGATGGTAAGCCAATAGTCTGCTTTTGTAGAAGAAGCACCGTATTCTGGAGAAATATTGACAAGTTTTCCACCACGTTCCATAACTTCTGCAGCAAAATGATTATCAGCGCGTTTGTTTTCTACCAGATTTTTTCCGATAGATACCATTAGCTTACTGAATCTTATTTCATTCATATCCACATCAGATGCTTGTAGTCCATGGACGAAAGGAAATCCAGGAGCTTGGTCTCCGTGCCAAGTATAGTTAGACCAATTTCGACCAGCCTTGGCTTCTTTACGATCTACACCTCTGATATGGTGATCAACCAGGGCTAGAGTGTTACTAAACCTGTATGCGCCATATTTTCCGATGACACCAAGAAGGCCCATGCCCCCCCTTAGTTTAATAGTTCTAGTGCCTGCCCCTTTCCAATGAGTAAGCATTTCTTCAGGATATCCCTGTTCTAGTAATCGTTTTTTTCCGAGGTCACCACTGTATGTTTTTGAAATGTTGATCAGACCTCGGGCTATATATTCTTGAACTTCTTCCCAGGATATTTTGACGAGGGTATCATGACCACGGGAATTAAATTTATATTGTTCTCTTTTTTGAGGCGTTAGATAAGGAAAACCATCATCTGCCCATTTTTTCCATCCTTTTCTTACTAGAGGGTATTTCAATCGATAGCTTCCATAAATCCTCCGGTGGAATGTGAAGCCATTTGAGCATCCACGAGGATTCCAGGCGTGTGTAGCCTGATTACCATAAAGGTCTTTTATTTTGTGGGAATCATAATTTTGTTCAGTCCGGATCATTACCCCATTGCGTTTAAAACCCCGCATGCGACACTCATGGGTACAATTTGGAGAACATATAAAAGTAAAACTATCATCAAACTTATATTGATTACGATAGTTTTTCTCCCATCCGCGGTTTGGATAGTGAGTTAGAGGGTTGTCAATCTCTGGAATCTTATTAAGGAAAAATGAGCTGCTAGGCATAGACCAAAGAAGACTGACACTGCCTATTCCTAGTGAGCTAACCTTTAAAAAATCACGTCGGCTATAATTATTGCCCGCATGGTTATTCTTTTGAATGGTGTTTTCTATATTTTGTTGATCTTTTTTCAAAATAAATCTCCTAATTCTTTAGCTCAAGCTCATACCATGTAGAAACTAATTTTTGTCCATTTCTATCTTCTTTAACGCCATTCCAAATAGCGAATGCTATTGGTATAGGTTTGTGTTTTGTGAATTTGACTTTTTGTTCAGATTTAGATTCCATTTTTTCCCGTTCCAGATGCCGTTCCCAGCTACTTTTTGTTCACTATTGGGAAAAGACATCACTGTCTGAGGCCCTTTAGACATTACATTTTCAACCGGTGATGTTTTATTTGCTGTAGAATTAATATTACCTGCATCTCGTCCTGATAGATAAGCCATATCATTCATTAGTTTTGGATAAGTTTCTATTTCAGAATCGCTAACACGATTGGCGTACGCGAGTGCAATATCAGACTCTGTTTTTTTATTTGTCCGCAATTGCCATTCTGCTTTCCAAAACCAGATATCTGTTGGGTGATCTTCCGATCCCATTCCGTGGAATCCTTTGACGGCATCAATTGAAAACTGAATGGCAGCAGCATCTTGAAAATCTTGCACTCGATATAGTCCTTCATCTATTGTTTGATCTTCCCAGTCCATTTTAATTGCGATATATTTTGAGTTATACATTGCTCTGACGTTTATTGTTTGATAGTTAGCACTCTCACTTTGCCATAACCTGGATACCGGGATAGAATAAATTTCAGCATTATCCCATAAGCTAGTAGAACCATAAATAAATTCTTCTGGATCAATAACATTTTTTGTTTTACTACTAATTATTTTATTGTTTTCAATAGGTTTACTAATTCTGTCATATTTTTTTACTTCTAAACTTTTTACATAGTGGACTAGAGCCCATGTCAGTTTATTTTCATCCTCTTTTGGTTTTCCTAATACCTCAGCCAGGTTACCGTATGAGGGCATAGGGGTGCCGTCTATGCCGGTTGCAAACCGGAGGAAAAGATCGCGCTTAGTGTTTCCACCTATATAGTTGCCAGCCGTAAAGTCCTTTGGAACTATTGGGTATCCTTTAGAGTCAACCAATTTTTGAGCTGAGGGGCCATCACCTTTTCCTGTGTTCCCGTGACACATATTGCAACCAACCTCAATATAAATATTTTTTCCAAGTGTAATAATCTCATTTGTTGCTGGTAGCTCGGTTGGAATAGTTATCGATTTTACATATTGATTATTCATTGAACTGAATTTTTTTACCTCATCTGTTAGTCTTATTATTTCATCATTATGTAAGAAATTGAATGCAGGCATTGCAGTGCCAGGCATTCCCTGCTTAATGGTCTTGATAATATCATCATCTGTAGGGGGGAGACCAGGGGGTGATGATTTTATTTTATATTTTCCGCTAGTAAAATCTCTTGGTTTTGGGTACAGCAAATATGCTAAATCGCCAGAACCGCCTCCATTATCCCCATGGCAGGAGGCGCAATATTGATTGT
>LWDU01032139.1_pt1 | contig 14189 bp, 12 predicted proteins | sample 727161 | NCBI WGS metagenome assembly LWDU01 (sample SAMN04566230, study PRJNA314399) | hydrothermal vent metagenome | isolation source: deep sea hydrothermal plume seawater | place: Mexico: Gulf of California, Guaymas Basin | collected 2004-07-11 | reverse complement strand
TTGGAGCGAGGCTTGCTGCCACACTCGGTACGCTTCCGATACTGTTTAGGCGGGCTTTGGTTGGTCCAGGGGATATTGTCCAAGCATCTTCCGCACTGAGTTCACCCTCTTCTGGGAGAGGGACTTGTTCAATGGCAACATTTGCCATAATCTTCAAGCGTTCTTCACTCAATACGGTGTCTGCATCCTGAGATTCTCCAGCACCGCCACTAAATGGCCATGCCATGTGTATTCCTCCCCGAGTCCTTAGTGCCGAAGCACTAGTATTAGGACTCAGATAAAATCAGACTACCACGGCGCCAAGAGTATTGTCGTTGACCTTGAGAATATCGTAGGTTGTTCCTCCACCTACTACGTGGATATACAAAGTTGCCTTCTCATCTGCGGTGAACATAGAACCTGGTCCACAGTCATCGGTTACGGTAACTGCATCAATATCTACTCGGTACCCAACACCTGCTGCTGCTGTTGTTACTGTAGCAGTACCGTCGAGTGGTGTGATCGTTCCATCAGAGAAATCACCTGCGATATATTGCATAGCCGGGACTACTGCACCATCACTACAGGAGAGTTGCCATAGGATGTCAACGTCTGCTGTGTCATCAGAACCAGCGGAGAGACGGAAGTAAATCATGTACTTGTCAGCCGAATCGACGAAGACATTCATGATAGTTACCTTTCCAGACATTTCGTCTGTGGTGTCATCACCTGTGGATTGTGCATTTTGTTGTAGTTTTTCAGCGGTCTGAATAATGACCGCTGCTGCTACTGCTGCTACAAGAATTAGTGCGATAAAGACGATCATTGCGCCGATACCGATTGCTGCTAAATTGTCGTTGTTTTCGTTATTGTTTTGCATGATAATCACCTCAAACTACTACGTCTCCTACAGTAGGAGAACTGCCGTATTGCAACTCCTCGTATGTGTTTCCTCCACCATTGACTGATATGATCAAGATGTGGCCCTCGTTGGCTGCAGGAGCGCATAATGCTATATTGAGTGATATTACATATGTCGTTCCTGGTAGCAATGTAATTGCTGCAAGACCATCACCATCTCCAGTGTGGACTGTAGCGCCCAAGAAGGTCCCGTCAGCATATATTGCCGACAAACCACCCGTATCACAGACAACAACATAGCCGATTCCATCACCATCTATTGGTTCGGAACCGGGCCCCAACTCAAAGGTTGAGAACAGGGATGTTCCTGATTCAATGACTGTAGAGAGAAGTATCACTTTCGTGGACATCTGCTCTTGTGTGTCATCACCAGTTGCCTGGGCATTCTGCTGCAACTTTTCAGCCGTCTGTATAATTACAGCCGCTGCCACAGCAGCCACTAGAATCCACCAATACCAATAGCAGCGAGGTCGTCGCTATTTTCATTCATTTCGTTTTTCATTTCGTTTTTCATTTTTTTTCACCTTTTTTATTTTTTTATTTTTTGTTTTTTACTCGTCCTGCCCATTCGGGCTGGAATATGATACATGGTCAGAGATTGCCTCCGTTTCCCATGTCTATGCGTAGTGGCATTCTAATCAATGCAACTTCGTCAGGGGTTAATCGGGCCAAGAATGGCACCTTGTCAGTAGTATAGCCAGGCGGAAGCCATGGTGAGAGTACGATATCGGATAATGGCTCCATGGAGCGGTTTTGTGCCCTAATTGTGATTATTATTTCACCAGAGCGCATCTCATATGAAGTGGAAATTGCTAGTTTGCGCGAAAGAGGGATTTCGTCTGCTCCATATCTTCTCGCAGCCGTAATATTAAATCTAAGCGGAACATTTCCACCTGGTGAAATAATAGGCAAATCAACAGAACTAGGATCTGCAGTCCAGCCATCAGGTACTGGAGGAGATAAGCGCATTACCGGCATTGGGATTGGACCATCATTGATTATTCTAACCAGCAATACGCCTGAATCTCCACCTGCTGGCCAACGCGTGTCAACACCTAACCAGAAATGACGGAATAGGAATGGATTGAGAGTTGATGTATTTCCACCAATCAAATCATCGACTAGGAATTCAACTTCGCTTGCTGCAGTTCCGACTTCACCAATCTCAGCTGCACCTGTTGCAGTTCTTAGGCGGATAAGGATATTTTCAACTTCGCCCTCAGTCACTTGCTTCTCAATTAGAAGTCGGTGTAACATTGCGATACTGCGACGCAGATATAGGACATCTTCTTCTAATACACCTAGTGCTTTTTCTGCTCGGCGAACACTTCTCCTCGCTTTGTACAATTTGTGGACGGAAAGGAAACTCTTAGCATCTGCAATATCCAATTCGGTTCCTGCCAGTGAATTGGTTTCATCTTGTACAACTCCATATACAATTGATTCTAATTCTCTTGAAGCAGCCATCAAGCGGTCTGCTGAATCTTTTCCTGCTGCAATTACGTTGCGGGCTTCTTCAACTTCACCGTCACCAAGTTCGGCATCCTGTACATCAAAATCACTCTCAAGTTCATCCAATTCTACCTCAGGCATCGTCATTCACCCCCTCGTCGATATTGTTATCAGAGACTAAGTCCGAAACTGTTGCTGTTGTTGATACTCCTTCAAAAATTGCAGTTAAATCTAATCCATCATCTGCTAGTTCATTGAGTAGGCGAGCAGGGTCTCCCAAGTCTCTTTCAATTCGTGTTGCCTTTACTTCAACATCTGTTAGACGACCGAATAAGTTTCCATACATCTTGTCCGACTTTGCTAATAGTATCCAAACGCCAATCATCACCACTGCCATATAGACAACCAATGAGATTAAATTAGTGCGATCTGAAGCCATTTGTGGAGGAACACCCAGCACAATTGCCATCATTCCAAAGATTGGTAATGCCAAAATTAGAGATAATTGCCTGCGACCATCTCCGAGAGCTTCAAAGTGGTCAGCATACATTGTAGAAACACCTCTTCTGGCGCGCTGATAATCCTCGTGGATAAGACGGAACTCTTCACTACTTGACCAAGTCATTCTCCACACCCATAAGGCGGTGACGACTAGAATCGCTGGACCCCACCATATTAGTGAGAATGCTTGCCCAATATGGAATGCGAATCCTAACGCTGCAACACCTGTATAAACTGCAACTAAGCGCATCTTTTCATTCTTGGATGAGAGATTGATTAAGAATAAGGAGATTGCTAGCAAAATTACTGCAGCGATGAAACTTACTGAAAGACCCCAACTAAATGAGTTAACTGTGCCTTCGTATATTGCTACATCATTTGCTTCAATGTTCTTGTGCATCAAAGTTCCATTCAAACTCGCTGTACACTTTAATGGCACTGTTTGAGCCCACCAGTCTAAATTAACTGATTNNGCCTCTGTTCCTTCAATTAGTTCACCTTCTTTGAGTTCTATATTGACAATTTCCGGATCGGAGAATACATCTAATGCGAATGTAAATGTTTCTTCCGTAAAGACGGTATAACCTGTGTGTTCATCTGGATGGTACAATCTAAATGTTAGATCATATCCATCACCTGGCAAAATATTTGGTCGATTCGGTGCATCGACAATAATTCTGATTGGAGCGTTTGTATCCCAAGCAGCACGTGGTGGCAGTAAGATTCTAGAACCATTACCTTGAGTACCAGAATCACAACTTGCATTGAATGGAAGAGTGATAGCGGTTGAATCAACATATACTGAAAAGTTCCAAATATAATCTTCAGGATTCAAGTTTGAATCGTCCATATCGAATAATCTAACAGCGGAACACATTTCTAATTCATATGCAGCAATTGTTGAAGCACCATCTGGAATATGTGAATAGACCAAATCAACTTCCATTGGCCCATCATCTGCATCTGGGCGAAGTTCAATTGGTGATGCTTCAAAGAAACGAGACATCTTCAAGGTAGTTTGTAGCACTGCATTTCCTTCAATAGAAGAATCCACTGGAGTTAATGTTACAATCAAGTCTGCTGCCAATGTCAAATCTGGCTCAAATTCAGTACCTGCTACGCTGAATGAGAACGGTATTGCTGATTGCCTTGGCAGTGTAATTGTGGTTATTGCGTCTGCACCCAATTCCCACGCATCACTATCGATGGTCAATCCTGGTTGGAAAATATCATAGTTGATTGAAACAGTGACATCCTCATTTCCAGTATTGGTTAAAATGGTATTCCAAGTCCTATCCCAGTTTCGGTGATACAACATTTCATCCGGCCAATTTTCTGTTTCGACGAGGAATAACGCACCCACTACTAATTCAACCGAACGAACTCCAAGTGTCGCCCCTGTTATTGAATCTGAAACGGTGATTGTCATATTGTGTATTGCACCATTTAGAAGTTCTTCAGTGCCGCCAAGTGAAGGAACTGCTACATTGACAGTTCCACCGATTACTGCATCGATAGGTAAAATTAGTTGTTGGGTAAATGGCGTGACCGTCCAATTTCCTTCAACGCTAACATTTACATTAACCGTCTCCGCTAAATTCCCTTGATTAGTCAAATTGAATGTGATATCTTGGTCTGAGCCCGGCACTACACCTATTTGTAAAGGAGCATCGATATCAAGCAGATGTTGTTCGCTAATATTTGCTACAATATTGGCCGATAAATTCAAACCTGTATCGGTTGAAACCCAAAGCGTCGCCATATAGAATTCATCAAAACTTGCATCTTCACTTGGATTGATTCTAATCTTTACCGAACTCTCGTAACCAGCAGCGATTAAAATTTCAATCGGAGTTTCGAGTGTGAAATCAACACCTGTTGAGTTAGAGGAGTCTAGCCAAAGGGTGAAACTGGTTGGAGCATTTCCTGTATTACTGATTTTTACTCTTGTTAATGGATTGTCATACGCACTCATATCTACGGATTGATTTGTTGGTGAGAGTGAAGCATTGATCATCTCGCCAACACGAATATCAATAGTATGTGTTCTAATGAGCAGGCCTGTGTCTCTTTCTTCAATTCTTATTGAAAGTGGTTGTAAAGTATCTGCAGGGGTTTGCGGGTCAGTAGTTACCGAAAGGGTGAATCCAGTGATATGATCTGTTCCAATAATTGGATAATCTGCAACGTTTGCTGATAGATTATCAATAATATTAGAAGTTGCAGTAATAGTATTGAGTGTTGCTGTCCAATTATCTGGTAAGTTGTCAACGATGTTCAAGCGGTATGATGCTAAATCATTTCCAGTATTTGCAATATTCATCGGGAATTCAGTCAATACTCCAACTTCTGCATCAAGCGGGCCCTGTTCAAGTATTTCAGCATCCAATATCTGTGGTATTGTAATGGTCAAATTTGTAGTCACTTCTGTCGCAACAACTCCAGAGCCTGCATGTACCCCTCCTAAGGTAGGAGTTGCAGTAACTGGGATTATTATCGTCCCTGCGAGAGGATAGTCATCAGCTGGCCCTTGTATGCCAAGTGATGCAGCCATTACTTCTCCAAGTGATAGTCCTGTAATGACTGATGGAGTTACATTAGCACTCCATCTTACTGCTTCACTAAATCCTCCAGTATTGTCTGCAGTGAATGTGATAGTTCCTACTGTGATATCAGCGCTAACTGTTTCTGAGAGGTCTGTTACTAAGTTATGACGAACTTCAACATTGAGGCCAAGTATTTCATCGAGGCCCATTCCATTCTTTGCAGCGATAACATCCTGTACTGTTAAGTCAATATGTTCAGTTGGCAAACCGGGGTCAACAACAATTACTGGTCTAACTTGGACCGCTGAAGCATCTGTGGTAGGCATACCCCCATCTACTGCTTGAGCCTGTACCCAAACACTAAGGGAATCTCCTGCACGATTATATTCGCTCAAATCAAGTGGAAGTTGTATAGGAGGCACCACGACTGTGAGAATTACGGTGGTGACCTCACCATCAGTTACCATCGCTGTTGTAGTAGATGACAAACTTACTGTCCAATTCATCGCTGGCACTCCTAGTCCCGCCACTAGATTGAATGAAGTTGGAATGTTGCCACCATTTTCTATTTCGACTGATAGTTCAACTTCTTGGCCAGGAGTAACCATAGTCACATTGGTCGGCATAGTCACCCTTGCAGCATAATATTCACCAGCCATCACCCGAGTGAATCCTGTAAGAGTATAACCTGCAGAAACTGATGTTAGTGTCAAATCAATTCTTTCCACTAGCGACCTATTTGTACCGAAAGGAACTGATACTGAGATTTGGACTGTCGTTGTGGCATCTGGAGATATTACTGCAGTTGATGAACCATCTAGGGACATATCTGTCCATCCCAATACATCGCTAATAGCAATCGAAAAAGAGTCTGAAGAAGCACCTGTATTCTTGAGAACGAAGGTTAATGTCGTTTGCATCCCAGGTTCAGTAGTTCTATCTGCTGGTGATGCCAATTCTGCGACATAGTCTGAAAATTCCACATCGACTTCGCTGATAATTTGCGGATCTGTGTAGAGAGTCCCATTAAAATGAACTGTCGCGGTCAAATTCCAAATCCCTGTTACGGATGTAGCATCAAGATTTACTGTGAGGATATCTGCAAGCGCTGGATTTAAAATAGAGCCTGGCTCTAATATCAAAGTATTAGACCATAGTGTGAAAGTGTTAGCAGGGACTGCAATTTCATAGAATGAAAGTTCCATAACTGCAGACAGTGCCATTACTCCCTGATTGAGAACGGTTGCATTCACTGGATGAACTGCATTGGTCAATCTCGCTGTGGACTGGCCACCGATAGGTGCCGGAATTGTATCCCCAGTTACTGCACCGGAATGGAATACGCTGACATTGAAATCTAATCTTTGTTCATTGTTAGCACTATTGGAATCTGTTGCTGAAGAGACTCTTGCAAATAATGACTGGCCATCACCAGTAGTAGCACCCCACGAAATTAATATTGGATTGCTTGTTGATGAAGCAGCCATACTCCCTAAATTAACACTGGTAACTGTGGTCTCTCCAGCCGTTGGTGAACCGCGGTGTACTAGACTAAGTGTGACTTGGCCTGAGGCTGAGCCAGTATTTGTAACAACGATTCTAACAACATGTTGATCTGGTTCAAGAATTAAATCAACTCCATCCCAAACAGAACCTGCTCCATCTAGTGTAATCGATTGTACTGAGAAATCTGGATCTGCCCTTGCACCATCGCTAGCACTTGTAAATGGTGCTAGATTTGGAGTCAATAATACCAATAGCAAAAGCCCGGTCAAGAGGGTGCTAATATTAGTTCTTGAATCACGCAAGAGACTCACCTCCTGGCTTACGGAAGTGGTCGATAGTAACCTTCTTTCCTTGGCGTCTCCATTGAGCCACTAATTGTACTAATAATCGCTCATGTTCTTCGTCGGTAATTCCCAATCTACGCCTCTCTTCCCAAAGCAATAATTGCTCGGTTTTCGTCAGCAAAGAATCCCTTAGATATAGTTCCAAAGTTCTGCGGTATGCATCCCTATCTGAAATAGAATAAACAATGGCATCTCCGGGCAATTGATCTGCTCTGTTTTGGATGATATTTCCTAAAGTTAATGCTGCATCATAAGTTAAGTTCCTTTTGTCCAAATCTGCTTGGATGGAACTGGAGAGTTCTTGCAGTGTATAACGAGTATTTGCCCGCTGTATTTTTTTGAAGTAACGACGGCTCCTGCCGGTCATGCGTGTCGTCACCATACAATCATCTTGTTCCCGCCAGTTATTGAAAGAATCGCTTGACACCCATTGACCTATGCATTTAGTGAGAGAAGTTATGAATTATGCATAAATACAATACTAAGTTCTAATTGTTAGAAAAATATCAGTGAAATACCTGCAAAAGTGGACAAAGCAACCCTTGATGTGCTAGTTTCCCCCCCTTGAGATTAATGAGCGACTCTATAACCTTAGAAAACGGCCAAAAAGCACCAACCTTTTGCAGCGACGATAGCGATGGGAATACTCATGATTTAGCGGCAATAAACGCCTCTGGAAAGACTGTGATTTTGTACTTTTATCCACGCGATTCCACTCCAGGCTGCACAATACAAGCTTGTGACTTTAGAGACCAGATGTCAAGGCTAAATAACGGCCAATATATTGTACTAGGAGTTAGCAAAGATTCTGCAAAATCACATGGAAATTTTATTGAAAAACAACAACTGAATTTCCCATTATTAATGGATGAAGATTTGTCTCTTCACAACGCATATGGCACTTGGAGAATGAAGATGAATTACGGCAAAGAATACATGGGATGTGCACGCTCAACTTTTGTCATTAATCCTCAAGGGGAATTGGTTTTCGCAAGATATAATGTCAAGGCAAAAAATCATGTTGAAATGTTAATGCGAGAACTAGATATTGCGGAGTGAAATCTGTGACAAATAACAGTGAAGAGGTTGAGGTAGAACTCAATCAACTTCGCAGCCAAAAGATTACTCTTGCTGGAGGTAGTATTGCATGGTGGCCATGTCATATTGGTGTTAATTGCCAAATTGGTAGTGGTGGCAACATCGGAGCGCTTGCACATATCGGTGCTGACGTAATTATTGGAAATAATTGTAAAATTCAAGGAGGAGCATATATTGCCAATAAAACTCAAATCGGAGATGATGTATTTATTGGCCCAAATGCTACCATCATGAATGATAAGTATCCTCCTTCGGGTGATTCAAGCCTATGGAAAATGGTTGATATCGGTGACCGTGTCGTGATAGGTGGGGGTTCTAATGTTGTTGCAGGTGTATCGATGGGTGATGATTCAGTATTAGCAGCGGGAGCAACATTGACACATGACATACCTGTAGGAGAAGTATGGGCAGGTAATCCTGCAAGATTCTTGATGTCCCGTCAACAATATGATGCCAAGAGGTGAAAGCATGGACAAGAAAGCAATCGTTACCGATTTTCTTAGTCGTTGTATTACCTATTCAGATGAATCGATCGCAAGAAAAATAGCGAGGGGTGAAAACGAGGAGGTTCCTGCTTGGCAGTCGTATAGAGATTTTACCGCATATTCACTCAAGGAAGTCAATGATGGAAAATTAGATGACTGGTTTGATGCTGATAAGACTACGGATTTACTAGAGAATTGCCATGAAGTGAGCATTGATGAGTTAGAACATTCACACAGAGCAACATGGTTGAGTGGCCTGTTATCACCAAGACCATTGGTTGTGGCTGCGAGTGAAAACGCGCAAGGAATGGGTAATCTCGCACCTCTTTCTTCTGTAATGGTTGTTTCAAATACGCCTCCACTATTGGTGGCATCCTTATCCGAATCACGAGATGGCCGGCCACGAGATACCTTGGTTAACCTGAGGACCAATGGTAAGGCAATTCTTCATCTGCTACCTGCAACTCAAGAATCTGCGGAAAATGTAGACCTTACGGCAACTCAATTACCTGCAAATGAGAGTGAATGGGATATTTGTGGATTTACTAATGTCAAGGGTAATGATATGCTGGTAGGCCAAGCAGTTGCTGCAATTCAAGTTTCACTTGTTGAAGAGAGGGACCTACCTCAAGCAGTTGCTAAATTGGTCATTCTAAAAGTTGAAAAATTATTTGTTAGCGATGAAGAATTGCCAATAAACGGCCTCAAGGTATTATGCCAACATGGCATAGATAGATTGACCGAAGCACCTGATAGTTGGTCTGTTAATGTTGACAAACATTACAATTGAGCACATCAATTACTACGTATTGAATTCCACATTAGTTCCAACCCTTGTTGTAAGGACACTTTTGCTTGCCAATCAATCCTTTCATTAGTTGTAGTATCTGGTAGGCGTCTAGCACTATCGCCATGGTAACCTTCACCTTTACTCAGCGAAGGAAGACCGCCAAACCAATTGTCATCAGCTGCTACGATTGTAAATATCATCTCTTGTAATGTGGCAATACTAACTTCTTGTTCACTTCCAATGTTAAACACATCACCACTTTGTGCTCTATCACTTGCAACTTTGATGAAGCCTTCTGTAACATCATCAATCCAAGTAAATGAACGCGTTTGGCTACCATCTCCATGCAATGTAATCGGTTCGTTTTGTAGAATCGATTGGAAGAATATCGCAACAACTTGCCCATATTCATCACCCAATAATTTTGGCCCATAAGCATTGAATGGTCTGACAATCCTTGCATCTAATCCTTGTCTAATCGCATGCTGTGTAGCGACTTCGTCAAGATATTTACTTGCACCATAAGAATGCCTTTGATGTTCTGCTGGGTTTGAAAATACCATCGGATTTCCATCACTTAGGGGTTGTTGCTTCGATTCACCGAATGCTTCGGGCGAACTTGCCAAAATATATCTTGCATCGCACCTCTGTGCTGATTCTAAAGTTCGTAAAGTACCAACTATATTGTTTTCAATAACATCTCTGGCTTTTTCATGAAACCATTTTGTTCCATTCACTGCGGCTAGATGAAAAATAATATCAAAGCCAGAATGGACTGATTCACACTTCAACAAATCTGATTCAAGGCATACATCACCTTCAATAAATGTGAAATTGGGATTAGCGACAAGTGCTTGAAGATTTGACAATTTACCTCTGAACAAATTATCAATTACAACGACTAATGCTCCCTTTGCAATCAATTTTTCAACCAGATCTGAACCAAGGAACCCTGCCCCTCCTGTTACGAGAACTCTCTTTCCCTCAAACATGGAGACCCCTCATGCACGTTGCAAAACTGACAGCGTCACTACTCCATCAACACGCTTCATTTCAACTTGGTCGCCATTATTGATAGCAATACAAGGGTCCGTTTCAAAACCATGACCATATGGCAAATCCAATAGAGAACATGCTGGAAGCGTCAATGGACAGACATCACTGTTGACAATTGCTTTAGGACCCATTCCTGTGTAAATTAATCCCATCAGAACATATGGTGCAACAGTAGACCCAGAACCTTTGGGATAAATCAAAATTGTATCTTTTATCGCTTTACCATCCAATGGATGACCGGTTTCTTCAATGACTCCAGTATCTGCATTTACATAGCCCAAATAGGTGATTGGTACGTCGGTTACCAAGGCAGTCCCTATTACTGAGAAATCTTGTTGAGACAATAATCCACTACCTGAAATCTCCAAGTCTCCGGATTGCTGTGTCTTTGCTGTTTGGTGCTGAGGTTGGGCTTTTGCTTGCAGTGTTGGACGAGGCCCAGCACTTAATTCGGGATTGATAGCATGTGCAACACATTGCTAGTCAAGTAGTGTTCAGCCTTCAGAGAATTTGTTAGCAAGTGATTGTAATGTTGACGATTATATGGTGTAACCTCTGGACAGGTGTCTTGTAAAATTAGAGCACCTGCTTCTTCCAATATTGCGATACTACCATCTGCTAAAGCCAATTGATAATTCTCACCACTTGTAAAGACCCACAGCCTTCTATCTGGGATTTTCGCTCCAAATTCAGCATGTGCTCGTACTGCAGAAGCAGTAATACGAATTTCTTCAAGGCTCGCTTGAGGGCATCCGATTACGACTAAATCCACTTGACCTGTTGGTGCCAAATCTTGATATCTTTTCTGTAGATCCTCTTCCCCAAAGGTTAGTTGCCCTTGCCAACCACTGTCTGGTGCGTGCCATTGTCCATCTTGGTTTTTGCCGAGTGGGGGGTCTTTGGAATGTCCAAGCTGCTGCTGTCAAAGCCTTCTTTCGAGCAAAACTCAAATGTTGTGGTAGTCCAGTTATCAAAGGCATTGGACCCCAAGGCAAATTCCACTCGGGTTTTACCTGCTTGCCAATCCAATCTCCTAATACAGACCAATCTGCTAATGTGTCCATCTGACAATCAATGTTGACTATAATATTGGGCACACGATTTTCTTCGAGATGCAGCCCCCAGCGTGGAGCGTAGCCGGTTAATGCTGTGGCTAGTGCTGATAATCCCGATTCCCGATTGGTGATTAGAGAGGTCCATGTATTAGAGAAACATACTGCATTTGATTCAGCCCAGGAGGCTATTCCTTCCGGGTTTGCAATTCCTCTATCATAAGGTGTGCAAGATAGTGTTGCATCTATTCCTAGCCTTTCATAAGCCATTACAATTTCAAATTGCTGTTGCAAAAAATCAGGCCATGCAATATCCATTTCCTGCATTTTTTCTTTGTCGCAGCCTGCAGAATTGAGAGTGGTAGGGATGACGACAACACCACTACTATCGCCACTTAAATCTGAAAGGAACCTGCGTAATCCGTGCCCTCCAGTGATAACAGAAACTCCCGAAACGTGGGCGTGGGCTACTTCAACAAACCCTTTGGCACCGGCAGTAGTAGCCAAATCAACAACCAAGCGTGCAGCCTTCTGCCTCGTTTCACCTTCCTCTCCTTCTAATTGTGATTGGAGACGCTGCGGGAGTTCCATACAACGAGGCAGTGATTGGATGCTCATCAATTAACCCCCTTAACCGATTGAGAAAAATGCTTTGAATTAGATGATGGTTTTGCGAATATATTTCCCGCGCGTGTATATCGGTGGATAAATAATAATATATTCACCGAAGGCTTTGATACCATTGAGGTATTTCCTCCTGTTTATGTCACCAGACAACAACTCGGCTGAACATACCCCTATTGCAGGAGAACCTGCGCAAGACCAAACTGCCAAGGATGTGCCGCTGATTAACGGCTCAACTCGTAGTGCTGAAGAGCAAAACACCAACAGGCAAAGAGTGATTGAGAACGGAAGATACCAAGGTGTTTTGTCAAGAAATCGCCCTAGCAAAAAGTCTAAAATATTGACTGTAATACAGGTATTGTCAATCATTATTGCTCTTATTTTGTCAAGTTATGCACTTATTATTCTAAACGATTTGCAACTATCACAAGGAAAAGATGGCCAAGATGCGGTGGAAACTCTTGTTAGATCTGAAGGTCGTGAAGCTGATATGATTTGTACAGAAGGTGGCTCAGACATTTTCATTGGCACTGATTTCAATCAGAATGGTATTCTAGAGGATGTTGAAATATCTTCAACCACAAAAATTTGCCATGGTAAAGAAGGACTTTCAGGCCCTCAAGGAGCAAATGGAATCTCTGGTGAAATAGGCGATAATGGTTCGTCTAGCCTCGTTAGAACGGTGATGATATATGTTGGCAATACAACTTGTCCAGAAGGCGGCTTAGCAATATATTCGGGAGTAGATAATAATGATAATGATTATCTCGACGATGAAGAATTTGCTACTGTTAACGAACTGTGTGATGGTAGAATTGGTGCTGATGGAGATGGTGGTGGAAACGGTGCTCCTGCGCTTGTCAAGAGGGAAACGCCCCCATCCAATGTTTGCCCGGTTGGTTTTATTCTACGCTTTGGTATAGATGATGGAACAGGGAATTCAACAGCATTTGATGGAATTCTATCCGATGATGAAGTTGATGAGGAATTGAAAGTTTGTTCAACTCCACTTACTGCTGAAAGAATCTCAAACTTCCAAAGTGGAAGTGGAAATGGGATGAACTCTATGTGTTCCGCATCGGGTTTGCTAGAACATAATCAATTAATTATTCAAGCAGCAATTCACCCGTTAGACGGCTGCGAATTGTGGGTGACTGAAGGAATGATGGAAACAACTACCATGCTTGTTGACATCAATTCAGCAGGTGATTCACTACCAGGCAACGCATTGGGTTTTACCAGTGTAACCAGTCAACAAGGAGAATTCATTTTCTTTGATGCTGATGATGGGATTAATGGAAGAGAATTATGGGTCAGTGATGGGACTACTATCGGCACCCATATTGTGCAAGATATATTTTCGCAAAATAGCATTGACAAGGTGTTGTGTTTACTACAACTTCTAATACGATCCACTGGGCTAATTCAACTGATGTAGTCGAGTTATCAGAAATACCAGCATTTGACTCTTCAGCACAACAGATTCTTAATTCAAGTATGTCGATGTTATCTGCAAATGCATTTTCAATTCTTAATAGCGATGCTGACAATCTATGGTTCATCGCTAAGGATTCTAATGGTGATGTTGAACCATATCAGTTATCACTTTCTGGTCAATTAACTGCATATGATGTCAATCCAAATGGCAATTCCCTTGCAGGTTCTAGTGAAATAATTGAACAAGGATTAGTAGTAGTTGCTACTGCAAATTCAGGAAGACAATTAGCATTATTAAGTTCAGGAAATATTACTTGGTTAACTTCGCTAATGGACACTACAACCGGAAATTGGCCAACAAATGTTGGCACTGGTCTTGGTTTGCATTCACTTTCTAG